>Ga0123352_10011672_pt1 | contig 13860 bp, 11 predicted proteins | sample TergutLab28metaG_FD_89700 | JGI IMG/M metagenome (GOLD analysis project Ga0123352, IMG submission 89700) | Labiotermes labralis P1 segment gut microbial communities from Petit-Saut dam, French Guiana - Lab288 P1 | ecosystem: Host-associated > Arthropoda: Insects > Digestive system > Gut ...
AAATAAGAAGAAGTCACAGGGCGCCAAATCAGGGGAGTACGGTGGGTGGGGGATAACAGGAATTTTGTTTGCAGCCAGAAACTGTTGGGTGAGGACGGCAGTGTGGGCCGGTGCGTTGTCATGGTGAAGCAGCCAGGTTTGTTCTCGCCAAAGTTGGGGACGATGTCTTCGCACTTTTTCACGCAGTCTCTGCAAAACTTCACAGTAGAACCCAGAATTCACAGTTTGGCCTCTTGGGACAAATTCTTTATGCACAATCCCCTTGATGTCAAACAAAGTGATGATCATGCTCTTGAGATTGCTTTTCACCCGTCTGGCCTTTTTGGGCCTTGGTGACGTGGGGCTTTTCCACTGGGAGGATTGTTGCTTTGTCTCAGCGTCATAACCGTACACCCAGCTCTCATCACCAGTAATGACCCTAGACAAGAACGTTTCATCGTCGGAGGCTAGCTGACGAAGTTCAGTGCAGACACTGACACGCTGCTGCATCTGGTCAGCTTTCAGGATCCTGGGCAAAAATTTGGCTGTGACACGCTGCATGCCCAATTCTTCCGTCAGAACCCGTTGGCATGTCCCATAACCAACGTCCACCTCCTCAGCAATGTCACGAATGGTCTGACGTCGATCCTGACGAATGATCTCTTGAATTCGTGCAACGGTTTCAGGAGTTGTGCAACTTGTGGGTCTCCTGGTGTGTTCATCATCGTCAACTGATGTGCGACCGGCCTTGAACCCGGCATGCCACTGAAACACCCGTGTACGACTCAAGCTTTCGTCCCCGAAGCCTTGTTGAATCGTTTTGAGGGTTTCTGTAGCACTTTTCCCAAGATTTGCACAAAATCTGATGCACACTCACCGTTCCTTTCTCTGATCCATTGCCAAATCCGCCACGCGTTACGTACACGACTCCACATAAACGCGCATAAAAACTGACTACGTCATCCCACCTACATGAAACTTGGCAAGCAGACTCGCTAAACATGGTTGTCCTACCATCTACCGGTGCTTGGCGCTAACACAACTGCTGTGCAGATGGCGGCACCAGTCAGGAAAATTTTGGATCCACCCACGTATTCATCAAAGTCCTTCATTTACCAACAGATGCACTCTATATCAGTCTTATAAACCACTAAAATTTACATTAAAACTTGAATTAAAATGGCTCCTACATGTTTCGGTCTACAGCCATCATCAGGGAGCTTATACTTGAGGCTAGCTAAAGTCACATTTATAAAAATAGTCAGTAAGAACACGTCCATAACAACATGCTCTTACCAACTATTCTTATAAATGTGACTTTAGCTAGGCTCAAGTGTAAGCTCCCTGATGATGGTCATACACTGAAACATGTAGGAGCAGTTTTAATTTAAGTTTTAATGTAAATTTTAATGCAGATTTGAGTGGTTTATAAGACTGATATAGAGTGCATCCGTTGGTAAATGAAGGACTTGATGGTATCAAGATGCACGGTGCAAGAATTAATATTAGCCAACAATCAAATCACAAAATGGACGGTATAGCAATAACGCTCTGGATTTCTATTCAGGAGATACCTGGCTTGAATATCATACAGCTTGTCCATTATCCAGAGACGTTTCATAGCTTACCTGAGTACTTGCGGGAAAATACTGTGCAATCCTGTGATGATACCTCAGTTACACCAAGACTTACCCCTTCCAATTCCTTGCCAGTTTACCACAAACAAATCATCATACTTATGCGTATTGGACCGTGCATCATCTTGATACTTGAATAAAGGTAGACCAACTTGATGTCACCTATTTTTTTATGTCAATTTTACTGCTAAACATGTTTCAGATGTTAATACACCCATCTTCAGGAGCTTGCGACTACATTGTGTGTTATTGCATAGGCTGTATTGTGCTGTAATGATACAGGTTTATGCGTTAATTTATTTATCTAGGGGTAAGTGTTATACCTATATTATGCGTCGCATGTGGTTCTGAGTCAGCGTGTTCCATCAAGCGCGTGGTATCCTGTGGCTCTTGAATTTACTAGTGTGTGGTATGTTTTATGCATATGTACTGATGTCTATATGTATGAGCTTGTACATACCTGGCTTGAGGTGTGTTTGTGTTATGTAGCAGATTGGCTGTTGGTGCTGTTGTATCCGAATGCAGGTTGAACAACTACTGACCTGTTCATTGTGAACCATGAGGGTTTAGGGGTTTATGACTGCTTGGAAAAAGGGGTTTGTATCACCTGGGCTCTGCTCGGGAATGAGTTTTCTATTGTGGTGGAGGGATTGGATATGGTATTGTTCATATGGCAAGAGTAAGCTTTGGTTTTTAATGTGTTTGAGTAGAGTCATAGTATTATTCATTGGACCGTAATCATGTTGGTTTTGAAGAATGTGTAGGGTGTATGCTGATTGGGGGTTGTTGCTTCTGATGTAATGTATATGTTCTTTGAAACATATGCTCAGGCTGCGGCTAGTCTGGCCTACATACGCCAAATTACACATGTTACATGTCAGTTGGTAGATTCCCCTTTTATTGTGGGGTGGTGTGTGGTCTCTGGGTGGTTTTATCCGATTAGCTATAGCGTTGCGGCATTTATATTTAGGTTTGTGTTTCTGAAAAAGTTCGTGATCTTGCGTATTTGCGGGGAAATGTATGTGAAAGCCACTCATTTCTTCTTTTTTCTGTCTGGCGGTGAAATGTGTTTTGTTTTATGTTCTATCTGATGCCTTAGTTTGTGTATCATTGCCGTTTTGTTGGGCGATATGAAGGATAGTTTCCCACTCTCTTTTTTGTTGTGTTGCTTTGAGCGGTAGGCTGAGCATCCTAGTTATGTTATATGTATATGCCGCCAATTTGTGCTCATCGGGGTGGGTGGATGTGAAGTGTATGGTGGTGTCTGTGGTGGTCGGCTTCCTGCATATGTCTATTTCTATGTTTGTGTTTCTTCTCGTGATTGTGAGGTCAAGAAAATTGATGTGGCCTTCTGACTCTAGTGTTGGGTTGAATTGTAGACTGCTGTGGATAGTGTTTATGTATTGTGTCAGACATGGTTGGTTACTTCGGCATCACAGATGATAAGAATGTCCTCTATATATCTGGTATAAAACAGTATGTGTTTGGTCTCTATGAGGGGTTTGATGTAGATTTGTTCTAGGTGTTGTAGGAATAGTTCAGCCATGGTGCCGATATGGGCGAGCCCATGGCTATTCCTTTATCGGGTTGCTAAATTTTCTCTTGGAATATAAAGTAATTTTATTGCAGTATTACTCCAAGCAGTGTACAAATTTGTGCTGTGGTTTCTGGATCATTATGCTGCAATAATTGCGTGGTAGTTATGTCAATGGTTTCTGCAATAGGTATGTTCACGTATAGGTCTTTTATATCCATTGTTATTAGTCCGTATTTCTTCATTCTTCAAAACCGACACAAATATGGTCCAATGAATAATACTATGACTCTACTCAAACACATAAATAACCAAAGCTTACTCTTGCCATATGAACAATACCATATCCAATCCCTCCACCACAATAGAAAACTCATTCCCAAGCAGAGCCCAGGCGATACAAACCCCTTGTTCCAAGCGGTCATAAACCCCTAAACCCTCATGGTTCACAATGAACAGGTCAGTAGTTGTTCAACCTGCATTCGGATACAACAGCACCAACAGCCAATCTGTTACATAACACCAACATGCCTCAAGCCAGGTATGTACAAGCTCATACATATAGACAACAGTACATATGCATAAAACATACCACACACTAGTAAATTCAAGAGCCACAGGACACCACGCGCTTGCTGGAACACGCTCACTCAGAGCCACACACGACGCATAATATAGGTATAACATTTACCACTAGATAAATAAATTAACACATAAACCTCTGTCATTACAGCACAATACAACCTGTGCAATAACACTCAAAGTAGTCGCAAGCTCCTGAAGATGGGTGTATTAACATCCGAAACATGTTTAGCAGTAAAATTGACATAATAAAATAAGTGGGTTGGTCTACCTTTATTCAAAAATCATCATACTATCTGACACTCTGTAGTCTAAGGTAACAATACCATCATAAAATAAAAGGTAAAGTTGTCCTAGTGCATAAACAAGAACATGCCTTGAAGGCATATGGATGTGTGAAGGTAGAACTCCATGCAGTCACAATGGCACTAAATAGATGCAGTCACATGGGCATTAGACAGATAAGAGTATTCACATTCATGCCCTGGCTGCTTAAACCCTTTACCATTGGACGGGGGCTTGGCGGGTCCCAGAACCAGTCTGGATACTTTGGATAAGATAAAAGTCTCTTCCCAGCTGTAAACTGAACCATGATTCTTCAGCCATACAGATGATTTATATCATGTTACCAAACAGCATGGTGTAGCAGTAACACACTAGACTTGCATTTGGGAGATGCCTGGTTCAAATGTTGGCTGGGTCATGGCTATCCTGATTGTGACATATATTGAGTTTCCTCAATCGCTCCAGAAAAACGTCAAGAAACCACTCCACTAGTAGTGTATCACAGTAATACCAAACCATACCACTTAATCTAAACATACATAACAACATAAAAGCAAATACAATATCATTTAACACAGACAAACTGCAACATATCTACGAAAATAAACCATCAACAGGAACCACGTACAGCAAAGGACAAAAACATGAAAGTGGCCCATTAATAGGGTGACACAGCCAATGCCAAGTGAGTACTTTATTAAGGCATAACTGCTTTCTTACAAATCCCTTCCAGCTAATCAATCGTATGTTGCTGAATAACCCAAGTTACTTACAGCATGGGAAAATTAATCACATAAGAACCAAACAATGTGTAAAATAAATTATTCATCTTTCATCCAAACATGTACCACTGTATACTGATAACAGTCAAGATGAAGCTAACTGCATAAATATAGCCTTCAATAATACTTTTAAGAAGTCTTCCTTTTGTTTGGAAAAGCAAAGGTTATCACACACAATAGGTGTCTTATCATTTGAAAAGGATGGTAAACTCTATGCGGAAACTATGCTTCTAGACACATAGGAATTAGCATACGTTTTCCTAATTCACAAGTACAACAGAACCATCACTAAGAAAAAGCTATAAATTTTGCTTCAAATATACAACATACATAACACATCTCTACCATGTGTTACTTTTTCACTCACCAATGACAAGTAGTTGAGGCTGTGCTTTATGACCTACGACATTAGACAACCACCGAAGTCAATGAAAATTGCATCTCAGAAAAGAAGGAAATAAGATCAGTATGCACTGGGTTAAAAAATCAAGCAGATATACCAAACAGACGAATAAATTTTTCAACACACGTGTAATGAAAAATGTTTTAAAACAAGTTCAAGGAGTTATCTAATATAACCTACTAGCTATAATGCTATATTTTCTCTTTCGAATACACAACAAATTCTCAAACTACGATTCATTAACGATGTACGTATAACAAGCGAACATGCTAATTGGGGTACCTAGTACAAACCAACTACAGAAATGTAACACATCATACCGTTTAGAATTACAGATCACATTAATACCTTGAGGAGGTTTAGGAAGTTCCATTGCAGTAAAAAATCCTCACAATGCGTTGGACATGTATGTCTCACGAGAGTAAAATTACATAACTACATAAAATTCAACATACTAATACGCTCCTGGGGCATTAACCACTACGGCAACCATCGACGCGTTCCTTTCTCAACTGTCGACCTCTACTGGTCAACTGCAAACTACGTACATACATTTCTGTGGAGGCCATCACAGATTGTAAAGCGGTGTACATTTCACGCAACTTTATTTGTTCAGTTTTAATTGACTCCATCGCATTGTACCGTGACATCACGTATTACAGAAGTTTTATTTCTTTCACTTGTGAGTCAGGTTAACATGTGTTTACTATACTGTGCATTCATTGCATTTCGATCATTCAGCCCTTATTACTTCGTAAAATGAACGGCAGGGATAAGAGCTGCGCTTGTATTGATTTCAATTCCAGCATAGGCGGACTCACGACACTATCTTCGGCAATCAAATGGCGAGGAAAATTAAAATTCAAGTCAAACTTGAATCATCCCAACACTGCTGCAAGAATTACAAAATCTCGTACTGCCGATGGAAGTATATGGACTTCAAGAGAATTCAGGAAGTGAGAAATATAATAACGAATTTAGCACCGCATGAATTAGCTTTGCAAACAGGAAAATTTTCGAATTACACCCTGAAATGAGGTACTGTAATCTGAAGCACGCAGGGAAAATGCCAGCAATGGTATTAAACTTCTAGTCATGCACCAAGGCCATATTAAGTACCCAAGCTTTGTTTTACGCCTTTTTAAATCAATGTCAGTTGTCGATTTACACCACTTCTTTCTTTGCACTCTCTCATTTTCGGTTTAATACTCCTGTTACGCTAGCCCCGTATTTCCATCGAGAATTTTAGCTATGATTTACGTCTACTTCATTTAAGTCCAAACTTCAGGAGAGCACTAGGACGTAAAGGAAGGCCTAGATGTAGTCGGATATTATAGAATTCAGAAAGTGGAAATCCTTCCGAGGAATTACCTACCGGAAAGCCTTTGCGAAATTTCTCTACGATATAGAGCCTTTCTGGCAATGTACACAGCGCCAACGGTAAAGAAGAATCACGGTCTTCGGCGTAGATCTTTACTTCAACATTATATATATATATGCGAGACGGGTCACCTTTATTTTCGCGTCACAAACGCCACAACAGTTTCTACGATAATTGGAAGTCTGACGGCGCCTCATAGCCAGCGCGATTCGCGCACGTGATGGTGTGTTTTCCATTGAGCATACATATTAGGCGAATGAATCGTATCTCTTGAGGCGTAACGCGATGCCTGAATTTTTCGCTAGAACGATTTGTAACTTATACCTTATGATGGCAGGAACAAACGGAAAAAACATTTTGTAATAGATAAACGGATAGTGTTAAATATGTCGTGTTCGCTCTAATATTGAAAACACATATCGGCTAATAGACGTACCGGTATGGAAGTACTAAAAAAAATGTGGAATTGTCAACAACGAACGTTCACGTACTAGTGAACGAAAGACTATCTAGGTACGGGAGATCGAGAGAGGTTAGTGGCTCCATAAACGGAAGGAAATGCGGATTGATGAACGACGCAGGAACAGAAAACAGATGAAAAGACAGCTGCTTAGTTGCATGAACTTCAGGAAATGAGGAATGCAGAAAGACGTGGACTTTGTTGTGGACGACAGCGGTCAAGACCTAGTAAACGATGAATCGGCAAACCCGATGCTTAGCATGCCATTACAGTTCATATTTATTTCGTATATTGTGCTTGTGTTACAAAATGTTTTAACTGCTAACTTCATGTTTGAAAAAGGAATTCGAGACGTGCTGTAAATAAACGCAAATAAAACTGAACAAAGTGGGATTGTTACATAATTAATAGGTCCATTGCCACTAGGGACTGTTACATAATACTCCTGGTGGTGAAAGACACCCGGTGTTCAATGTAAACAACACTATTATGTGTGAATTAGCGCATTAGATTGATCCGTAGGATCCGTGAATTTAATGGTATACAGCCTGGTGGTCAGTCTGTGTTAGCGAATTATTTCTGACTGGTAAACTAGGCAGCTTGTTGAACGAAGTCGTAACTATTGACGAATGATATTAAACTGTCCGGCTGCAAGCGAATGAGGTGAGTTATTATATTATTCCGTTCGTTGTTCCTTTCTTGCGCATGGGACTAGCAATTCGCTTAGCGGTCATTGGAGTGATCCTAGGTGGCAGTAGTTGACGTGTGCACGGATCATCTAGTTTAGGCGGTGTGTCTCTAATCGGGTTTTTGGTGTTAAAAGTTTCACACCCGGATCATCATTTAAGTAAATTATTGGTCGAGTTGTTACTGGAGAACTGTATGTTACGGTGGCAGCGTCTGTAGAATTTTATACTAGGACGGTTCTCGGTGAAGACGGCTGTTCATTTTCGCAGACCGTTTGATAATGGATGAGACCGAAGGCGCAATAGTAGACGGTTGCAAGGACTGTTCGTCCGGTAAGGATGTAGAAAATGCTCAAGACGAAAGTGAACTGGAAGAAGAAAAGTCAGAAAAGGTTTTGAGATTGCCGTTTTCCAGAGTAAAACATATTATGAAAATCGACCCAGATGTTCATTTGGCGAGTCAAGAAGCAGTATTTCTTATTACGAAATCAACGGTAAGTATTGCCGGGTGTTTTAAGACCACCAAAACCGTTGCAGGCGGTGGTAGGTGACCCACTGTCCAATTAACCTTTTTTTTAATTGAGGATCGTTGATATTTGTAGCTGCTTTTCAGTCACTGTAATTTTTAACTTTGTTGGTAGTATTTTGCTAGCGAAATAGGCGTTTAAGTTACCACGTTTTCATGGCGGTTGTTGATCAAATGATGGTCTTCTGGGTTTGTGCATCATTTGGTGGGTGCAGAAACCCAAAGAAGAACAGCATTTGAAATAGAAGTAGTATGAATTGTCAGAGAATGAGGAACAGTCAACAGCCAAATGTATGTATGTGTGTGTGTACCCATTTGATACGAGATAAATGCATCCCCCATTCTGTTAATATGCTATATGTAATTTTTAAAGTGCAGCATTTGGCTAAATAAGTCCCTTGTGTAGACATGTTTAATAGACAGTTGCAGACTGCTTTCATGTGATAGGTGTGTGGGTAATAACTCCACACTGTTACAGTAAGTGTAATATGTAATGACATATCACAACAAGCCAAGGAATGTGACTTATATTTTTCTTGGCCTAAGCATCTGTAAAAGGTTATGACATTTCGATCATAACAGTACCAGAAGTGTCAGTAGGGCAGACATGTTCTCTAAAACTGAGTGGTGGGTGTATAGAATGGTAGTATTGATCAGTGGGTGATACATTTTTGTATGGAGTAATAACAAGAGTGGGTGGGAAGTTCTGAATGAGAATGCCCTCGCTGCATATAGTAGCATTTGTGCTTGCACAAAGAAAATGAAGTGGGTGAGGTACGTAGCAGATGACAATAAAAAGTGGGTACTCACTTTTACTGACCGCATTTGTAGATAAGGGACCGCTTAGGGGGCCTAGGCATAGATGGTAGGGTAACATTATAGTAGATCTCAGAGAAATAGGAAGTTATAAGGGTGGTTCAATGAAGGTCACTTGGGATCATGGTGAACCTTTGGCTTCAATAAATGACAGGAAATTTGACCAGCCAAGTGCTTAGCAGCTTCTGAAGAGAGATACTGCATTGTGTAATTAGATTGTGTGTATTAGATAACAAAGTTGTTAAAATCTTAGGATTGACATGTGTCTGTGTTAATAACTTCAGCTGTGTTACACAACAATAATGTTACGTTGCAGTGTGCATGCCATGAAGGCATATGATGGAGTGTTCAAAATAATTATCATCACATTTTAATTGAATGGTGTGTTATTCACAGAGAATTTATGCATTAAGGAAAACATTTACAGGGAATTTTATGTGGGGTAGCTGGAATGATTACTGAAGTGGAATTTGATAGAGAAAGGAAGTTGGTTTCTTTTGCATGACACTGCCTATTATTATTATTATTATTATTATTCTGCCATAATAGTGAAATGCTTCCTGGAAAGTTGCAGTAGATATTAACAGACCTACCTTATGCACCTGACCTTACATCAGTGGAAATTTTCCCATTCTGTAAAGTTAAAACTTGCCTTAAAAAGGTAGATTATTTCAGTTTGTCAGGGACATGGACAACGTAACCACTAAATTGAATGTGTTCCCTTGGGATGCGTTTAGTGAACTGTGCAGTTTTTTCAGAGATGTAAAAAAATGTATTGCAGTCAAGGAAATTACACTGAAGCAAAATAGCATAATTTGCTACTTACTTTATGTGTATTTTTTTATTGACTGAGTCCTGGAACTTTGATATATAACACGCATTATATTTTCAGATGTTTTTACTCATTTCAGGAGCTGTTCATTGAATCCCTTGCAAAGGAAGCCTACAGATACACGGCTCAAGGAAAACGAAGAACCCTTCAAAAAAAGGACATTGATAGTGCGATAGAGTCTGCAGATTGTCTTGCATTTTTAGAGGGAGTGCTTGATAAATGAAATACACTATTGGGATTTGTGCACATTGAGGTGAAAGGCACAAACTCAACCTTCAAAACTGATATCAAACTGAAGAATCAAGGCTTCTGGAATGTTATACCTCTTTGACGGGTAAATAGCCCATCTGTAGGGTCTAGTTGAAGGTGGAGGCAGCATGCTTGTCAATTAGTTAGAAACTGTTTTCCCGCAGACGCTGTCTAATGTCCCAAAAGACTCGAATACTCATTAACACTGCTGTGAGAACCCCAAATTTCACATGATATTGAACTATTTTCAAGTATACTGATCATTCATGATACAGTAGCTGATTTTCATGTCTTTGTGGAATAATATGCTGTAGTTGTCTGTAATTATTCATGTCAAATACAATAAATATTTGTTAATAGCATTTGCAGTGTTAGTAGCAAATGTTTTTACTGGTTAAATATCCAGTAAATGGTGCAGTATAAATCATAAACTGAATGAGTCAACACAGACAAGTTAATGGAGACTAGTAGCAAGTGTAACAAGGCCTGGGACTTGGGAAGGAAATATACTGTACAACATTTTCACTGAATATGTATAACCACAAAAGTTACATTAATTACTAGGAGTTCCTGTTGCAGGCTTCCAGTCCTGCAAATCTTTTTTTAGACAAGGCAATTTATAATGCACCACTAAAATGGAACTTAGTTCATGATCTAGCATGATGGACTCAAGCAGATGTTTTTATGACTACATGCCAGTTAACTATTTATTCAATGTCATTATGTTCAAAGGTTTTAGATGTTACTGTCAATGTTGTTATCAGCACCTTTTGTGGATTTTTGTCCACTTTAAATCTGTCAGGCATAACCTCAAAGTTTGACATAATTAACATGTTTATAATCTTTGACTCTCAATATTTAATATGACACTTTTATACATATTCTGAGTACCTTTAAACTGTTGTCACTCCGCAATGATTATCACCATCAAACTAAATGACGAAAATAATTTAATGCAGCCATCATGCTGTTTCACATTTTATATTTTACAAAGTTACCTTAAAAAAAACTTCCTTAATTTCAAAATCTGTTACCATATACAATGTTGCTTTCCTGTCACAAGATTGTTTGTGCCACACTCTTTATTACCCACTGTAAGAATTTATATAAGGATGAGCACCAGACAGGTAATTGAAAATTTCATTAAAGTCAGACATATGGTTAAAATATTCTCAGGATACAGCAGTCATTTCGTAAGCAAATTTTCTTCCCTTGAAAGGAATGAAAATAGGCTAAAAATGTGACAAATGAAACTAAAAGTCCATGCAGTTTAACATTGCCCTGGGGCATGTCCACTACAGAATGGTCTGGAATAAGGTAATGCTTTATTGCCACTGTTTCTCAGGTTTTCTTTTGAAATACAATAGAACTCCAATTATCCAGACCCTGGTTATCCAGATTGTCAATTATACATTGGCTTGGCCCATCATGTAATCTACAAATTAACTTGCCTTGAAATTACCAGTTATGGGATCAAGTACAGTACATTGTTGTGGCTTCTAGAACTCCAGATAAGGCGTGGTCAAAAGGTTTAGTTGCAGGTACATACCGCAAACAGTAACAGCCAAACTTCAAACTGCCAATGTAGCCTTTTTCAAAGAAAAATACAATTATCCAGATTTTATGCATATCTGGATGGCTTGCCATCCCAATTAATCTGGAACAGTGGAATTCTGTATACCATGAGAATCAGCATGGTTTAAAAGTGAATGGATTACATCAGCCCTTGCTCAGTGCTGCTGTTTTGAAGCGTTATTTATTAATGTCGTCAGTTGCAAAGATTATGTAGCGTCTGTGGTAAGTGAATGAACAGATCTGAAGCACTGATGCATGACACTGGCACAGGAAAATTGAAACACTAGAAGAAAAGCCTGTCTCAGTGCCACTTTGTCCACCACATATCCCACATGGACTGGCCTGGGTTTAAACCCTATACAGTAGGAGGCCTGTAACTAACTTCTTCAGCCATGGCACAGCCACTGTTGATGGTAAATTATTGGATATAAATGTAAATACCAGAAAGGACTAATAGGTGCTGGTAAGGTGATTGGTCTAGAAATAAACACAGCATACTGCATTGCTACTGCAGAGTGGAATTTTGTTAACTGGGGTTGCAGATTTGGGTTGTTGACAATATAATCAGTACACATTATTCTTAATTTTATATACCTAATCTGAACAGATGGAAGCCTGTATGGAGCTGAAGGCATCATAATGTTTCAAGGGCTCCTTGTGTAATAACCTTGTTGCAGTTCCTTTGCCTATCATTGCCATATGCAACAAACAGACTGTTCAAATACTATTCAGGAATAGTAACAGAATGTTCAGAAAACTGAATGTTAGTAATACCTGCTGACAGCACAATACAACACAAGACAGTTTTGAGACCCTAGTGCAAATATGCACTGTCATATTAGTGGATACCTTCTCCAGGTAAGTATAAACTTGAATGTGCATACTGAATTCTATCTAGTTCTATGTGAACAAGAAACAAAGGGTAAGTTCACCTCTATTATTATCCCAATGAAAATAAATTAGGGAAATTATGTCACACGTTACTTCAAAGCTCTGCATGACAGGCGTGAATGTATCATAGCAACAGGTATATGTGGCATGTTATAAAGAACAAATTCACCATGTATCATGAATAATATGAAGTAGTCTTTTATGTTAAAATAATTTAATCAAGTTAATCATGTTACAGTTCACAACTGCATGTGTCAACAGTACATGTATCTGTATCCCCCTATGAATTTTGGAAAAACACTTCACAATATTAAAATCTACTTTCAAGACATCCAGCATTGCCTTTCAAATGTACCAATACAAGCATACTGAAGTTGGAAATTCAAAAAATTAATCATCTTTCACATCCACTAACACACTGGACCTGTATATATTTGGAACTGAAGTGTTGTTATAAAAACTGGTGTCTTATATAATGGAATCTAAAAAGGGTTTCATTTTATAAGTTACACACAGTAAGTTCCAGAACAGCAGTAGCTATATTACTTCTTGCTGAGGCCATGATAGTTCCAATCACTTTTTGCGTTTCCCTTTCCTACGATTTCGTCCCTGGTCAGAGTACCCTTGTCCTGCACCTGTTCCACTTCCACCAGACTGGTTGTACAGATTGTGGAGGAAGTCCTCCAAATCAGGTTCACTGAAACAAATTAAAAACCTTTCATAGTTTCAGGTATTATATCCCCATGTCCAAAACACCTTATGTATCTCTCTCTGCACGAGTGAAAATACAGAAGTAGGAGGAGGAACAATAGTCCTGGGTAGGTAGCAAATGAAGTTCTCGATCACGTCCTTTCAAGTGACCATTCTGACCAGCATTTCTCACCATTTTCTACACCAGACACTTGAAAGAAAAAAGGAATCTTTTCAGTATCAGTACCCTGTCTGTCTCATATCTAATTGAGTTATATACTATAAACCTAATTATGATTCCTACAACTTAAATATTCATTTATAATATAATTAATGCCCTCATGTAGTATTAAAACTGCGATACCATAAAAAAAACTCTCCGTGGCCTTAGTCCACACGCGAACTATACCGACACAGCGGCTGCCGTCAGTCGGCGAAGTTAGTGCCAACTTTTGCGGATAGAGGGGTGTCACGTGGTCAGCGCAATGGGTCCCCACAGCCGTTAATCTCTGTTTTCTAGACCTGGAGCCGCTACTTTTTTCATTCAAGTAG
>Ga0123352_10011676_pt1 | contig 13858 bp, 14 predicted proteins | sample TergutLab28metaG_FD_89700 | JGI IMG/M metagenome (GOLD analysis project Ga0123352, IMG submission 89700) | Labiotermes labralis P1 segment gut microbial communities from Petit-Saut dam, French Guiana - Lab288 P1 | ecosystem: Host-associated > Arthropoda: Insects > Digestive system > Gut ...
CTCACACGCGCGTCCTGTGCGCGTGGCGGGGCAACACAAATAAGGAGGAATATCACTTGGCAGTCGTATCCATGAAACAGTTGCTGGAAGCAGGTGTGCACTTTGGCCACCAAACCCGGCGCTGGAACCCCAAAATGGCACCGTATATCTTCACCGAGCGCAACGGCATCTACATCATTGACCTGCAAAAAACCGTGCGTAAACTCGAGGATGCCTATATGACGGTGCGCAAAATCGCCGAAGACGGCGGCACAGTCCTGTTCGTAGGCACCAAAAAACAAGCGCAAGATAGCATCCGCGAGGAAGCCCTGCGCTGTGGCATGCCTTTCGTCAACGCGCGTTGGCTCGGCGGTATGCTCACCAACTTTGGCACCATCCAAAAGCGCATCCGTCGCTTGGCACAGCTCAAGCAAATGGAAGAAGACGGCACATTCGAAATGCTGCCGAAAAAAGAAGTCATCAAACTGCGCCTGCAAATTGAACGCTTGGAGAAATTCTTGGGCGGCATCACCGAAATGAAGCGTCCCCCGCAGGCGATGTTCATCGTTGACCCGCGCAAAGAGCGCATTGCAGTGGCCGAAGCGCACAAGCTGCGCATTCCGATTATCGCCATTGTAGACACTAACTGCGATCCCGACGAAATTGACCATGTCATCCCCGGCAACGACGACGCCATTCGCGCCGTGCGGCTGATTTCCGCCGCTATGGCTGATGCCGTGCTGGAAGCCCGCCAAGGCGAAGATGCCGTGGTGGCTGCCGCTGCCGCCGCCCAAGCCAAAGAAGACGCTGGGCTGGCTCCTGCGGAAAAAGCCCCCGAAGCTGCTGCTCCTGCAACAGAAGCGGAGGTGGCATAGATGGCATTTACTGCGAAAGATGTAGCCGAACTGCGCGCCAAAACCGGTGTTGGCATGATGGACTGCAAAAAAGCTTTGGTTGAAGCCGAAGGCAACATGGACCGCGCCGTGGATATTCTGCGCGAGCGTGGCTTGGCTGCAGCAACCAAAAAAGCCGGTCGCGTGACCGCCGAAGGCGCCGTGCTGGCCTACAGCGAAAACGGCGTGAACGTAATGGTTGAAGTGAACAGCGAAACCGACTTCGTGGGCAAAAACCCCGATTTCATCTCGTTTGTGCAAGGCGTGGCGAAAACCATCGCCCTGCAAAATCCCGCTGATGTTGAAGCTCTTTCTGCGCTGCAAATTGCCGATGGCGACGTGACAGTGGAAGCCGCTCGCCAAGAAAAAATCTTGACGATTGGCGAAAACCTCACTATTCGCCGCTTTGTGCGCTTAGAGAACCCCGCAGTGGCAAGCTATGTTCACGGCGGTGGCTCCATTGGCGTGCTGGCGGTGTTCAACGCCGATGCAGCCGTGGCTGCAAAGCCCGAGTTCGCCGCCATGGGCCGCGACGTTGCCATGCAAGTGGCCGCTATGAGCCCGCAATACTTGTGCAAAGATAGTGTGCCCGCTGATGTGGTAGAAAAAGAAAAAGCCATCTGCAAAGCACAGCTTGCCGAAGACCCCAAAATGGCCAACAAGCCCGAAAAAGTTCTCGAGAACATCGTGGTTGGGCGCGTGAACAAGTTCTACAAAGAAGTATGCCTGCTTGAACAACAGTTCGTGAAAGACGGCGACAATTCCGTTGGGCAATACGTGGCAAACGTGGCCAAAGAGCTTGGCGCAGACTTCGCCTGTGTGGACTTTTTGCGCTTCACCAAAGGTGAGGGCGTGGAAAAACGCGAAGACGATTTCGCTGCCGAAGTGGCCGCGATGACGAAATAAGGAGATTCAGCATGAAAGAAAACATCCATCCCAAATATGATACCTCGGCAGTGCGTTGCGCGTGCGGCGAGACCTTTGAAACGCGCTCCACTCGCCAACAACTGCGTGTTGACATTTGCTCGAAATGCCATCCGTTTTATAGCGGTAAGCGCATGATGGTTGACGTTGGCGGCCGTGCCGATCGCTTCAACAAAAAATTCAACCGCGCCGCACTGGACAACGAATAAGCACCCAAAAAACAAAGCAGAGCCGCAAAGCTCTGCTTTTTGTTATACGTATGATTAAGCCGCGCGGTCGTGCCTGTGGGGGAACTGAATAATCTTCGCAAAGTGCTGCGGCTCGGGTTGCAGGAACACGGGTTCTTCGGGTTGCTCAACGGGCACGGCAAGCAGGCCGTGGTCTTGTTCCAGCTCAAGACGATAATTGCGTACGGCGGCCGCCAAGGCAAGCAGCACACGGTTTTCCCACGCAACCAAACGCTTGGAAAACACTGCGCCCACAACGGCAAACAGGCAAACCAGCCCAAAAACCACCAAACCAAGCACATGAAAAAACGACATGCTTTGCCCCTTTCTAAACGAACGTTTTGCGAACAAATCTATTATAACACAAATTTTGCGGGTTGTCAATCGAACAAAACGTGAAAATTTATCACGTTTCTTCAGTGGATAACTTTGGTGAAAACACTTGAACAACTTTAGTTTACCACAATATGTGGTGTTTGTCAAGCATAACTTGCTTGCAAACAACAAGAAATTTCCAGTTGAGGGTGTGGAAAACCAAAAAGGTTAACAAAATGTAACTTTTCCGGCGTAAAGGCTTGAAAAAAAGCTCGCTTTGTGTTATAATAGAAGTAGATAGTTGAATTGGGTAATTTTGCAAGAAAGGAAGGTGTTGTAACATGGATAAGCGCAATAACGGCACCGGACTGCCGAGCCCCAACAATACCGTGAACGACATCGCGGCCGACATGGCCATGACCGGCGAAATCCCTCTAGCATTGATTCGCGAAATGCTGCGCAACCAAGAAGAATTGACTGCCCGCGACACCGCGCCCGCGCAAGCAGATATCGAGCAAGCCAAGCAAGAAATGCTTGACATGCAGGCCAAAGCACAGTTGTCTAAGGAAGAAAAATCGCGCAAGGTTAAGCGCGAAAAACAACCGCGCGAGAAAAAAACGCGTGAAAAAGATAGTTCGCCGCAACAAGAAAAAACTTGCGATAAATACAAGAGCTTAATCCAGCGTGAAAAAATTCGTGAGATGCGTGTGAACTGGGCGGAAATGGCCGCCGATGAATTCTGGCGCGACGACGCCCCACTATATCACCCGCCATTAGTAGAGTTTGCGCGCGCGTTTTACCGCCAGCTATATTTCTTTGGCTTGCGCTTTGCTCGCCCAATTTTGACCGCCGGTCGCTTCGTTCGGCCGCATCTGCTGTTTTTGGTGTTGGCAGTGTGGCATCTGCTGCGCACAGGCGCGCTGTTGCTGCACCACGCCACAGTTGGCCGCGTCAAGCGTGCACGTGCTTATGCCCACACACAGCGTGAGCGCCGCTTGGCCAAGCATGGCCGCCCCAAGAATCCGTTGCAACGTTTTGCTGCTGCCCTGCACGACCACCGCCGCATGGTGCGCAGCGCGGTGAATGTTGCCATGCCGGTTGCGGCACTGTTGGTGCTGCTGCTGGTGATACAAACCGAGGCGAGCCAAACTTTTGCGCTCAGCGTCACGTTTAACGATGTTCCGGTTGGCTATATTGCCAACGAGCATGTGCTCAACCAAGCGCAGGCCGCGGCCAACGCACACATGCAACCCATTGCGCTTGCTGCAAACGGTGGGTCAAATGGCGATGCACTCAATCTTGCCATGGAGGCCGTGGATGAAAACATGCAGGTGGTTGCGCAGTTCCAAGTGGCGCGTGTGCAGCCCGAAAACTTGGTGCCTGTGGATGTGCTTACCGACCGTTTGTTGGAAAGCTCGCCCAACGAAATGATTACCGGCGCGGGCGTGTTTATCGATGAGGAACTCATTGCCGTGGTGCACCACATGGCGGATGCCGAAAGCGTACTGGGTTCAATCATCGCCGAGCAAACCGCCACGCTTGACCTTGACCTGCGCGCGGCCGACAGCGTGGAGTTCATCCAAAACATTGAAATCGTGCCGGGGTTTTATCCCGCCAACCAAATGATTGACGCGCAAGAACTGCTGCAAACCCTTGGCGGCATTGCCGAAGAACAGGCCAACAACCCACTGCAAGTGAAAGTGGTGCGCGTGGAAACCCGCATGGCCTCTGTGCCCTATGGCACCATCGACACCAATAACTACAGCATCTTCCAAGGCGAAGTGCGCGTGCGTGTGCGTGGCACACTGGGCGAAGATGAAGTGACCGAACGAATCACCTACGTCAACGGTGTACGCTATGGTCGCCCCGAGGAAATCTCGCGCCGCCGCTTGCGTGAACCCGTGCCGCAACGCCGCGAAATCGGCCGCCGCGACCCACGCCAGTTTATCCAAGGCCGTGGTACAGTTACGTTGCGCCCGTCTGCGCACGGTCTGGTTTGGCCGGTGCCTGGTTTTGGACGCGTGTCGTCAGGCTTTGGCATGCGCTGGGGCAGAATGCACAATGGCATTGACATCGCAGGCCCGGGCATTAGCGGTGCAGGTGTTGTGGCCGCGCGTGCAGGCGTTGTGGTCGAAACCCAATTCAGCGGTTCCGGCTGGGGGCACATGGTGCTCATTGACCATGGCGGCGGCATGCAAACGCGCTACGCACACTTGATTGCTGGTTCCATTCGTGTGTCGCGCGGGCAGCGCGTTGAAATGGGCGAGCCAATTGGCCGTGTGGGCAGCACCGGCAACTCCACTGGGCCGCACCTGCACTTTGAAGTTCTCATCAATGGCAGGCCACAAAATCCGCTCAATTTCGTTGGCCCTGCTAACGGCGCACAAGACCCAGCGCTCCGTTAACCACCTGCGGTGGGGCTCCTCGCTTCGCGGCAACATCTGAAAATCAGAATGAAACCCCACTCTCTGCGTGGCAAAGAGTGGGGTTTGTTATATCAGCGTTCGCAGAATCTCCACGCCCTGCACAAGCTGCTCATCCGTCGGTGTGCTAAAGTTCAGCCGCACGGCATTGATTTTATCCTCCGGCTGCACCGCAAACGCGCTGCCTGGTACCACGGCTACTTTCGCGGCAATGGCGCGCTTGGTGAAATCAATCATGTCAATTTCTAGTGGCAGCTCGCACCACAAGAATAACCCACCTGCCGGCACTTGAAATCGCAGCGCCGTGTCTGCTAGGCCATTGCACATTAGATCACGCTTGGCAGTGTAGATGTCGCAAATCTTGCACACATGCGCGGCCACATCGTAGTGTTGCAGCCATTCGTCCACCAGCAACTGTGCCCACATGGTGGTGTGCACGTCGCCGGCCTGCTTGCCTACGGTCATCTTGGCGATCACCGGCTGCGGCGCAAGTGCATAGCCCACACGCATGCCGGGCGACAAAATCTTGCTGAACGAGCCTGCATAAATCACGCGGCCGTCTTCGTCAAAGCTTTTGATGCAGGGCAGCGGCTCGCCGTTATAGCGCAGCTCACCATAGGGGTTATCCTCCAGCACCAGCACGTTGTATTGCTGCGCCAAGTCGTATACTCGGCGGCGCTTGGCAGCGCTCATGGTAATTCCGGTGGGGTTCTGAAAGTTGGGTATGGTGTAGATAAACCGCACGTTTGGCTCGCGTTGCAGTGCCTGCTCAAGGGCATCGGTATCCATGCCGTCATGCTGCATGGGCACGCCGTGCAGCCGCACGCCATAGCTGCGAAAGGTGTTCAGCGAGCCAATAAAACTTGGCGTTTCGCAGATAATGGTGTCACCCTCGTTGCACAGCACCTTGGTGGCTAGGTCCATCACCTGCATTGCGCCGCTTGTGATAATCAGCTCATCTGCATCTGTGCCAATGCCAAGCCGCGCCCGAACATCTGCCTTCACGCGTCCGCGAAGCGGCGAAAAACCTTCTGTGATGCCGTATTGCAGGCAGTCCACAGGGCGGTCGCGCAGCAGTCGCGCGCTGATTTCCTGAATAGCATCAGTAGGAAAAGCCTCGGGCGCAGGATTGCCCGCCGCAAAGGGGATAATCCCCGGCTGGCTGGTGGCCTTAAGAATTTCGCGAATCGCCGATGGCGCAAGGGCGTTCATCTTGTCGGAAAAAATGTAATTCATTTTGACCTTTCCATTCATAAAGGGAGCGGATTTGCATCCGCTCCCCAAAACTCATTAAAGTCAATCGCGAAGCGCTTAAAGTTTTTTGGTTCTTTTTTTCTGATGTATACTGGTAAGGAAGGATGTCCAATCCTTACATTCTAGTCTGTATCTAAAAGTATACCACAGTTCACGCCGTTGTGCAAGCCCTATCCCTCTTTTTTTCGCCCTGCTTTTTATACACGTTATACTGATTCTCACCCAAAACTCATGATCATGGCAAGTGGTTCGCCGTAAAATGTCATCGCCAAGGCCAGCACATCACTATTACCTTGCGGCGAAAGTGCACAAGCAGTTGCTCGCAAAGCAGCGAGTAAGAGTAGCAGAAAAGGCAGCGAAAATAGAGCGCGGCGGGCAGGGGTTCGCAATTCAAGCCATTACAGGAAAACCACACTGTGTTCATTTCATAAAAGCAAAATTGATCCGGCTGTGTGAATTCATCATCCCGATGCACCGCAACTTCCATATACAACGCGGTGTGCAGCACGGTGAAGAGCAGAAATTCTGTATTTTCGTCTAAATCGTATAAGTCAACGCCAAGATATTCAGCCAGCAAAGTCGCAAGTTCGCCGAACATTGGCGTGAAGTATACTGCAAAAGGATGTAGCAAACCCAAATCCATTTCATCGACACACACACCAAAGAAAGCTGCCGCGAATTTGTCAATTAGGACATTTAGATTCCAGTCTATAACCATGAGTTGCTGCGGCGTATAGTAAGCCATATCGCCGCAGATAGACCAACAAAAATGGCCAGCAAAGGCAATGATATGAAATGCGCGACGGATATTAACGTATATTCCAAAAAACCACCGGTTACACCAGTGGCTTTTTAAAAATTTGGACAAATTCCCTTGACAAAATCTCTTCGCGTATCATTGCATCGCTACACCGCGCAGCGCAGCAGCAGATTCTTGATCTGCAATGGCAGCGGCGTGATTGCCCATGGCCTCATGGGCGCTGCCGCGGAATTCTAGAGCGGTGGGGTTTGCTGGGTTGATAGTGATTGCGCTGGTAAGGTCTGCCACGGCTTCAGCGTAGAAGCCAATGCGATAGAAACTTGCGCCGCGCCACACCAGCACCTCGGGATAGTCTGGCGCTTGTCGGTGTGCGGCAGTGAGATCAGTGATGGCGTCGTGGAAATTGTTAAGGCGGAAGTTCGCCATGCCTCGGTGCGCTAAAGCGGCAAAATTTTCAGGGTCAACCGCAAGGGCAGAGTTGAAAATCTGCACCGCCGCCGGGAATTGCCCGGCATTAAACAGCGTGACGCCGCGGGCAACCTCTTCACTCACAGCGGGTGGAGGCGTGGTGTCGCCTGTTGGTTCGGTGGTTTCTTCGCCCGGCTGTGTGAGTTGCGGGGGCGTAGTGCTGTCGGCATAAGGTGGCACAGGCTGAGTGAACAGCCCCCAAGGGCCGGCACCTTGTGTAACCGTCATTTCTTGCCCAAGCGGGTTGGTCACGGCAAGCCCAAAGTCATCACGCAGCACATCATAGCGCACGCGCATGGGATTAAACACCAGCAGGCTAACCACCAGCAGCACAGCCACAGCCGCAAACACAGCTGCATGCACCTTCAGATTTTTCTTCGTCTGTTCAATCTCTTCGGGTGAAACCTCCGGCTCGGCTGGCGGTGTTTCGTCCGCATAAACCGGCACAAACTCCTCAGCCGTTGTGCTGGGCGTTGTAGCCAATGCTGGCGGCGCAGCCACAGCCACGGCTTTCACCGGTGGTTGTTCCGCAGCGGGTTCTTCGCGCACAATCAGTGCACCGCAGCCCGTGCAAAATATGTTGTTTTCAACCAGTCTCTTCCCACATTTCCCACAAAACATAGACCTTGCTCCTTTTCGTCGCTCGCAGTGTCTAATAGCAGGCACTGCAAAAAATATATAGTTACGCGTCAAAACACATCACGGTTTTTCCAAAACTCTGCTGCATGTCGTGCCGAAACGCCGTGTGAATGTCGGCAATTGTTCGCACCGGCACCACCTCCGCAACAAGGCGCTCAAGTGCTTGTGCCACCCAAGGGTGTTCATTACACAGTCGCACTGCGCGGGCAAAATCCTTCACACCGCTGCGTGAACTGCCAAACAAACGCAAGCCTTTTTCCAGCACCAGTCGAGTGTTCACTTCCACGGGCTGTTCGCTCACGCCAAGCAGGCTCAACGTGGCTTCAGGCGCACAAAAGTCAATCATTTGGTTGATGGCGCAGCCACTGCCGCGCCCGCCCACGCATTCAAAGGCGTGGTCAAAATAGTGTTTCGCAAAGGGTATGTGATCAACGTGCACACGCCGGTGCGCAAACGAGAAGTAAGCGAGCTTTTCATGCACCGCACCCAGCACCGTGATTTCCGCCTGCGGGTAAATCGCACGCAGCAACAGCGCGGTGATGTAACCAAAGTTGCCGTCGCCCCACACCGCAAGGCGGTTGCGCCGCGCGTGAGCAATGCGCTCAAAGCGGTCAATGGCATGCGCGGCCACACTCACCAGCTCGATGAACGACGAAACCTCGGGGCGGGCATGCGTGGGCGCAAGCACCAGTCTGTCCTGCGCGCTCAGCAGATACTCCTGCAAAAAGCCGTCGTGCCCGCTGGAGCGAAACGCACTGCTGGGCAGATAATTCTCGGCAACAAATTCATCTTGTTCGCTGGGCAGGTTCGGGCATGGAATGACCATGTCGCCGGGCTGGAACTGCCCGCTAGGGTCGCGTATCACTTCGGCGCAGCACTCGTGCACCAATGCCATGGGCAGCTTCTCCAGTAGCACCTCGGGCGAGCGATTGCCCTGATAATAACGCTGGTCGGCCTTGCAAACAGAAAGATAACGCGGGCGCAGCAGCACCTGTCCGCAGGTTAGGTCCAGCTCTTGGCACGCGGCTTCAATCATGCCCGGCGCAGTCAGACGATAGACAGTACTAATCATGGTGTTTCCTCAATGCCCAGCAGCGCATGCGCCACCTTCAAATCATATGGATACGTAATTTTGATGTTGTGCACTTCGCCTTGCACCAATGCAACCGGTTCACCACGCAGCGCAAAAATTTTGCAGGCGTCGGTCAGCGTCAGTTCTTCCTCCGGCGAAAGGGAGTCCATCAACTCGCGCATTTTCGCGCACCAAAAGCTCTGCGGCGTTTGCCCTTGATAAAGCTTTTCACGCGGGGGAATTTCCGTGATGAAGGTATTATCGTCACTTCTTACAATCGTGTCAGTCGCAGGAATGACCGTATCACACGCGCCATGTTGCTGCACGGCGGCAATGTTTTCGCTGATGATACGGTGGGTCACAAACGGCCGCACGGCGTCATGCGTCAGCAGAATATGCTCGCCCGCGCCGTGGGTATTCTCTACCCAAGCAAGCAGGTTGCGCAACGTGCCGTTGCGGGTGTCGCCGCCTTCAATTACGGTGATACCATGCCCCGGCGGCAAGTGCTGGTTGAGGGTGTCCTGCGTGAAGTCCAGCCAAGCGCGCGGGGTAAGAACCACCACGCAGTCCACCTGCGGGTGTGCCCAAAATTTTTCGGCCGTGTGCACCAAAATGGGTTTGCTGCCCAGCTGCAAATATTGCTTGGGCATGCTGCTGCTGCCCATGCGGCTGCCAATGCCTGCGGCAAAAATGGCTGCAATGTTCATGTGGGGGACTCCTTTTCTTGTTCTTTTTTGAAAAAAAGAACCAAAAAACTTAAGTCGCTTCGCGGTAGGATTTTAATGAAAGGTGAAGAGGAAAGCCTTGGCTCCTTCCTCGGGAAGGAGCTGGCCGACCTCGGGTCGGACTGAGGAAGGTTCGCGGAGCGAGGATTTAGATGGTACTTTCCTTTTCTTCCTCTTTTGGCTTAGGCACGGGCTTTTTCTGCTTCTTTTTGCGCTTCGGCGGCGAATCTGCGGCCATATTATCGTAAATATCGCACACTTCGTTGGCCTCGCCTTGGGCAATCACTAGGCCTTTGTCCAGCAGAATTGCGCGGCTGCAAATGCGGCGCACTTGGTTGGTGTTGTGCGACACAAACAGCACCGTCACGCCATCGTCGAACATCTGCTTAATGCGTCGTTCGCTTTTCTTCTTGAACCTAGCATCACCCACGCTCAGCACTTCGTCCACGATTAGCACGTCTGGGTCAACTGCGGTGGCAATGGCAAACCCCAGCCGTGCGCGCATGCCGCTGCTGTAATTCTTCACTGGCACATGGATGAAATCGCCCAGTTCGCTGAACTCCACAATGGAGTGGTAGCGCTCCTTCATGTAGGCACGCGAGTATCCCAGTGTTGCGCCATACAAAAAAATGTTTTCGTGGCCGCTGTAGTTCATGTCAAAGCCTGCGCCCAGTTCCAGCAGCGGAGCAATCACGCCATGCACTTGCACTTTGCCTTGGGTGGGGTTCTGCACCCCGGCGATGATCTTCAGCAGCGTGCTTTTGCCTGCGCCATTGAAGCCCAGCACGCCAAGGCGTTCGCCCGGTTGCATGGCGAAAGAAACATCGCGCAACGCCCAATATTCGGTGTAGCTCATGCGCCGTTTAATCAGGCGAATGGCATACTCCTTGAGGTTGTCGATTTTCTCTTTGTGCATGCGGAATTTCATGCTAACGTTTTCCACAGCAATGGCGGGTTGGGACATAGTAGAACCTTTCTGGATAGCGTGAAAGGGAGAAGGCGTTGTGTTAATCGTACTTTAAATATGCACAGCGAAGCGGCATTAAATATGAAGTATAAACTCATTCTGCTTGCGCTGAAACAGCCACGTGCCAAACACAAACACCGCAAGCGCAAACACAAGTGCAAACACAAACTGCCGCAGCTGAATCATTTGCCCGCGTAGCACCGTGTCGCGAAACATTTCGATAATAGCGAACAGCGGGTTGACGTTAAGCACCATCATCAGACCGCTGTCTGGAGTACCGCCCATGGTGGCCGGCGACCAAAAAATCGGCGTGGCGTAGAACAACGTTAAGCAAAACACGCTGTATAAGTATTCCACATCTTTGAAGAAAACCGCAAGGGTAGACACAATCAGCCCAACGCCCGTGCTCAGAATAAACAAAATTATCAACGGTACCGGCGCCAGCAGCAAATTCCACGTGAGGATTGGCGCTGGGTTACGCTCGCTTGCGGCAAACACGAAGAAAACCACAAAGCCCACCAGCACAATCATGCTAATCATGAACGTAACGAAGTTTGAAAGCACATTGGCCACAGGGTAGATAAACTTGGGCACACGCACTTTTTTGATGACCGACGCACTGCTCTTCATGGATTTCATAGCTCGTTTGGTGGACTTGCTGAAGAAGTCAAACAGCAGTCGCCCGCACAGCAAATAAATGGGGAAGTTGATGATGTTGGGGTCCTGCGCAATGCGGCCGCCGCCAAACAGTCGCCCAAACACAAACACCAGCACCAAGGTGGTCAGCAGTGGTTCCAGCAAAGTCCACACCACGCCCAGCACCGAGTGGCGATACTGAATCTTGATGTTTTTCACCACAATTTCGCGCAGCAGGTGGCGATAGCGATATAGGTCTTTGAAGAACATAGCAGGCCTTTCGGGTAAGGTGTAGGGGCGGATGCCAATCCGCCCGAAAAATCAAATCATGTTTTTTTACCGCCAAATCGCCACTTCCAAAAATAGCGCAGCATCGATTCAATCTGGATGAGCATTAGGCGAAAGTTTTTTTTGCTTTCGCGCTTCCATGCGTGTTGCACTGTGGCGTGGGGATACCACAGCACGCGGCCTTGCTTGGCCAGTGAACGCGTGATGTCGCAGTCTTCGAAGTAGAGAAAGTAGCGTTCGTCGAAACCGCCGATTTTCTGCAATGTTTCGGTGCGAATGAACATGAAGCAGCCAGTAGCGTTTTCAATGTCAAATGTTTTGCCAAAGTTCATCTCGTTGGTCATGGCGTATTCATGCAGCAGACGGTGCGCAAGTTTGCCGCGGCGCAAGCGGCTGGCAAACAGATACTTCAGCCGCGGGTTGCGCTTGCCCAAAATTTGCGGCTCGCCGGTTTTGGGATACACAATGCGTGGGCTAAGCATGGCCACGTCGGGGTTTTCGTCCATGTAGCGCGCCATGTTAGTGATGGCGTCTTCGCTCAGCGAAATATCCGGGTTAATGATCACGTGATATTTGCTGCGCAGGCGCGGCAAAATCAAATTATGCCCTGCCCCAAAGCCTACATTCCACGGAATGCGCACCAGCTCGATGTTCGGGTCAAGGTCGGCAACAAAGTCAAGTGTGCCATCGTGCGAGGAATTATCAATGACGTACAAATGCAGGCGCACCCCCTGCGTTTGCTCTTTGAGCGTGCGCAAGGTGGATTCAATGGTGGATATGTTGTTGAAGGTGACGATGCTTGCGGTGACCAAGTAGTTGGTCATCGGCACCCCCCTTTCGAAGCTTTGATGATTGCAATGCGCCACGCGATTTTCTGCCGCAGCGAAGTGCGGTGCCCGGTTTGCGTGCCGCGGTGCCGTCGCCACAAAATCAGCGGTTCATCCGTGATAATCACGTGGCCATGGCGCTGTGCTTGCAGGGCAATCCATTGGTCGTGCATGGGAATACCCTTTGGGAACGGCAGCACATGCAGCAGCAATTCCCGCGTAAACGCCATGCAACAGCCGGTGTAGCTGTTTTTCAAGATGTTGCGCAACATGCCTGGCCTAGCTTGCGCGCGCCCGCTGATGTTGAGCTGTTCGTCAGTCACATGCGCAGCATGCACCAGCAGCGCGCAGCCCTGCAATTGCCGTGCGGCATCCAGCTTGCCGGGCAGCCACACGTCATCTTGGTCGCACAGCACAAGAATATCACCCCGTGCCTGCGTGAGCAAAAACTCCACATTGGCAATCACGCCTTGGCGCGGCCCTTGCAGGTAGCGCACGCGCGGGTCGTCAAATTGCAGCGTCATGCTGGGCGAGTCATCGCTAATGAGCAATTCATCGCCTAGGGCAAGTTGCGGCAAAATCGATGCTACTTGCTCGTCAATATATGCTTCGCCGCAATAGGCCGTCAGCAGTACAGAAATCATTGGCCGGCTGAGATTTCGAGAATTTCTAGCGTCACAATACCGGCAGGGGTGTCCACATCAATCACGTCGCCGGCTTTGTGGTTCAGCAGTGCGCGGCCCACGGGCGACTCATCGCTCACGCGGCCGGCTTCGGGGTCGGCTTGCGCCTTGCCGATGATTTGAAACTCAAGCTCTTCGTTGTAGGTTTTGTCAAAGACTTTCACCTGCGAGCCCACGCCGATTTTGTCGGTACGAATATCTTTTTCGTCAAGGATTTGCGCGTTCTTCAGCTCTTCTTCAAGCCGCGCAATTTTTGCTTCCATGATGGCCTGCTCGTTCATGGCTTCATCGTATTCGGCGTTTTCCGAAAGGTCGCCGAAGGAGCGGGCTTCTTTGATTTTCTCGGCAATTTGCTCGCGCCCGGTGGTGCGTAAAGCCTCCAGTTCATCCACCAGTGCTTTGTAGCCCTCGGCGGTGACGAAAATCTGGTTTGGTTGCATGGCGTAATCTCCTCTTGTGTTGTCGTATAGGTAATCTATTATACACTGTGCATGGGGAAAAGTCAAGTGAAATAATCATGAATGACTTCAGCGCTCGCTCAGTGGTAGAATTTTTCTCTCGCGGCGCGATATTGCTTTTTGTGCTGCGTTGGTGTACAATAAGCATACAGCGCTGAATAACACAACAAGGAGCAATCATGAAACTTTACTTTGGCGAAAGCGTGCGCCGCCTGCGTTTGGCAGCGGGGCTCACGCAAGAGCAACTTGCCCAACGCCTGCACGTGAGCTTTCAAACCATCAGCAAATGGGAGCGCAACGAAAGCTACCCGGACATCACC
>Ga0123352_10011679_pt1 | contig 13857 bp, 11 predicted proteins | sample TergutLab28metaG_FD_89700 | JGI IMG/M metagenome (GOLD analysis project Ga0123352, IMG submission 89700) | Labiotermes labralis P1 segment gut microbial communities from Petit-Saut dam, French Guiana - Lab288 P1 | ecosystem: Host-associated > Arthropoda: Insects > Digestive system > Gut ...
AACGGATAACTGGGGCTAAGTCGTAACAAGGTAGCCGTACCGGAAGGTGTGGCTGGAATACCTCCTTTCTGGAGAGATATTACGAAAAAAACTAACGTTACAGTGGTTATATCCTATTGCTGATTGGTTTGCATGATCTAAATGCGTCGTATTTTTACGGCGCATTTTTTTTTGAAAATTGAAAAAAAAATTGTATATTTGCAAAGTTGTTCATGAAAATAAAAGTATGAAAATATGAAAAAGCTCCTTTTAGCAATCACCCTTCTTTCTGTTTTATACGGTTGTAAAACCGTTCCCTTAACCGGACGCAAACAAATGATTCTTATTCCGGCTACTACAATGAATTCATTAGCAGCTTCTTCTTTTGAAGAGGTACGTTCTACAAGCAAACTTTCAACCAATGTCGAGCAGACAGCCATGATTAAACGTGTAGGAGAGCGTATAAAAAAAGCAGTAGAAGAATACATGGCTTCAATCAATCGATCATCAGACCTTAAAGGATTTCAGTGGGAGTTCATTTTAATTGAAGATCCAACGATAAATGCTTGGTGTATGCCTGGAGGCAAAGTAGCATTCTATACAGGTATCCTGCCGGTTTGCAAAGATGAAGCCGGCGTGGCTGTGGTGATGGGACACGAAATCGCACATGCACTTGCAAACCATGGCGCAGAGCGCATGAGTTTAGCCTTGGTTCAACAGATGGGTGGAATTGCGATTGGCGTGGCTATGAGTGAACAACCCGAAACAACTCAAGCACTTGCTATGACGGCTTTTGGCGTAGGTTCGACCGTATTTGGAACATTACCTCATAGCCGGAGAAATGAATATGAAGCCGATAGACTTGGCATGATTTTTATGGCCATGGCCGGATACGACCCCAACGAAGCACCAAAATTTTGGGAACGAATGATGGCACTTTCAGGCAACAAGTCTTCATCAGACTTCCTCTCAACTCACCCTGCAAACGAAAAACGCATCACCGAACTGAAAAAACGCATCCCCGAAGCGATGAGATATTATAAACCACAGTCAACACCACCAACACCGACTCCTAAAACTCCAACAAGGATTATACGTAACTAAAAAGCAGAAAAATTAAAAATTTTGCCTGTTCAAAAATAGATTTTTTTGTTACCAGTTTTTTTCGTAACTTTGCACCCTATGATACCAAGAGAAACTGTTCAAACCATCATCGAAACCGCTCGTATTAACGAGGTGGTTGGTGAATTTGTATCGCTCAAACGGCGCGGTGTAAATTTGATTGGTTTGTGTCCGTTTCACAACGAAAAAACGCCGTCGTTCAATGTGAATACAGCAAGAAATATTTTTAAATGTTTCGGCTGCGGAGAGGTCGGAGATTCTGTTTCATTTTTGATGAGACACGAACATTTCACGTATCCGGAAGCGTTGCGATATTTGGCGAAAAAGTACGGCATCCCCATTCAAGAGGAAGAACAAACGCCCGAAATGATACAACAAATGAACGAGCGAGAAGGTTTGTTCAAAGTGACGGAGTTTGCAAAAAATTATTTTGTTGATATTCTAAATAATAATGATAACGGGAGAGCCATAGGATTCTCCTATTTTCGCGAACGTGGTTTTACGCCTGCGATTATTGAAAAATTTCAACTTGGCTATTGTTTAGACGAGTGGGAAAATTTTACAAAAACAGCAATTACCAAAGGTTACAATGCAGATTATTTGGTTAAAACAGGATTGAGTATTCGTAAAGACGATGGTAGTTTGTACGATCGCTTCAAAGGTCGTATGATGTTTCCGATCCACAATCTTTCGGGGCGAACGATTGGATTTGGAGGTCGCACGTTGAGTTCTGACAAAAAAGTTGCGAAATACGTCAATTCGCCGGAGAGCGATATTTACAGCAAAAGTAAAGTTCTTTACGGCTTATATTTCTCGAAATCGGCGATTGTTCAACAAGATTCGTGTTTGTTGGTGGAAGGTTATACCGATGTGATTTCGTTGCACCAAGCCGGAGTGGAAAATGTGGTGGCATCGTCGGGAACATCGCTAACGACAGAGCAAATCAAACTCATCAGTCGCTACACCAAAAACATCGTGATGCTTTACGATGGCGATGCAGCCGGTGTGAAAGCCTCGTTTCGCGGGTTGGATATGATTTTGAAGGAAGGGTTGAATGTTCGAATTGTATTGTTTCCCGATGGTCAAGACCCCGATTCGTATGCACGGACACACCGTTCGGAAGAGGTTCAAAAATTTATTTCGGAAAACGCGGTTGATTTTATTCGTTTCAAATCCGACCTTTTGTTGAAAGAAGCTGCCGGAGATCCGATCAAAAAAACAGCGTTGTTGAAAGATGTGGTAAGCAGTATCGCTCTAATTCCCGACGAAATTTCACGCTCGGTTTATACAACGGAATGCAGTCGAATTTTGGATTTTCCGGAAACGGTTTTAATTTCTGAAATCAATAAAATTCTGCGTGCGAATTTCAAAAAACAATTTTCGGAACATACCGAAAATGATGTTCCCATAGAGACGCACGGCCATGCGTCTCGACAACAAACGCTTGAACAACCAATTGGCATCAACGAACAAATTGCTACAGCCGAACGTGGAATCATTCGAATTTTGATCAATTATCATCAATCGGAAATTTCCATAACCAATGAAGAAACAGACGAAATCGAAAAAATAAACGTAGGCAATTATATTTTCAATGAAATTATCAACGATGAATTAACCTTTGAAAATCCATTGTACAATTTGATTTTTCAAGCCTTTTCAACTCGTACCCTGAGCGAAGTCGAAGGGCACGAGTATCAACTAATTGATGACAGTTATTTCCTACATCACGAAAACGAACAAATCAAACAATTGACCATTGATTTAATGACCTTTCCACACATTATCAGCGAAAATTGGGAAGAAAAAGGCATTCAAGTCAAAAAAGAATGCGAGGACGAACAACTTTTTCGAATTATTCGGGGAGATTTGTTACAATTTCGATTGTACAAATTGGAAAAGATGATTGATGATGTTCGAGAAAAATTAAAAAACGAACACAGCGAAGAAAATGCAACAATTTTAGTTGCACAATTAAAGGGCTACCAACGTGGTCGTGCAAAAATATCTGACCTTTTAGGGAGGAAAGTAACCAAATAAGGCTTCGACTACGCTCAGCCGCCTGGTTTCGGTCGTTGAGCATAGTCGAAACACCCGAAACAACAATCAAAAAAACAAAATGAGTCGCCTCTACATAGTACCTACACCCATCGGCAATTTGGAAGACCTGACGTTTCGCGCCCTTCGCGTGTTAAAAGAAGTCGATTTAATTTTAGCAGAAGATACTCGCGATTCCGCCAAACTCCTCAAACACTACGACATCCAAACACGCATGCAATCGTATCATTTGTTCAACGAACATCAAAAAGTACAAGTGTTTGTGGATAAAATTAAATCAGGTGAAACTATTGCTTTGATTAGCGACGCAGGTACTCCGGCGATTTCTGATCCCGGTTTTTTGCTGGTTCGCGAGTGTGTGAATGCCGGTATTGAAGTGGAATGTTTACCGGGTGCAACGGCATTTGTTCCGGCTTTGGTCAACTCGGCTTTGCCTTGTGAACGCTTTATTTTCGAAGGTTTTTTACCTGTAAAAAAAGGACGTCAAACCAAACTTCAACAATTTAAAGACCAAGACTGTACGATGATTTTTTACGAATCGCCGTATCGTTTAATCAAAACATTGGAACAATTTTCGGAAGTTTTCGGGAACGACCGAAAAGCCTGTGTTTGCAGGGAATTAACAAAAGTATACGAAGAAAATAAACGTGGCACCTTGCAAGAGTTGATCGCACATTTTTCTCAAAAAGAAGTGAAAGGTGAAATTGTGATTATTGTTGCCGGAAAATAAAACACTTGATGCTTCTGTTTTGACATTTGCTTAATTCAAAAAAAAATACTATCTTTGCAACTAAAATCAAACAGATACTTCACTTCGTTCGACATGACAACCCAAAAATTGTAATTTCTAATTCGTAATTAAAAAAATATGCGTCCAAATTTCAAAAACACGCCTTACAATCCGACAACACAGCTTTCTCCTGCCCCAAAATCCACAGGAACGCCGTGGTTGACGCCCGAGCAAATTTCAGTAAATCCGGTTTATTCTGCAAAAGACCTCGAAGGTATGGAACACTTAAATTATGCGGCAGGACTTCCGCCGTTTTTGCGTGGTCCTTACTCCACTATGTATGTGATGAAGCCCTGGACAGTGCGTCAATACGCAGGTTTTTCCACAGCAGAAGAGTCCAATGCGTTTTATCGCCGCAACTTGGCTGCAGGACAAAAAGGTTTGTCAATTGCATTCGATTTGGCGACACATCGCGGTTATGATTCCGATCACGAACGTGTGGTTGGCGACGTTGGAAAAGCAGGCGTAGCCGTGGATTCCATTTTGGATATGAACATTTTGTTCGACCAAATTCCGTTGGATAAAATGTCGGTTTCGATGACGATGAATGGTGCAGTATTGCCGATTTTAGCGTTCTACGTTGTAGCAGCAGAGCAGCAAGGTGTGAAAATGGAAGAATTGACGGGAACGATTCAAAACGATATTTTGAAAGAATTCATGGTTCGCAATACCTATATTTATCCACCCCTTCCGTCGATGAAAATCATTGCCGACATTTTTGAATTTACATCGAAAAACATGCCGAAATTCAACTCCATTTCGATTTCGGGCTATCACATGCAAGAGGCAGGTGCAACGGCAGATATTGAGTTGGCGTACACTCTTGCAGATGGCTTGGAATACATTCGTGCAGGTGTGAATGCGGGCATGAGCATTGATGATTTTGCACCGCGCTTGTCGTTTTTCTGGGCCATTGGTATGAATCATTTTATGGAAATTGCGAAAATGCGTGCAGCTCGTATGCTTTGGGCGAAAATTGTGAAGCAATTTAATCCGAAAAACCCGAAATCTTTAGCCTTGCGTACGCACTCGCAAACATCGGGCTGGTCGCTCACCGAGCAAGATCCATTCAACAACGTAACCCGTACTTGCATTGAAGCAATGGCAGCAGCACTTGGGCACACCCAATCGCTACACACCAATGCACTTGATGAAGCCATTGCATTGCCAACTGATTTTTCTGCACGTATCGCCAGAAACACACAATTGTATTTGCAAGAAGAAACCAATATTTGTAAAGTGGTTGATCCTTGGGCAGGCTCATATTATGTGGAATCGCTAACAAACGAAATCGCACACAAAGCATGGGCGTTGATTCAAGAAGTTGAAGAATTGGGCGGCATGGCGAAAGCCATTGAAACGGGTATCCCGAAAATGCGTATTGAGGAGGCTGCTGCTCGCACGCAAGCACGCATCGACTCTAAAACCAGCACCATTGTTGGCGTTAACAAATACCGTTTGGATAAAGAAGATCCGATCGAAACGTTGGAAGTGGACAATACAGCCGTTCGCAAAGCACAAATCGAGCGTTTGGCGAAACTCCGCACCAATCGTAATCAAGAAGACGTTAAAAAAGCCCTCGAAGCACTTTCCGAAGCTGCAAAAACGGGAAAAGGAAATCTTTTGGAACTCTCTATCGACGCGGCTCGCAAGCACGCATCGTTAGGCGAAATTTCCGATGCATTAGAAAAACATTTTGGCCGATATAAAGCCGTTATCAGAACTATTTCAGGCGTGTATAAATCCGAAACCGAAACTAACGAAAGTTTCAAAAAAGCAGTTGCAATGGCAGATGCCTTTGCGGAAAAAGAAGGTCGTCGTCCGCGCATTATGATTGCGAAAATGGGGCAAGACGGTCACGATCGTGGTGCAAAAGTTGTAGCCACAGGTTATGCCGATATTGGCTTCGATGTGGATATGGGGCCGTTGTTTCAAACGCCGGTCGAAGCAGCGAAACAGGCAGTTGAGAATGATGTAAACATCTTGGGTGTTTCATCGTTGGCAGCAGGTCATAAGACCCTCGTTCCGCAAGTGATCGAAGAATTGAAAAAACTTGGTCGTGAAGATATCATAGTGATTGTAGGCGGTGTAATCCCTCCGCAAGATTACGATTATCTTTACAAATCCGGCGCAGCTGCTGTATTTGGCCCCGGAACTGTGATTGCCGATGCAGCGATTAAAATTTTGGATATTTTAAATCAGTAAGGTCGTTTCGACTCCGCTCAACGACCGAGTGCGGTGGCTGAGCGAAGTCGAAGCCACGCATGTTTATTGTGTAAAACAAATCATAACCCATGAACATCGAAGACGCCCGCCATTATTGCCTATCAAAAAAAAGCGCAACCGAAGATTTTCCGTTTGATGATGTATCATTAGTGATCAAAGTCGGCGGAAAAATGTTTGCTCTGATTCCGTTGGATGCCGTAGAAAAGCGCATTGCCTTAAAATGCGATCCCGACTATGCTTTGGAACTTCGAGAAACGTACGATTTTGTTCGTCCTGCCTATCATTTCAACAAGAAACATTGGAATGATGTTTTTTTGAATGAAGCTTCCGATAAAGATGTAAAGGCATGGATTGATCATTCTTATGATATTGTTTTGAAAGGGTTGACGCGCAAGGCACGAGAGGAAGTGTTGCTTTAGCGAGGAGATTCCTCGACTACGCATACTTCATATGCTCCGCTCGGAATGACGGGAGTATACTCGATTCGTAATGTAAACAAAATCAACGATGAGAAAAAATACAGGCGAAGCGTAAAAAATCACGAGCGAAGCGAGTACATTACCGCTAAAATTGTCAGAGTGCAGCGGAGACATAATTTTAGCAAAGACTTTTTTTGGTTCGTTTTTTTAGTCATAAAAAAATGAACATGAAAAATTTGCATATTTCAAATAAAAATCGTATCTTTGCACTCCCAAATTGGGAACGAAAATAATTAATTCATTAAAAAACAAACAAATTATGAATCACTACGAAACCGTTTTCATTATGACTCCCGTTTTGTCTGATGATCAGATGAAGGAAGCGGTAAAAAAGTACCAGGATTTGCTGAAATCTAATGGTGCAGAGATCATTCATGAAGAAAACTGGGGTTTGAAAAAGTTGGCTTACCCCATTCAGAAAAAAGCCAGCGGATTTTATTATCTCATGGAGTTCAAAGCCGATGGAAAAGTTGTGGATGCCCTCGAAACCGCTTACCGTCGCGATGAACGTATGCTCCGCTTTTTGACCGTAAAATTGGACAAATTTGCCGTTGCTTACAGTGAAAAACGTAGAAATAAAAACAAGTAATTAACCTTTTGAGAACGTTTTCGTTCCAACGAGATAAAAAACATTATGGCACAAGATAAAGACTTAAAGTATCTAACACCGATTGCGGTGGATACCAAGAAAAAGAAATATTGCCGTTTCAAAAAAAGCGGCATCAAATACATCGACTACAAAGATGCAGATTTTTTGTTGAAATTTATTAACGAGCAAGGTAAACTTTTGCCGAGACGCCTTACCGGTACTTCGCAAAAATATCAAAAGAAAGTGTCGCAAGCCGTGAAACGCGCGCGTCACCTCGGTTTATTACCTTATGTTGCGGACTTATTAAAATAGGAGGACAGAAACATGGAAGTGATTTTAACACAAGACGTAGCGAAATTAGGCTACAAAGACGATATCGTTAAAGTAAAAAACGGTTATGCGAACAATTTTTTGTTCCCGAAAGGTTTGGCTGTTATGGCAACGACTGCAATGCGCAAAATTCATGCCGAAAACATGAAACAACGCTCATTCAAAGAAGAAAAATTGAAAATCGAAGCCGAAAAATTAGGTGCTACACTTTCCGCGTTGACGGTTACTGTGGGTGCAAAAGCAGGTGCTTCGGGTAAAATTTTCGGTTCGGTGAATGCTATTCAAGTTGCAGAAGCGTTGAAAGAGCAACACAACATTGATATTGACCGCAGAAAAATTACGGTTGAAGACATCAAGGAAATTGGCACACACAAAGCAAAGGCGAACTTGCACCGCGATGTGAAAGTCGAGTTTACAGTTGAAGTTGTGGGGGAATAATTTTTTAGAAAAAATGTAGGGGTCAAAATTTTGACCCCTTTTTTATAAACTAAAATTTAATTAATATGAAAACAAACATTCAAAAAATACTGGTAATAAGTCTTGCCGTACTCATAAGTTTAACGACAGTACCCGGTTGTAAAAAAGATTCCAATTCTGATGATATTATAGCAATAGCAGAAGACGCTTATATTTTCGGACTTCCATTGGTGCTTATGGATATTACACGTCGCCAAGCAACCAATACAACAACTATTTGTAACTATACAACTATTTGTTCCAAGGCACCGATGAATCATTTCAATTTTGCTCCTATTTTTCCAAATTCCGATTTTCAGGATATTGTACGTCCGAATAATGATACGTATTATTCCGTTGCATGGTTGGATTTGCGTCAGGAACCCATCGTGCTTTCTCTGCCTAACACAGGCGGACGTTATCATATGATGCAGATTATGGATGCCTACACCAATGTTTTTGCAGCACCCGGAACACGAACAACAGGAAATGGTGGCGGAGAATTTTTAATTTCAGGACCAGGTTGGTCGGGTAACGTTCCTGCAGGAATGATCGAATACAAGTCTACAACCAATTATGTATGGATACTTGGTCGTACACAAGTGAACAGTCAAGAGGACGGACAACAAGTTGTTGTACCCATTATGAAACAGTATAAACTTACGCCTTTAAGCGGAATGCAAACTCCTCCGGCTGATATTGATCCTACAGTTCCTACCGCTGATCCAAACAAGGTGGTTGATAATATGTCTATCGATGACTTTTTTAATTACCTAAACCAATTATTGGTAATCAATCCGCCAACAGTAGCTGACCAACAAATGATGAAACGCATAGCAAAAATAGGCATCACACCTGGTGGAACGTTTGATTTAGGAAAATTTTCGAATAAAGAGCAAGAAAGCCTAAGAAAAGTACCTCAAACTGTGCTTGCTAAATTATTAGCAGAAGGTCAAACCATGTCCGTAGTAAATGGCTGGAGTTCAATGGTAGGTACAGGAAGTTACGGAATTAATTACTTATTTAGGGCTTTTGTAGCACGTTTCGGTTTAGGGGCTAACCTTCCGGAAGATGCGATGTATTACAGTTGTATGGTAGATGAAAATGGTGACGATTTCGACGGCTCGAAACAATATGTATTGCGTTTTGAAGCAGGAAAAACACCGCCTGTACAAGCGTTTTGGTCGGTAACGATGTATGATTCAGACGGCTATCTTGTAGCTAATGAACTTCATCGTTATGCCATCGGCGATAGAAGTGGTTTAGTAGAAAATCCGGACGGTTCTATAAGTATTTATATACAGCATACCAATCCGGGTGCAGGCAAGGTAAGTAATTGGCTACCGGCTCCGGCAGACAATTTTAATTTGATGTTACGGGCGTATTATCCAAAACAAGAAATTTTAAATCTTTCTTGGAAAGTACCGGCGGTAAAAATTCAAGACTAACAAATAGGGGTTGAAATTTTCAACCCCTATTTTGTTTTGTTTTATTTCTCAATCCGAATTCGCGCGTCCACAGCAACCACCTTTTGCGGCGATGCCAACAACGGATTCAAGTCCATTTCTTTGATTTCCGGAGCAACAGCAACTAATCGCGATAATCCTGCAACAACTTCAGCGAATTGATCAATCGGGATTCCTGCTTGTCCGCGAACGCCTTGTAGGATCTGATAGCCGTTCAATTTTTCAATCATGGCTTTGCCGTCTTCTGCGGTCAGTGGTGCTAAACCACTTTGTACGTCTTTCAGCACTTCGATGAAAATACCGCCAAGTCCGCAAAGGATAAGATGCCCAAATTTCGGCTCGAAGTTCACACCTGCAAACAATTCAATTCCCGATAACATCGGCTGCATCAAAATCGCTGTGGTATCTTTGATTTGAATCATGCGGTCAAATTCTTTGGCAACGGTTTCCTCATCTTTCACGTTGAGTACAACACCGCCAACGTCAGATTTATGAACAGGTCCAACGACTTTCATCACGATAGGATAGCCTAATTTTTTTGCTTCTTTAATCGCATCTTCTTTAGTTGTAACCACAGCTTCTCCTGCTCTTGGGATATTGCATGCATCAAGAAGTACTTGAATTCTATCAGGTTCAATGTAACCATCCGAACATTCGTCAATAATTTTGCGAATGGTTTTGGTATCAACTTTGCTCAAATCATCTTTGGATTCGGAAGGTTTGGGTGTATAGAACACACGTCCCAAGGCTGTCCCAAATACGACTTCGTCAGGGAAATTTACATTACCTTTGCTCAAAAATTCTTCTACTTCTTCTTTTGCTGTAAGAGTTGACGGCAAAATCGGATAGATTGGCTTTTTGCAGGTTTTCATTTTTTCGTCGAGTAGTTTGTATACGTCGAAAAGTTTGAAAAGCCCTGGTGTTCCAAAGATTACAGCCATGGCATCTATATCGAAATAGTGTTCGCAATAGTCAATGATAATGCCTAACTGTTCGGCAGTACCAGTAGCCAAAAAGTCAATTGGATTAGCAACAGACGAGCCCGCAAAAAGTTGTGCCAAAAGTTCATCTGCTTTTTCACCTTCGATGTGCGGAACTTGCAAACCTGCTTTGGACAAAGCATCTGTAAGCATCACCGCAGGTCCTCCGGCGTGTGTAATTACCGCAATATTTTTTCCTTTCAATTCTTTGTTTTGAAAAATTGAAGCAACAGAAATCAAATCCTGACGACCGTAGCAACGCACTATGCCGGCTTTTTTGAACAATGCATCAACAGCAACATCCGAATTAGCCAACGCGCCTGTGTGTGATGAAGCCGCGCGACTTCCGGCATCAGACGAACCCGATTTGACGGCAGCAATTCGACATCCTTTTTTAATTAACGAACGTGCGGCTTTCAGAAGTTTTTCGGGATTGTTGATTGTTTCGATATACAATAATTTTACAGGAGCGGAAGTTTCAGAATTATAAGATTCATCAAGGTTTTCAAGAATTTCCTCAACGCCTAATTGTGCAGAATTTCCTACAGAAAATACATTCGCAAATTTCAGTCCGTTTGGAATTCCGGCTTCCATAATGAATACAGCCGTTGCACCCGAGCCTGAAATAAAATCACAACCTTTTGCATCTAATTTCGGGATTGGTAATGTGAAAATGCTGTGATGATTAGGGGTTAAAATCCCCACACAATTCGGACCAATCAACGAACATTTGGCTTCGTTACACATGGCCACGATTTGATCTTCCAAAACCCTGCCTTCTTCTGACTCTTCGCTGAATCCGGCAGAAAGAATAATGATGCCTTTTGTGCCTTTTTCTTTGGTTAAAATTTCAACCGTTTGCGGACAATATTTTGCTGCAATGGCTAAAATTGCCAAATCGGTTTGGGGTAAATCCTCAACTTTGGAAATACAGGAAATGCCTTGTATTTCAGTTTCTTTGGGATTAACAACATAAAGTTTTCCGGCAAATTTTCCATCAATAATGTTTTTCAAAATTTTTCCGCCGGGTTTGGCTACATCGTTTGAAGCACCAATAACAGCGATGCTTTTGGGGTTTAGGAGTTGAGGTGTAATCATAGTGTTATTTTTTTTTGCAAAGATACATAAAAAAAACGAAACACCATACAGCATTTCGTCTTTTTTTAACACTAAGTCCAAAATATATTTATCGTGTTACAATAATTTGTTCCCTCACCAATTCTCCGCCGCCTTCCACGTGCAGGTAGTATGTGCCCGGCGGCAACGAATAGGTGTTGAATTTTACCGGACGGGGTCTGCCATCGCGGTGGCGATGTCTGAAGCGCGTTTGCCGTGAAGGGTTACCAAGCTTATCGAGAAGTTTGACAGTGTATTCTACCGGCTCATCTGTATCAAGGAGTTCCTCAAATTCGATGGTAAGCTCACCGTTTACGGGATTAGGTGAATAGTGAATACATAATTTGCAAATCGGTGGATCAACTATCCACTGGTCTGTAGCTAGAATATATTTTTCGCTCGACCTGGTCCATCCACAGCCATTTTTTGTAAGTAATTCTATTCGGTGATAACCTATTGGAGAAAACGTGAGCGGTGGTTGACCTTGCGTTGACCAACCTGACAATAGTGTTGGAGGCACAGGTTGGCTACCGGCGATAGAAGGTGGTGTAATTTTCCAAATACAGTCCAACATGGCTGGTTGTGCAACTAAATAATAGGATCTATTTGTGTGCACTTCGGCAGCTGACATATGCGTTGCAGCATCCATAACGCCAAAAATAAAGCCACTTGTTCCCGGATTAACAAATATGAAAGTGCTACGAGGAACTCCAAGATATTTAAAACTGTATCTAATAGTGATATCATCTGACAGCGGTGCGTTTATAGTACTTTGTATGCGTCTGTATTTTACTGTGCTTTGGCTCTCACTATTTGGTACTTTTTCAAGTCCTGTCGGGGTATTCCACGACCAGTCAGTGATACCGGTAGCGGGAAGGTTGTTTATGGTATACGTATACTCTGTATTGCAGGAAGTGGAAGTGCCGAGGGAAAGTGGGCCGGAGACGGTGACGCACGGCATTAAAAGGGAACTGTTTCTATTAAAAAAATCTGATATTTCACTGATTGACTGTGAACAAAACCAAAGATTTGCAATATTGCCCCCTTGACACATAACAGACCGTTGTGGACTGCAACAACCACTTGTCGTAGGGTGATTAGCACCTAGATTATGCCCTATTTCATGAGTTGTTGTATACTGCATATTTGTGCCATGTTTAGTCACAGCATAGGCAAAATTATTAGGAGTATTGCCATTAATAGCGCCTAGCCACGCAACTCCCAAAGTTCCTCCTGTCAAATTTTTTCCTGTAAACAAATGGACAACATTACGCATAACGTTTGTACGATTAACATTCCAATGATTTCGAAAAGAATTTATTAAAGCCGTTGGATCGGTTGATGTGTAAGGTTGAGCATTTGTCGTATAAACATGTTGAAAGGTGACAGAAAACCTCAATCCAAACGTTGATTGGTAAACCCCATCAGCAATATTTAATACCGATAAAATATGATTTCTGGCTGACGCATCTGAACTGCCGCTTGTTCCGCCTCTTGCTTGGTGAAATTCAAAATCAGCATCAGTTGCTATTAACAATATCCCGCAAGTAAAATTTCCCGATCCGTTACTTGAATTTACTATTTCATCTTGCTCAATTTCAGTAACTTCCAAAACAATATGGACATAATCGAAATCATCATCAGGAATAATATTCCAACTATGATACACAATAAAACTATTATCTTCTTTGTTTTGCGTAAAATCTTTAGCTGGTCTTATCACATAGTGATAGTTATCACCAAAAATAACGCCAAAAAAAGTATTTTCATCAATGGTAAACCGCGCAACTTGGCCATTTGAAGTTGTACCTTTGAATGTATTTACTACGAATAGCTCCTTACTTTCAAATGTTCCTTCGTCCGTAGTATATGTTGCTATATAGTTGGGTGCACGCATATCGTTTAATTCCAAATCAATTGTCCAAGTCAAATTTTCATTTATCCGAAGCTGAAATTGGCTTGTACCCTCATAGGCATAAAGTTGGTTTACCAATTCTTTTTTATCAATCGTGAACGCAGAATATTTACTTAAACGTTGATCTATAAGTGCCCTATCTATCTCATTCAATGACACACTTCTTACAACCGGAGTAACTTGAGACTTAAGCGTTCCTGTACCTAAAACGGTTGTAATAATTAATATAAGGTTCAAGATTAGAATAATGGATTATTTCTTAAATTTTTCTGCAAATATACGAATAAATTTTGATTTCTCAAATTATATCTAAATTCACACTCTTTGATGTGTAAATAAAGCTTGTGTTTA
>Ga0123352_10011682_pt1 | contig 13856 bp, 10 predicted proteins | sample TergutLab28metaG_FD_89700 | JGI IMG/M metagenome (GOLD analysis project Ga0123352, IMG submission 89700) | Labiotermes labralis P1 segment gut microbial communities from Petit-Saut dam, French Guiana - Lab288 P1 | ecosystem: Host-associated > Arthropoda: Insects > Digestive system > Gut ...
CAAAAAAAAAAAAAAAAAAGAGAGTGTACACACAAAGAAAAAGAGTGTGAGAAAAATATATATATATATATATATATATATATATATATATATATATATACATATGTGTGTGTGTGTGTGTGTGTGTGTGTGTAGAAGAAGAAGAGTGAGCACAAAACTGTAAAAGACAAAGGACGAGGGAACATAAAACCAGTTTAGTTTGGGGGATACAGTAAATTTTTAGAGGAAAATCTTTAACCGTTACTGCTTTCTGAAAATCGCTTCGCTATTTACGCACCGGAGACGAATACATAGAGATGATGCAAGCATGACGATTATGCATTCAAGTCTTTTTACTCCCACTTATTTTTCCACTGATTAGCGTCATTATTTTACTGTCTTTTTTATAGTGAGTTGTTTTAACTGAAACTTCAAACACACTTCAAGCCAACTTACCAATTTATACCCACTCAAATCCACTATAATTCAGTTTTTGTAGCTTCTTCACGATCTCACAATAACTCGAAAGTTGTTTCCAAGAAAAACGTCTCTAGTTGGATAATTTGCTAGAGATGACTTAATATCCACGATGCTGATGATGAAGATCACAAGTCCTTTAAAAGGACGTTAGAAAAGCGCATTTCACAGTTACAACCAAACATTTTCTCCACATTTTATCCGATTCAGGAACAAATTACCGAAACATAAATAGCATAAAATCAAGCAAACTTACAATTCAGGACATAAATTCCCTTTAGACAAATTTACACACGAAGTAAAGGGCCTGTGACGTTTGCAATAAACTAACACCAATTATTACAATTTATTTCAATATATTGACTGTAGAAGCGAATATTTTTTTATTTGTAAAAGTAAATGATTACTACAAATATATCTTACAATAATTAGCATATGACACATTTCCTTCCACTGATGTATGAGGTTGACGTTAACCACTGTAAATATTGAATAGTACATCCGTGTAATGAAAGCCAACTTGATGCACTATTTATCCTAAGTTGATTTCGTTAATGAACTTATACATATTTGTAGCCCATCATCAGGAGGTATACTGTATATACACAATAATTTGTACTTGTTGTATATATGCAGTTTACCTCCTGATGATGGGCTACAAATATACCTAAAACATGTAGAGGTTGATTGACGAAATCAACTGAGGATAAATAGTGCATCAAGTTGGTTTTCATTACACGGATGTACCGAGATGCACGGCCAAAAAAACATAGAAACAAAAAATTAAATAATATGCTTACGTGAAATACTAATAGGCCCATCAAACATACAGACAACTGATTGTAAATTGTCGTTTCATTTTCGATGTTACTCACGTTGCTTGCACTGGAATTAATTAATTTTGTGTCAAATGACACGTAATATCTATTTATTTATTGTTGGTTAGTAATATCCCCTAATGGTTTGAAAAATCACAGACATTTTAGTAGTTGTAAAATGAATCATTAGGACCTACTGGCTGCAAGTATTGGACGTTTCAAAAAAATTTCTGCCAGTGACATTGCACATACAGGGCCCACATTTGTTTAGGGGAAAATTTCTGCCCCTCTTTGTCAGTTACGTAATTTTGGTAAGAGTACTGTAAGCCAGTAGTCCAACATATTTCAAAAATTCAGAAGCCATGCCAAAATTCATGGTGCCAGAGTAGTGACGTGCAGCAAATTCCATAGTCTGCCTATACAAGTTATTTCCCACCATACAAAATCTAATTTTCCCTGCCACCTGGCTCCACGGATTTACACAGCCCTGCTCTAAGTGTAATACATTACTAAACATGGACACTTAAAAGTGCAGGGGTATTTTGAATGTCCCTATTTTCTGACTTAGTAGTAATCATATCCCTTCTCAATATTCAGCTGAACTAAACTGCAGCAGTTTAACATTTTGTTTTTATTTCTAAGGTTATGAGCATTTTTTTATTCTTCGTAAAAAAATTTGAAATTCGATACTCAATTTCATTTCAGAAAAGTATCCACATCAGTATAACAGGTTTACTAATTACGACATCAGCTTTATGACAGCATGTTAAATTACAGGTTAGAAGTGAGGAATATTATGAAGGGAATCGAATCCATTCCAATAATATATGGCCTGAAGAATGTTTAAAGATCAGAGATAATGATGTAAATGTGTAATGACGTAATTTGTAAAATATACGACTTGCTGGAAAAAAATTATAGCCATCTAATCATTCCCCTGGACATTAACCTACAAGAGTATCATTTGTCGGAAAGGGAACGTATGAAGTGTTACACGCGAAAATGTTATTCCAGTGAAGTGACAGGGAGATTTTGCGAAAGTCGGAAGCACGCTGCTAAGTTTCACGGTAAAATATTCCAAGTTAGATCAAATAAGCCTGTAGTCTGTATTTTGTTAATCTGATCTTCCAAACTTTCAGCTAAGTGCTGAAAGTAAAAAATATATTTTGAAGATGAAATGGATTTTCTTTTTCCACACGTTTCGGTATGTCACATATATTATTTATATGCAGACGTACCGGGCGGTCCAGACTTACAATGAATCATGTTAAAAACTAGTTCAAGCACTATAAATAAATCACTACAAAGGCATACTTGGTTTTGTGTCTATCAGATGTGTTGTTTTTTTTAAAAAAAACAAGCCTGCAGAATTAGTACATAAAGAAAAGTCAATTCTAATCAAATTTCATTAAAATTCAGAACAGACTGACCGTAAAAAAACTACACACTAAAGTTTACCTTTTAAGCATCCGTGCATTTCTAAACTGAGAACTACACTTAAATTAAAGAGATTGCAATAGTTCCAGATAAACCTAACACAAAAATATCTTATGACAATAGACTGCGACTAGGCCCAATAAAAAATATCTTGCGAGGTCTCGCAAATGGTAATAGAAAAACTGTTAACATGATAAACATGAATATTACGTAACTCATGTCACTAAACTAGAAATTTTAATAATAATATGGAGAAAGAAATTAAAAATTTTAAATTTTCGTCAGATTGTTTTCATTCTCATCTTAATTTCGCCTTCTTTGTATTATTTAAAAGAAAGCCGCAGAACCAAGTGATGAATATTGTGTGCAAGGAACAAGACACTTGAAAAATATCTGACCGCTCTCTTTCCCCTTCTACAACATTCATTTCCCCCACTTTCTCTCGCCCACATTTACTCATTTCATCTCTCTCTCTCTCTCCCTAGAGTATATTGTAGTACTACTGTTATTTTTCTCTTTCTTTATTCCCCTCCTTTCAGTCCTATTCCTCTCTTTTTATCGTATTTTCTCTCAACCAATCACATTCCATCTAGTTTTGGTACGTAGTTCAGTTCTTTGGTCACCAGAGGGCAGACAAGAACAGATAACGATTAAGATTAATTTATTTTTAAAAATTCCTAACTACGTAATTAATTTGGTAATTAATTTAAAGCCTATAATATGCTAACATTTTTGCAAACCGCTATATCTATTTCAGATAGTAAGGCATGATAACGTTTCTAGGAATGACACGTCTGTTCATTACAAATTATCTTATTCTCCACGTTTCATACAGGTAATTAATATTTGTGTGAGAGGGTGTCCAGTTTAAAGTGGAACCCGATCACATAGTTAAAAAAAAAATCTGCCAACAGAGTGTACACTAACAAAATGAGTTACACAGAACGTTTTCTTATAGCAGAATTGTTCGTCATAGATCGGACGACATCGTTACTGCATTGTGACCGATGACGACATCCGTTCTGCAGTGCTCTGTGCTTTTTCTTTCGTCTATTTGAGAAAAAAACACTTGCCTTTTATTCTGCCTTATGCGGTATGTACGGAGCCATGCACGAATTTATAGAGACTGAACTGATATGAGTAGAAGTATGGATTCTTTTTTTACTTCTCAGAAAAGAAACTTTCGTCTCATTTCTGCATTCTGTGGAACAATGACAATATGACGACTTCATTGCTGCCCTGTATGAAACAGTCATAACCAGAAACATAATTGTATATGACTATAATTCAGTTTTAGATAATTATTTTTTTAATTCAATGCTTTGCCTTTCAAAAAATTAAATGTACAACGAAGTAAGACACACAAAGGTATTCTAGTATTCTTCTTCCTCCAAAAAAAGTAGAACAGAAAAGATAGAATTTCGTAACCAAAGTTAAAAATTATTGAATCCGAAAGATGGCCATTGTTTTATTGGTGCCTTCAACTCGCATGATGATCAATTAATATATTCTATCTACATTAAAACACAAGGTGTTTTTGATTCCTAAAATTTAATAAAATTTTTGCTTAAGTGTCCCATAAGGTGTACATATCTAAACCTGATTTACACGAATTATTTTCCGACTAAATAAACCAGCTGCAGAAATTTCCGAACCGACCGTGAGTCTTGAATGTAGTTCATGTGTTAGAAAATGAAATATTGCGTTAGCTTTACAAAAAGAAAGCATTCGAAGCGAAAATATGAAATTATTCATCAATGAGACTCTCTTTTCAACACTCCAAACAGATAGTGTCAACACAATGCCTTATTTATACATTTGGTCTATCCTTCAACGATCCTTCTAACTTTCAATGATCCTTTCAATATTTGATTTCACATAATTTGAAAAGAGGATTTTTTCCAAATGAAAATTATTAATATAACCTATGCAGCTACACAAACAGTTGATTGCTATTACCAACATTCTTTCATAAACTTATTACCCTTTTTTCACTCCATTTTAAAGTAGGGAATATAAATTTGTAGTACTAACAGGGAAGAGAATTTGCTTTACAATAATCTAAGTCGTGCAAAAAACACATAGTTAGAAGTATTAAATTCCTGTGGACTCTCATGCTCAGACTGCTTTTATAGGAGTTTAAACCTTCTGCAGTTCATGGAGACAAGATTATTAAATTTCATGTTTTAGAACCTTAACTAAGTTCGGAGATGGGCTGGGCATGTGGTGCGTATGGGTGAGGACAGGGGGTGCATAGGGTCTTGGTGGGGAAACCAGAGAGAAAGAGACAACTGGGGATACCTAGACATAGATGGGTGGATAATATTAGGATGGATTTCCAGGATTTGGGATGTGGGTATATGGACTGGATTGGGCTGGCCCAGGATAGAGACAGGTGGCGGACGCTTGTGAGTGTATGTATTAAATGATAAGTCGTGTTAGTTTGCATTACAAAATAGCCGTCGTAATGGATGTAAAAGTAAACAATTCTGTTGTGATTTTTCACAGTTCGAGACGTGCTGAAGCAATCAAGCGTCAAATAAATACGTAAAAACTTTGAAGGAAAGGGTTAGGATAAACGTAATTTGCATATTCCAAATCATTTCATCCGAAGCTTACAACTGTTACAATTGCCCACTTTAGACGTGCGGAATGTATAGCATGTTTATGCGCAGAAAACATACATGTCAAGTGGACCTGTGTTTCAGTATTTCTTGTTTTTTCCTTCATTGAAGAAGGAACAAAATCTTCCCTACTTTGCGACCTATACTCGGAGAGCACAGTCTATGGTCTGTACTACAACAACTACACACTTAAAACAGCTTCCTTCTCTCGCTTGCAGGTTTATGGTCCCCCCTCCTACCACCTTATCACCCCCCCCCCTCCACCTTTCCAAACACACGAACTCAGCTCGGCCCATAAATTCTGACTCAACAAGTCCCCTATATAGAATCCTGCAAGTAGGAAACTGTATGACCGACTTATTCGCTGACACTAAAGTTTCTTGCGAAACGGGGGAGGAGATGCTTCTCCCTTTCATGCAGAGGATTTTTGTGTGAATATCAAGGCACAGTAGTAGAGACGTCACACAGTAAACGATTTAACTGCTAGTACGTCAATGCTCAACCGAAGCTCGCGTTGATGTTACAGTTCACATATAAGTCGTTATATTCTATATTTTAAACATTCATACAATTGTTAGGAAATCGATCTTTCATTAGGTATTTATGTATAATGTTATATGTACCTTATTATCTCATTCTAAAATCTTATTCTGTTTGATATTCAGGGGTGTTGCAAAGGTACTAAAAATCCGTAATTTGGGAAGCAAATGTTAATATGTGCTGTGCAAGGATACCATACATTACGTGAAAACTAGTAGTAGAAATGTCGAAGACTTCAAAATCATTAGATATTGACTGAAAGTACAGCAAATATACTTATTTGTATCGTTCAGCAAGCTGGAAATAATCACGTCATACGATGGTATAAACACAATATTCAAACGATAGTCCACTTCCATTTTCCTTGAGAAGTTTCTTCATTATTGTTTAATTTTTAAGTACTCAAAATACAGATTATTCAAGTATTTTAAACGCAGCAAGTAACCCTCAATTTTGAGGAAGTAAAGTGTTACACATTACGTAAAGCCAAAATTCACACTTAAATTCTCACTGGGTCAAAATGTTTTGTTAATTAGCAACTTGTGGATTAAGGTGTTAAAAATGTTTTCAACCATTTATAATTCAGCATTCCGAGTGGGCAATATATTTCTATACTTCATACATCGATGATGATGATGATAATTATATTAAGAATCAGTATTATATCAAATATCACGAAAAAAAAATCATATTTTACTGCAGTTGTTCAATGACAATTTAGTTACAGAATTATTCCTGTATGTTCGATTAGCTGGCATTCTTAAAAATTATACAACCCAAAAGTAAAAAATAATATGATTAAATTGATTTTTTTTCAATTCATTAAGCTCAATTATTCGCCACACCCACCGAACCTTTGCCACAAACACGGCTATTAACTCTTTCAATCAAGTTACTCAAACTTCAAAAACCAAGCGCACTATGTATGTCTCTTTACAAAATTCGTAACTTGTTTATAATCCAGCTCAACACTAAATTTCAGATACCATGTTTAAGGTTTTATTAGTGTTGGTTTTTGAACGAAAACTGAACACATACTTGCCATGTCCCCGGAAACTGAAGCGCCATTAAATCTTTAAAAGCTGAAAATTAACCTCAATTGTATTTAAAAATTTAAATCGTCCCGCATAGTTAACATTTTGTCTTGGTTATAAAACCAAATAAGTGATTGTTTTATAGGAAAATATAAAAATAATGGTTCTTTGTTCTGAGATCCAAAAATCAAAGGTAAAAAATGTGTGGGCAGAATGAAAAACGTACCAATTAGGCCTGAACAGACTAACTTACATATCTTCAAAACGCAATTTCAGAACCTTAAACCACAGAAACGAGCAGGCCGTGAAACTCTTTTACTGATCATAAGAATCATAAAAACACAACGTGTAGTTATACAAACAAAAATGTGTCCCTTCCATAAAGTCAAAAATATGATACAAGTGGTCGAGAAGTGAAACACGAAAAGCAAATTTTAAAAATAAATTCACAGACTTCTCCAAACGAAGGATTGGAGGCAAACACTATATGGAGAATTATACAGTTACACATTTTTTACGAATACAGCAAGTTTACTGAAAGGTTATAAGCTTATGTGTCTGTCAAACAAAAATTACAATAAAACAGACTTTCAGACGAGCTGTGGACGTAGCATACCTGTGTGTGGCTGATATTTTATTATTTGTTAACTGCAATTGGGCTGACACCCGGTGGCAGTAGTACAGTACACATTTACACACAAAAACAATACATAGAGCAACACAATCAACAACTTTTTTGGAAGGCTTACTGGGATTCGAACCCAGAATGGTCAAACTAATTAAACTGATTAAGTCTGTGTTTATGTTTACCACAACGCGCTGTACAGTTGGCCTACGTGGCATCTAACCGAAAATCGTATCGTCAATACGAATGTGTTACAATGTATGGTGAGATAAACCTTATAGGTTATAGGGCAGTAACCCAAGATCTTCTGGAGGGACTTCACAACACCACAAATCCTTCAACCGGGTTATCAATTTTGAGGTCACAGATTTGCAAACAAGCGATATTCAGTATAAGAATACCTGCATAGCTCGTCGGAATTTACTTAGTCCAAGTTACGAAAAAATCTGACGTTATGTGTACTACCTAAGTACATGCTGTATCACATATATCCTTATTATCATTACTACAGTTTAAAGGCTGAAGATGTCCTCGTTAACACTTGAACAGGACAGGCTCGTGCCTGACCCCAAAAGAACTGTTGCTTTACTTTACCAAGTCCCGGAACTGATATAACTATTCTGATAAAAAGGAGCCTAATGTCAATAACTTTATAGAAAATTTAGGAGATGAGGATTCAATGGAAGAGACTAGACACTGCCATGGATTGTACCATGACATTTCACAGTTTTCCAACACAACATCGTCTCGGTTTAATGGTAAATTGCCACGATACTTTCAATGATGTGTCTTGCCACCACTTCATTAGGCAAGCCACACTTTCAGTACAGCATTACCCACAACCCCCGATGTGCAGCCATTATCACAATCCCCCAAACCATTTTTGGTAATAACCAGTACAGCGGCTAGGCTAGGAGCTGGACAACTCAGAAATCGTGTTCAGATAACGAAATGGAAAAGAGATTTTGTGTCCTCCAATACGTCCGAAATGGCACTGGAACCCACCAGTTCTACTCAAAGGAAAACATGGAGCCTTTTCCCGCGGCCGTGAAGCTAACCACTCACTTCCGTCGAGTGTTGCGGGGAACAATGAGTGGAGTTTTACCTCCACTCCCCTCTGTGATCGTGGTGTCCACAAGGAAAACTTTAGTATTTTGAGTGTATTATTTATGCGTGTTATATATCAACGCTCTCAATTTCTAAGATTATATAGCGCCAGCGATAGAGGAATACATGAATATGGAGCATTGGTGGAATAATACTGGCAGATGAAAGCTGACGAACACAGACAAAACACCTGTCCCAGTATAACTATGTCGACCATCAATTCCACACTGACCGACCGGTGAAGGACCAGTCCCAGTATTATTAAAGAGAATTCTGTAACACGTTGTCACCCATGGTGCTTACAAAATGTGTTTCCTATCTAACAAACAATGTTTCAGAATTCTGTCAGTCCTGGCTGCACAATACTTATTACGAAGAGTCCGAAGACGTCAAAGTGTCCAAATTCAGTCACCTCAACATAGGCTTTCCATTATTACCAATAAACTAATTCATACAGTTTTGTTTTTCAGATTCACTTTAATATTATCGTACCCTATATACCTGAGCCCTGCAATTTTCTCATTCCCTTCCGCTGTTCCGACCAAAATCTTGTATGTACTTTTCATTTCAACACTTCCATACTACATGATTCACCACCTTTGGGAACTTCTCTGGACTGACCGTTCTAATAGTATTGCCATGAATGCAATTTGTGAAGTTTCTCATTATGTAACTCACTACTTCCTCCTACTCCTCCCATCTTATGCTGAAATAGGTCTGTTGGCCTCAGCACCTTGTTACCAAACACCCTCCTATGTGGCATACAACACTAAGAATACAAGAATATTAATATTATAGATAATGATACGGATAAAACCGACAAGTCCATTTGGAATCATTGCCAATCGCAGGATTTACCGGTTTTCTCCGATACATACAGGCTTAACCAGACACTGTACAAGAATCTGACTGTCTAAACACATCAAACATCGTTGAAATGAGATCTAAATTTATATTACAATACTTCATTGAATTAAAAGCCTAATTCATATACAATATACTTCACATTCGCAGACTGCCCAAAGCGCTATTCCTCCCCACTTAGTCAAATACAGATTACCGTTTACGCTCACACATACGAACAAAAATATGTGTACGTGCTGCTTCAGGCACAGACGCAAACGATGTTATCCTTCTAATGTGACGTCTATTATTATGAGCTGGAATACGTATAAATAACTCGGCAAAGGCGAAATAGCGGTGCTTCTCGGGGTAACTAGATGGAATTGGGAAGATGACTCTTGTGTCACTTTAATTATCAACCAACAAATGCAGTTAATAAAATTTCACATTAAAACACTTAAAATCGCTCCGACATGTTTCGATCCTAAGATCATTCTCAGGGAGCTACGTTGTTCCTTGTTAAAGTCCATGAGAATGATCTTAGGATCGAAATATGTCGGAGCGATTTTAAGTGTTTTAATGTGAAATTTTATTAAGTGCATTTGTTGATTGATAATTAAAGTGATTCTACGAAATGCACGGTGCAACAATAAGGATAATAACTCCTGTGTGTTTGATAGCATTACACAAATGAAATTGACAAAAAAAAGTTCAACATTGAACTTACCAATCAAGCTCCGTCAAAACGAGAATTTTTCCTCTTGATATTACATCACAGCTGTAAATGATCTAGAGAAAGTCTTCCTTACACAGCAAATAAAATGTATTTGTGCTCACTTTTCGCAAAATGCAATTCCGATTTTAAGATTAAATAGAAATTTTTATTTGATTAAACAATGGGCAGTTAAATAACGGACAGTTAAATTCTGTTACTCTGTCCGTGCACCGGAATGGAAACTCTTCAGTACAACTGACCTTGTTTGAAAGCTCAACACAACTAGTGACATAAGGCACGGATACGCCTTCCCGGAAGTAAACAGTTGCTACCACGTGACGTGGACGCTACTAACAATACACGCTAATAAATCCAAACATGGTATACCCCGCGTTCCAAACAACTTCTGCAGAGTTGTATTCGTTCACTAAAGGACACTGTAAAACATCTACCTTTTACAGTTGACACAAACTGCTGTGAAAAGCGAGAGCCTTATCCTTTTCGTTTCAATTCAGATTTGTTAAGGAACTTAAAAGAAGAAGCTTTAGTAATGTTTCAATGATACGCCGGAAAATTGCTTGTCATAAGAACGTTAATCAGTTTGCATCCTCTGTTAGCGATCACACGTTATTTACAACAACATCAAAATTGGACAAATACTATACGAGAGAGGGCAGCGTATTTCAGGGTGACTCTCAGAAGTTTTAGAAGAAGAGGGACAAAGACACTAGTCCCTGTTGGAAGGCAGCATAACAACAGATCCTTCCTTAAAACTCAGGAACCTTTCACTGTGAAAAGAAAGGAGCTAAAAGCAGCAGAATGAAAGGTAGTCATAAAATTGCACACAATGTCCAGACTCATCCATGCGCAATGTGACGTAAAATACAAAAAGCCCATAACGCCACTTTCCAGTGAATTAGAGGAGTTCAGACAATAATAAGTACAATTGGAACTATAGAATGAGCGCACTAAAACTCAGGCCATTTCTTACTTGCCTTCAAATAGAGTCATTTCAAACCCGACGGACGTAACTGACAGGTTGCCTTCTCGCCCTGACGCTAGACCCGGAAACATTTTAGCGACAAGATTATCCAGTTACCTACGGAAGGGAGTTTTCAGGTCAGTTGAAGACTGTGGTCTTGTGGGATATGATGTCTTATATATTGGTATATAGGTAACAAAATTTCAGAGGAACTTGCGCCCCCGCCTTGAAGGTAGTTTGGAATTACCGGAAACAAGGATATAACAGGCTATTCCAAATTTTAAGTACTATACAGCGTTGTATTTCAAGTACTGTACTCTTTTATCAGCATCAATCTGACGATCTTAAATATTACATTCCAAGTCCGTTACTTATGTACTAATATAAATGACGAAAGAAAAAGAATTTTGTGTTGGCACGTGAAACAGAATTGGTCTTTGGGCACTGGAATGCCCGAGTCACGAGTTCATATTACTTTCATGTCAGCTTTTGTTTCGGTTTTTATGTTTTTGCCTTATGTTCTGACCCGTTCAGCAGCGTCTTACCGATTTTGCCAGGAAAAATGTTCAATTTCACTTACAAGTTGGGCGATTTAAAAACTTCCCACTTTTTAAAATAAATTAAATAACTTGCAGGTTTATTGGCGTGTTTACACAATACAGCCAATTCACAGTATCGTACGTAAGTCAGACAAATCATAATCCCGTACTACTTAACAGGAATGGTAATTACAGTCAATAACACAACAATCGCTGTGTTATTGATTGTAATTACCCTACATATTAATTACTACACACAACGGGGATGGCACATTTCAAAATCCCGTACTACTGTAAATAAGAACAGGACACACCTTATCATAATAATGGGCTTATCGATAAAGAAGAATGTTTCACTGTCTTCTGTTGCAAATTCGCTACCGACTTAATCTCTGATAACGATGGCATGGTCGAAATGTTTGCTTTTGTATTTGGGAGTTTCTGGTTTCGACTGTCGAAACGCAACTACGTTATTTCTTTGTTCTTTTCTGAATCTTTAGGCAAATAATGGAAATATGTCACCGACAGTTCCTTCAACTTTTTACATAATTCAGTCATATCGTTGTATTATTTGGAGAAAATGCGCAAGGATATACGAAAAACGAGAGCGTTATTAAACAGCACAAGGATCACCCAGAAGACTGTACCTCCTGTTTCACTTTCGAAACACTTTCTTTAACTGCTTTAAACCCAGTGACAAATATATGTGTAACTGCCCTTAAAGTAAGAATGTCTGTACATTTCGCAGGGTGTACCTATTTACTTGTCTCACGTAACTTGCACAATAGACACTATTCCCCCACTATTTGTAATCGAGACGAACTTATTTCCTTTGCGAGACACGAAATAAACCTTGCATGTTATGTAGATGAATATTTCGCGTACCCCGGAATTAACGAAAAAAAAAAGCGATTCCGGTTTGTAAGAAAAATAACAGCCCAAATGAGGTTTAACCCTTTCTAGTCAGAAAATATAATAAATTTAAAGTTACACGCTTTGGTGTAGGGCCAAAAGGACGAGGCCACATAAAAATGTTATATGGCGAGGCTAAATGGGTGAGGAGAGGAGGGTGTATAGGGTCTTGGTGTGGAAACCGGAGGGAAGGAGACCACTGGGGAGACCTAGACATAGATGGGTGCATAATATTAGGCTGGATCTCCAGGAGGTGGGATGTGGGTATATGGACTGGATTGGGCTGGCCCAGGATAGAGACAGGTGGCGAACGCTTGTGAGTGCGGTAATGAAATTTCGGGTTCCGTGAAATGCGGGGAATTTCTTGACTAGCTGCAAACCTGTTAGCTTCTCAAGAAGGACTATGCACCATGGAGTAAGTAAGTAAGTATATCCCATATTCAATAGTAAGCAAATATCTAATAAATCCAAAGTTACTTTCTCTACAAGGCATCATAACGATCAAGAATTATACCTATCCGACGTGGCTGGAAGCTCTCTTTAGAAACGTTCGGAATTTACAGATATTACACAGCAGAGGTCTCCTAACAACAGGAAATGTCCCATGTGCAATTGCATTATATTACAAGGTGTCCAACTCTCATTCAAAATTCATAGCTAAGGACGATGTCAATACGACAGATGTTAAAACCATGGTGATGATCTAATGAGTCAGTTTGGGTTAATGGAAACGCCACACACACAAAATGAATTTGGCACAAACCTGTAGACCGGCAAGCAGCTTTCAAGACAGTTTAGTGCTGTTGAACACATAACAATATAAAGTAGCAATACAATGTCAACCATCCATAATTTGTGTAGAAACGCTATGTCTACTGCTGGGCCATATAAAAACTCGCATATATATATATATAAAGAGAGAGAGAGAGAGAGGAATTTTGGCCGATGAAGTGACTTACAGTGTCACCTACAAATCTTACAGCAAATCAGCACCCTGTTAAAATTTCTAACAGTTACTCTTCTGCGAACGGAAGCAACATTCTCGTTGAAAGCCAAACATTACCGTCGCTAACTTAACAGTGCTACAGACTGTTCCATATTAACCGATTAGCAATTATTACTTCCTAGTAGTTTATCAGACTTAATGTTTACGGAACCATTTCCGATCTACGGTTATCAAGATCTGGATGGACGTGTATAAGCTGGTTGATATTTCACCCCCCC
>Ga0123352_10011687_pt1 | contig 13854 bp, 8 predicted proteins | sample TergutLab28metaG_FD_89700 | JGI IMG/M metagenome (GOLD analysis project Ga0123352, IMG submission 89700) | Labiotermes labralis P1 segment gut microbial communities from Petit-Saut dam, French Guiana - Lab288 P1 | ecosystem: Host-associated > Arthropoda: Insects > Digestive system > Gut ...
CCATTTTGTTTGTCAAAACCCGCCCCCCCCACTCCCCCCCTCCCCCGGGCGCCCCCCCCCCCCCCCCCAACCCCACCCTACCACGGTGGTTATGTCGTGGTCAGTGGTCTGTAGTTCACAGCGGGTTGCAACAGAGGAAATGTAAAATTCTGAAAGTAATTTTCCTATAGCTACCAATCACTGTCCTAATGACAGCTAAATGCTTAATGCGTTTCTGATTACTTTTCTGTAAGAACAAACTTATCGCCTGAACCGAGCATTTCCATGTTCAGTTCTTGCTCGCCATTCGCTTCCCTCGGTCAATCATGAATGGAGTGTGGCATTTTTAAACGGTTCGCACCCCAAATTACAGGAGCTCGAATGTCCAGCTGCTGGGTGGCAGCTGTGCCTTGCAGAGGGCGGACAGCTGCGTCCTTAACGGTTCACGGTAGACCCCCCCCCACCACCACCCATTTAGCAGTTACATTTGGTGGCGAAACGTTGTGAGTAGTCCGTCATACTTGCTCAGCCGAAAACTGAACGCACGTACCAAGCGCAATCAGAAAATAATGCCTCCGGTTTTTTTTTTAATTTCAAGCTATTTACAAGTATGACATGTAAAAATTTCACCACCACACGCTGAAGGCATAGTTATTTTTCAACGTAGTCTCCATTTTTGTCGACAGCCTTTTTCCATCTTTGAAAACCAGCATGTATTCCCGCCCGTTAAAACTTTTTGCTCCTCCACAGCCACTGGCGCACGGCGTTATGCAGTTCCCCGCCACTGGCGTGTTGATGTTTTTGCAGGATTTCTTTCTATCTTTGTTTCTTTGTCTTGTTTTGTTTTCAAAGGACCGAACAGGTGATAATCTGACGGTGCGAGGCCAAGACTGTAGGGTGGATGCGGCAACCTTGTACATCCAAAATTTGCGACGGCTTCTGTTGTGCGCACAATTGTGTGTGGCCTAGCGTTCTCATGGAGCGGCAACGTACACCATGTTGAAACTGCAAGGCGTCTGAATGGTCGCCTTCGCCAAATTTGTTTCACAAGTGCAGTTACTGCTCGATAACAAACGCTAGGTCGCATACAACTCTGCGCACTACAGGCCGTCAGATATTTTGGATGTAGTGGTGACGCATCCACCCTAGAGCGCCGACCTCGCACGATGAGATGTTTCGTCTTTTTTTTTTTAAGAAAAAAGAATGCTTGCGAGGACACCATTACGCCAATGATGAGGAACTGCAGGACGCCTTGCGCCAGTGGCTGCAGAGAAGTGGAAAACAACTTTTGCCAGTCGGGAATGAATGGCCGTGTTCAAAGGTGAAAGAAGACTGTTCAACAAAGATGGAAAGGACGGTAAAGAAAATAATAAACATGCCCTCCGCAATGTTATAGTGAACCTCTGTGAAATTTTTACATGTACAGCTTTTAAACAGCGTGAAATAAAATGAAACAGGAGGCAGTACTTACTAACGATTGAGGATGAGTGGATATAGCTATACTCTTTCTTTAACCTCGGCGCTAGATGGGGTGGATTGTCAACGCCAGGCCCCAGCCGCTTTACCCCCGGGAAAGAGACCCGGTACCCTTGGTACAGTAGGCTGTGTGGGCCCCAGGGCCAGTCTGGACGGGTGAGGATAATCTCGCCCTACACGGGGGATTCGATCCTCGGACCGTCCCAGCCCGTAGCGAGTCTCTGTGCTGACTACGCAATCCCACCTCAACGAGAGTTAAGTATGGCCCGTGGAAGTGGGTATATTTTTGCAACAGGATACATACTGCGCGATGTTGCCTTTAGTTCGAACGTTCTCAATCCGCGAGCTTCGGTGGCCCCACGTATAGCCTACGTGTAGTGCCACAGTAATAGTCAAGGTCACAGCAAGGTGGAAGCCCAGTCGGTGTCTTGTACTGGTTCCTGCGCGACAAATTTAAATTGCGGCCGTTGTGGCGCAATGAAATAAAAACGAGAAGATAATGGAAGGATTGACATTAACAGCAAGTTGCATTTGCGGAATATAATGGACGTGGTAAATTTACGGTCACATCACGCAGCAAACAGTTGGCTGTGTTTGTGTTCACACATCACTTTCATAAATCTCGTACAGCTTGCAGCAGTTCACCAACCCCCTCCCCCTCCCCCCACGGAAATGAAGCGGAATAAGAACGTAACAGTAATTCTCAAAGATCTATCATGATACAAAACACAAATTATATTAACAACACAGACTTAAACTTTGTACATCGGAGATTGCCTTTAATATGACAGCATAAGCTTGAACGAGCTGTTAAGAATTATGCAGTAGTGAAGATGATATCACCAGTCCGTATCCAAATCGCTTATATCCATAACGCGTCATTTTACCGCTCAGTTAATCTGTATTTATAAAGATCACACACTTAAGGGGAAAATAAAACCAATGAAGAAGCATTGTGTAACGCACTTTTCGTGTCTTCAAGATCCAGGTCTTCTGGGATGTTACGCTGTGTCACTGGTAAATAGTTCCTAACGTTTTGAAGGATTGTATTTCCTTCATATTGAGGATCAGGAAGTCGCTCTTTGGACTGCTTGGCCCCGAGTATAAGGGCAGTACGATATTCTGAAACAACGAGAACTCTTTACCCAACGACACAGCCTAACACCCCCAAAAGACTTGAATCTTCAACAACACCGCTGTAAAAGCCTCTAAATAGTCCTTTGGAATCTTCGTGAGTATACTGACCATACGAAATCTGCCAATTGCAATGGCGTCTGTAGACTATGCAGGACAGGACATGGAGCTTAAGACTCGCCTAGATCATCTGTCCTGACAAGATGTATACACATAAGCAGTGTATACTAATCGTTAGCGGGTGCACAGAATAGAGCCACTGCATTGTGTCGTCCTTGTACCTACAAGTCTTTACGTAACTTCTAGATCGTTAAGGCATATCCGTATAACAGGATGGCGATGAAGCTACGCCGATTCTAGAATTCGCAACAAAATGAAGGTACTTTGCCGCTTCATCACCGTGACTAAGGGCCCCCGAGACGTACTGAATGCGAGACTGGTGGCCTCATGTCCGGAATGTGCGCTGGTAACGAAAATAACTGTATCGCCCTGTCGATAAGCGAGCCACAGGCTGTCTGGCCATTAGCAGTCGCCTTACGGAACGGTCTGTTGGTGCATAGGCTTAAATAAATGAGGCCATACGTAAGGCCTGCACAACGCAGGTTGCTCCTGAATCTTATAAATGTGCTAAATAATTATGCACAGAGATTAGTTTGGCCCATTATGAATCACGTGACCCGGTCCGCATGCACCTTGGAGGCTAGTGTAAACATTCCACGCTGCACTTTAAATCCGCGGAGCCACGTGATCCTGTCGCAGTATCTGCCCTTATCGAAATTTTAGGTGCATCTGAGACACACATTAAGCTGACTGTGAAGCACCGCCAAACAGACATGTTACGTAATACAGGCCAATTGAAGATGAAGTTTGGTTGGCAAAACTTAAGGACGGGGGACGATGTTAGAAGAGTGGCAGGATATGGAATACACATACCGTTCCGTACTTGTTATTTGCTACTTTTGACACGTTCATAGTGAAAAGCTGCAAAAACGTTATTATCTTCACCTTGTCTGTACGTCTGTCTGTCTTGAGAACCTCTATGCGAACTTTAATGAAATTCGATGCTGAGCAGTGTTTATTAAACTCTATTGGCGGATTCCAGTTTTGGTCGAAATCGAACACAAGCGACGGACACGTTACGTGAACTAAGGTCTACACGTGCGTTACCACGCACATCTCTAGTGCAACACCATATATATTTATCGGAACGAGAAATGTTTCGAAACAAATCTCTACAAAATCCGAAATACGCATTTTTTCTACTCAGTACACTTTTTTTTTTTTGGTGCGTCTGAAGGGATTGCGACATAAACAGAAAGGAGTGCAAGCGACAGAACCCATCCGCCATGCGTTTCCAAACTTCTGTATTCAACAGTCAGTGGTTGAGCTCTCCGCTCTTCGGTGATGTGGCGCTGCGTCATTGGGTGACTGGTGCCTGACTTTTCGAGACAACGTAATGGTCACGTCCGCAACGGTCGAACCATGCTGTCATTAATAATTAACTGGTGGTGCTTCCGACCTGATTGTATAGGTTCGCATGTACAGCAACATGCATGCTGAGACGGTTCCCAAGATTCCAAGTTGCCAATACATGCTTCTCATGTAGCCCTCCCGACTTAAATTTATTAGTAACCAATTTCATATTTTGTATACATGTAAAATAACCACTGCCACCAGGTGACAACCCAATTGCAGTTAATAATAATAATAATAATAATAATAACTTAATTAAAATACAGTTCATAATACTGGTGTAGGTCTTACGTTGATTTGAGCCGGGGAAGAATGTGGAAGAGCTGGCGGATGGGCCTGCTCTGTTTACATGAGATGGTAAGGGCAGGACATTTGTTTTGTTTCGTCCTACAAGCCAAGCAGCACAAGCGACTCGCTTCTGGCATGCTGCTTGAAAATTCCACGCTCCAAAAACTAACAAATGACGTTGCTACAGCACTGTTTCTATATTAACATTTCCACAACAAAAAGTGCAAAAATGCGCCTGTGAACTTTGTCATGTCTCCATCTACCACAGGTGACACCTACAGAACCTGTGAACTGGTTATTACGAAATATGATATTTGGTAGTTAAAGAATAAGTGAGCCGGGTTTGTGTAGTTGGTTTAGCGACTAGGCTACGGGATGGACGGTCCGGGGTTCGAATGGCGGCAGGTACAATAAATTATTTTTTCTCCAAAAGCCGGTAGGCTGTGGGGGTCCACCCAGCCTGCTCTTCAGTGGGTGCTGAGATCTGTCTCGGAAGCAAAGCCGACAGAGCATGTAGTAACCACTCACCTCTATCTAGTGCCGAGGTTAAGAATGAATGGAGCTGTACATTAACTCCCCTTATATGCCGTCGTGGCGTGACCAGAGACAACTTTTATTTTACAGTTACAATGTAAAAGTGAAGTTGTCCTTTTACAAACCATGAAGGAACGGTGGGCGACTAGAGGTATAGCTCAACTTATTCTTTATCTCGGCACTAGATGGTGGTGACTCGTCAGCCTGACGCCCCGGCCGCTTTATCTTCGGGGAAGAGCTCTCTGTACCCACTGAGTAGGAGGCTGGATGGGTCCCAGAGCCAGTCTGAACTGGAGAAAATAATATATCTTGCCCCTGCCGGAACTGGAACCCCGGACCGTCCAACCCATAGCCAAGTTCTTATACCGACTTCGCCATACTTTTACAAAAATCTGTCAACGCATTCAGATTTCTGTTAAAACGAACAAAAATGACGGGTACTATAGATAAAAGACATGTGTGTTTTAATTCTCATTTTGAGAGTAATTCCGTGCACATTAGACCTTCAGGCTATCACTGTCTTCATTCAGTCTTACGGATTCTGAGATACTGAAACAGAAAGGAGCGGACATGTCATTATTGTTACGTTATGCGTACGTTTCCTAACTTGGATATGGTAACGAAACCAACAAATGCACATATATGTATAAAAAAATATCTTATATTACAAACATAGCACTCCTACTACATGTTTCGGCCGTTCATGTGGCCATCTTCAGGGAGGTGCGTTACAGACGATGGATAAATAGATATTACAAAAGCCTGCGATCCGATGCACAGGTGTAAAATAATAAGTTTTAACAATATGTATTGCAATATGTATTGCAATATGTATTGCAATATGTATTGCAATATGTATTTTAAGCCATGTTTTGTTAAAACTTAGTATTTATATTAATAATATAAGATACTTTTATACGTTTGTGTGCATTTGGTGGTTTCGTTACTAAACTAATTGCTCAGTACACTGTCACGGTTTATTTAAATTTGTTTCGAAACTTGAGGATACATCCTTGGACATGGTACTCGGTTATTGAAGGTATGACTGTACTGCCGTAAAGTTAATCAAAGCATGGATAAACTGCGTACCGGTAATCATAAATTACTTATTGCAATTTCGTTAGCCTAAATGTTCACCACATCGAAAAATGTTCTTAAACGCGTAAATCCAAGATCAGATCTGTATTTTGTACTGCGGCTGCCGCGTATTGTTACTACGGAGCAAGTGTGGAAAGTGAAGAGGTAGAGGTCACCTTCAAGTACGTAATAGGTTCATATTGGATCGATACGAGCAAAACAACGTTCAGTACAGATACCCAGTACCAAATTTCACCCATATTCGTTGTACAGTACCGCAGTTATCCTGGTGGACTAATGCGACTCTCCATCATGTTTTGTGCCGAAGGATGCACAAAAATGTTCCCATTAAAAATGTATGGAAAGTCCTAAATTTCGAGGCGAGATCCTTTGATATTTTGAACATTGCCTGCATACCTAACACTGATCTAGAACTCCTTGAGAAAGAAAGAATACGTCATACGAATTTAAAGCATCTATATCACACAATTGACGTGTTGCACCAGCTGTGCCGCAGAGGGGTATATTAATTCAAAGCGTCCCAGACCCACGTGCAGTGTGCAATTTTGGAGCTCAAGGACGGTCCAGCGCAGTTCCCCCAGCCGACCGACTTACGTCACGCGGTGCTCAGCGCTGTGGCTGGCAGGCAAGCTGCGGCCTGCTGGCACGCAGTCGAGGTGCGGCCATTGCCGGCTACAGAGGATGCCTCAGTGCGCCGTGTCCACGTGTCGGAATAACCATCGCAAGACCAAGGGACGTCGAGTTAGGTACCACAGGTTTCCGGCAGAAGACGACGTCCGCAGTCGCTGGGTTTCGGTGTGTGGCCGTAGCTTCAACACAGCCACAGCGCGGGTGTGTTCCTTGCACTTCTCCCCCCACAGCTATGAGCGTGACGTGGAGCATGAACTGCTGGGACTACCTCCCAGAAGCCGCCTCAAGCGGGGGGCCGTGCCCGACCGCGCTGTGCCCATCAGCCTGCCATCTCTTATCGGTAAATGGAAGCAGCCACGTCGCCAGCAACAAGTGAACACTTCCAAGCGCGGGGGACGCAAACCAAGGACCCCACTGTGCGAAGACGAGGATGCGGCAGTGGCGGAGGAACGTGACGCCGCGACCCGTTTCGATATTCTTCTTGCGTTAGGCCTCACACCCATCAACAAGAATCACCAAGATGGCGACGACTACCGCTACGAGTAAGTCTTAAACACGAAACTTTAAACTTCGGATTAGTAGTTGGGTGCTGGCTATGAGGGGAAGGTTGAGGTAGGTGCGCCGTCCTATGCGTGAAACTGCCTCGTTTTGTTCCGTGTTAGTTCGCTTGTATATTCGTGCGTATCGCAGCGTTGCTCGGGGACCTTGCGGCATAAAATGTTACGTAACAGACGTTGTTTAACGACGTCGAATCAGTTACAGAATGTGGCAGGGAGTCTGAACACGGAGAAATACGGCGTTAAATTAATGTTAGGCGTTCATGAATACTGTTGTGATCTTTCGGATTCCCTCGGGGTTAAAACTGAATTTTTTAACCAACTTAATAACTACAGATTCCTCAAGAAAATCCTACAGTGTGAAGTTGGATCTACATACATGGGTAAAGGTATAGAAACAAGTTAGGATCCTCCGTAACTTGCACCAACCAGACCAATACAGATCAAGCCAAGCTATACCACCAAATGACGAAGATGCGCTGTGGTCTCAGAACAGCTCTGGATCGTAGCGTAAATTCTATTCCTGCTTGTTTAACACCACGTTTTCAACACTTCAAATGGGAGGATAGTTGTGAATGGTGTTACCTAAAAACATTCAGTAAGAAATAATAAAAACTGATACATAGAGTCAGCCTCCGGGTGGAAATGAGAACCAAGGATCTCATGAGTTTGAAGGACTCCAAACCACTCTAACGCGCGGTTCGCTGCATTGTGCGAACGCGATGAAGGAAGGGGGGAGGGCGGCCTAGGTCGGTTACTACCACTGTTCTAGACGTTACTGGTATTCGTCGGAGGAAAATCACCGCAAGCATGCGTCGGAGAACCGAACTGGGTACTTCGTGAAAGCAGTAAATGGTAACCCTTCGTTTGGAAAGACGCCTTCCTCTGGTAGTTGCAAGAAACTAGCAAGTGTGTACAGTGATCAGTTTGTCAGAATTTTTTGTGTTGCAGTGTCGAGAGTATATTGATTTCGGATACAGAGCAGACATGCTATGCGGCCTTGTCGCTTCCACTGTCAGTGCATAGGTTCCCAAGCTGTGGTTCTGATGCACCTGCGGAGGTTAAAGGTAGATTTGCACCCCAGCCTCACTTACCTTCTCCGTGAAGGTGTATAGGGAACATGGAGGTAAAGCACCACGCATTTGTATTTTCTAGACTAGATGGAGGTGAGTTGGCGAGCTTCATGTTCCGGCTGCTTTGCTCGTGGGAAAACAGTCACAGGCACTATTCGGGATAGATTGCGTGGGGAACCCCGGGAGGGAGGCCTGAAGAGTTAGAGAAGCTGTTAGATAGCAAGAAAAATAGCATTGGGGAGCGCATAATATGACTGCGTTTTAGGGTGGATGCTGCTGTGTTTGTTAAGAAAATTTCTAGTTCTTTTTTTTAATGTTGTTAGACTGTTAAATGCATAGAATGCGCACAGATCAGGAATGAGCTTTGCTGCTGTTTTTCCGTTTCAGTGTCCAGGTTCTTGGGCCGCAAAGCGGAATCTGGAACTAGTTAGACGGTGTTAAGTACTGTGGTTGTGTAAGTTTTGAGTGTCATGTGAGGAAGATCTCGGACACTAACGTCAGAACTGGTTGTGTGTGTCGTAACGTGCGGAGTCCTCTTAACCGAGACACGGAATTCCTTATTAAGATAGAGAATAACATTAAGGTGCAATTAAATTACTGCTTCATAAATAAGTAGTTGAACAAAGGATCCGTATAAGTGCTTGGACGCAAACGTAACAGTCGAGCAGTACAAACAGGAGAAGTGTGTGTATGAGGTAACCACAATATCCAAATGTCTGCTCGAATATTATGTAGCGAAACAAAAGTAAAAGTTTTAGGGCCATAAGGACACACGCAAGAGAGGCGAGCAGGTAAGACAAAACCGTAACAAATTCGTGAAGTAACTGAAACGAGCTCACCAAGCAAGACGAGGCTAGTCCATACAAGAAGTCGAAACATAGGTCTTCAGTGTGATAACCTTGGATATCGTAGAATGGGTGCTTGATAGACAAAACGAATTGAACTATACTTAACGCATGGCGCCTAAAAGGATGGTCCGAGAAGCACGAGGTAGTTCACTCGCGCTCAGGAATGTTAGTCCGGCGATGCAGGAAACTGTGTTACTGTTACATTTACGATGCATTGTGTTAAATTAATTCGTCTTTCAATATTTTACCAATTCTTGCCATACCTGCATAGCCATCCATTAAAGAGACTCTTTTCCCTTTACAGCGAACTATACGAAGAAGATTCTCTCAAGATACAGGGTTTGTGGGGGGGGGGGGTTGATTGGATTGATCCGGCTCAGGATAGGGTTAAATGTTGGGCTCTTCAGAACACTGTGTTGAACCTTGGGGTTCCATAAAATGCGGGGAATTTCTTGACTAGCCTAGGAACGATTAGCTTCTCCAGGACTGCTCCATGGAGTGAGTTTTAATTTATTGCAAGATCGAGTCGAACACTGATTATTTTCCCACTCACCCTTGCTCTTAATTGACTAAGAGAAAATTTATATGACAACAGCATTTGTCCTTGATTCTTTGAAGCTTAGTTTTAGTACGAAATCATAGATGTGCCTGCTGTGGATGAGAATCTTCATGACGATCCCATTTTCTGTAATAAAGCATTCAAGAGGCATGCATTTAGACCAGAGCGTATTACTGGATTACGTGTAATTCCTAAAATAAACGCAATTGGTTGCATGAATAGCATTGACCGATCGGTCCTTTTAATGGAGATGCATTGTGAGTTATGAATAGGAATTGAATTGTAAAATACTCTTAGGTGCTTCAGAGGATTGATATTCGACGTTTGGCCAGGTACAGTGGCTGTGTTACGAGGAGAGCATAAGCCTGGGAAGCAATAAAAAGGCCGGCCGTCTGTATTATTTATTCGGCTACAGAGTCAGTTATTACAAAAGCCAATATCTATAAGATTTGAGGACATTATTTTGCAATGAACAGCATTTATTGAGGGGTATATTTTGTGGAACTGAAAGTAGCAACATGCTGACGGCTGGCAGAGCCTAAAATATTCGTGAGATCTGCGCGGACTTTAAAGTATCTAGGCCAAATCGAAGTAATAGCTTTTCGTAAAAAAAAATGAATTGGGATCCTTATATAAGGGTTCCTGTATTTTAATTTTTGAGGAAGGGAAAGGTTTTTTAAAACCACTGACAACGTGTTCGGATTTTGGCTTTGAGGTAAGTTGGGCATATTTGTTAAGAGATTTAGGTCAGAATCTTAAGTCTTCTCACCAGCTAGCTAAGAACCTGGAGATTAAAATAAAATTAACTGTTATTTTGCCTGTTAGGTACGGCTATGGAAGGTTAAGAGAACAATGGAGAGGGGGTGTTTGAGAAAGGGTCGCGGGGGAACCAGTTTGCAACTAAGAGGGAGGAAGTAACAGGAGTCTGGGGAAAATTCGCGTGATTAGGAGCTTCACGGCTTGTACGTACTCCGAGCCATATATTATGGGTGATGAAGTCAAGGAGGAATGTGGCACGCCTGAGACAGAAAACGAATACATATAGGACAAGATCTTGCCGAGAAAATCTGAAGGAAAGAGAGAACTTGTTAGATCGAGTTGTGGCTGGGGAATAAGAATGACGACGACCTTAAACTGGGCATGGGGTTGGATTCATCTGACTCTTATATCGAAGGGGTAGAGGCAACGGTAGAGACGCATGAAATCAGAGTTTTGCTTTGTTCGTCATAGCTTGGCGAGGACAAATTCCCCGCGGACACCAGAAAATAACGGGGGGCCTCGTATTGATCTCCCCAGTACATCTTTCGGCCGTCGAGGAATTGAACATGGCGGATACATTGTGTCACTTCGAGTCCACGCACGTATGCAGTACCCTTATTGCATTAGGGCTGGGAGTATTTGCTGAATCTTGTAAACGACTCGTGGTTGTGTAAGTATTGGAATCTCATTTAATATTATCATTCTGACTAGGTGGTGCAGATTATTTATTGCACAGTTCTGGTCCAGAAATTTCACACATTTTGTGGAAGCCGAAGGTTCATACCTTGTTCACAAAATCCTGCTCTTTTATGGGCCTTAATAAGGTACCTTTATTAATGAGGGAGATGTCAGACCTTCGCCCAATCGCGATACTGGAGTACTTCCCTTTTTTTGCTCTCCGCGTGCGCGAATTCGTCATATCGCGTATCGTGACACGAGACTGTTGTATTTTTATAGCAGCCTAAGAACGCGTCCTTCTGCTCTGACAAGATTTGCTACTTCTCATTGCCCAGTTTAATAAAAGTACGTTAGTACATTTCAACAAAGACAGTTCCAAGGAGTTAGTTACTGTATGCGCATATCGGCCGGTAGCTTCATGCTGTGACAGGAGGCCCCGATTCTGTGAAAGGACTCTGCTTCCAGGTTTTTCCTTCTTGTGAGGACACGGCGTGATCCCGCCCTTGCGCCGGTTATCCTGACGAATTCCCGAAAAGATCCCCCATTGAAGGGAGCCAGTGTGTTTTCAGCAGCCAGTCCGACACTTTATACATTGTGTATTTCGGGAATTTCTGGGTTTCTTCTTTTCGTGATTTACAATATAAGTTATATCATCGCTGGCGGATCTGTGTGGACTTCCTTCAGCTTCAGTCTTCCTGTAGGTAGGACATATCCCTGTTCAAGACGACAAGTTTGCTGTAAGGCTGTTGCTGCAGCACACTGCTGTCCATTCGGCTATGGTGAGTCCTTATGTAACTGCTATCTTAACCGGTTATCTCACGTCCAAGTTTCCGAACCACGATATGCGTTATAGTTCCAAGGAATCGGTTTCTCGTATGTTGTTACAATTTGGCATTGACTGATACAGGATTGGAAATGTAAATACCGCAAAAGGCCACAGTGTCTTGTGTTCGTTGTTTGCTGTATAGCGTATTGCATTTCTTCGCAGGGTCACCCATTGCGCATACATATCTACTGCGCTACAGATCACGCGTTGCGCAATCGATTAAGTACTTCCGTTGTGCGTCAAATCAGAACGTATTTCAAACAAAAATTACGAACAATTATTGGAGGATACATTTGTAGTAAGGTAACTTACTGGCACTACAGAACACTGAGGAACCTGGACTTACTGCGAAGATACAACTTCAGGCTTCTATTATCCTCGGTGTTAGATGGAGGCGGGTGGCTAGCTTTACGCCCCGGCCGATTTACCTCTGGATAAAGAATAATCAGGAAGGCCTGTCCATTCCGTAAGAAGCTGGGTTGGCCCCGCAGAGCCGGTCTTAACGCGCAATTTACCAGACCAAAACGCATTTCAAATAACATTTGTGAACCATGGGAGCTAGGTTTTATGTAGGGTAAAGGACTGACAGTGCACCGCGCTATTGGCAGTTTATTCTCGCGGAGGTATGTAGAATCTCTTTATTGTGTTCCTAAGCATGGAAGCTTTCACGGTATTTCCCGGCGGATGCAGGATTTCAGTGCGATGAAGCTGCCAAGCTCAGGTACACGACACAGTGGACAGCCTGTAGCCCCAGGCCTTTTTAATATTGGATATTTTATAGTAACTCGTGGTTAGCGTCACGCCCCGGCCGCTTTACCCGCGGGATGCCTGTTCACTTTCGATCTCTTCAATAGACTTACGTGCTCGAAGTTGCCTTGCACGCAAAGTGGTCTACCTGTTTCGCCAGAACAGCACCTACCACAATCACAGGGGATGCCGTTCACACATTGTCTCGTATCCTGCATATGCTTGCTCGGTCTAGTCATCAGCGACCCACACAGGAAACTGTTCCCAGTGCGTCGAAAATTTTTCGACGTGCCTCTGACGCAGGGGAAGACATCTACGCCAAGAGGTGTTTTATCTGTAGAAGGATGACCATTTTCCACGGTATGGCAGTAAGAGTCAGCGAAACGACGAAGATATACATTGAGAGCAAGGTTCCTTGTAATATTTTGAATCTAGTCGATGAAATCATACCATTCTTGACGCATGTCCTTGGCTTGGTTGACAAAACGTGCGGAGGATGGTCGGTTTTGAAACGCAGCATTCAGTGTATGTAGGTTCCTTGTACACCTTCATCGACAGTGCTGCGCCCCTTGTTACCTACACATACCACCCAACTGACCCTTACGACATTAAGTGAAGGGCACGGCACTGTGAAACTTCACTAACTGCTCTTCTCCAGTTCACTATAAACATATTTCATATTCCCCATGTCCAAATATTTTCTTTGGCGCCCGGTTCCCAACATTTGTCTTCTTCAACTCTCATTTCCATGCAAAACAACAGACAGCATAATAGTGTAGCTAGCAAATTACAATACTCAGCATAACATATGAACCTTTCCTCAGACTCGACAGTTTGAGGTCTTCTCGTATGTGTTGGTAGTGGACCGAGTGCATAAAAAGGTTGTAGATGGGAAACTGCCAAACTTCAGTGTTTAAACCATAAGGCGGTGAAATACGTAGGTTATTCGGAAAGTAAGTGCCGTCTGCGCATATCTATCGCGCATCCTCGAGACTGTCACTTTGCTCATGTGCAGTGACTTCCTCTATAAATTGAGAAGCCACAGACGCCTTTTCGTGAAATTCGTGTTATTTTTATGTTTGTTCCTGTGCGTTAAACATGTTTAAGACAATTGAAGGGGCCTCCGACTGTGAAATACGGTCTGTAATTCGTTTTTTGAACGCTAGGAATGTGCTACCAAGTGAGATTCATCACC
>Ga0123352_10011688_pt1 | contig 13853 bp, 13 predicted proteins | sample TergutLab28metaG_FD_89700 | JGI IMG/M metagenome (GOLD analysis project Ga0123352, IMG submission 89700) | Labiotermes labralis P1 segment gut microbial communities from Petit-Saut dam, French Guiana - Lab288 P1 | ecosystem: Host-associated > Arthropoda: Insects > Digestive system > Gut ...
AATTCCATAACACTTCTCGCCTCGCGGAGCTCGACTATATTCACGGTGTAAGTACGAATCCATGCCAGTTTCGTCTACATATACCAGATTTTCAGGTGGTATTTTGCTTATTACTTCTATGAACTCCTTGCGCTTTTCTTCGTTTCTCTCTCGATAGATCATTTACGTTTCGTAGTCAATTTGAATGACTATAATTTGTAGTCGTTTAAGCTCATCTCGGTAATATATGTACTGGCATAAACAGCATACTGTCTAGAGGTTAGTCCAATCTTCTTAAAGTATTGCAACGCGGTTGGAATTATGGTTTCTGTTGCAACCACTATAAACTCATTTTCATTTAATTCTATTTCGTAAGGATTAAAAATAGGCTTATTGGCTAACATGCCTGATTTATATGAATCAAGCCAACCTTTAAAACTTAATTTGGGATTGGTTTGCTGTATTAAGCTCGCAAGCGGAACATAATCCCCGTTACACAATAATGCACTGGCAGCCCAAATATAAAATTGTCCTTCAGTTGAGTTGCCAAAATTATTCCTAACAAAATCACTGAGATTTTTCTTAATATGCTCATCTTTTGGTTCAAGATGGTTAAAATTATCAATTCTTGATTGAAAATCTTCTCTAAGTCGAGGTACACGCGATATTAATTCATAAGCACCATGCAATCTGGAAACTGCTATTTCAGTAATATTTGCTTTTATACTAATATGCGTTTTCCATTTCTGATTCCAGTCAATACTGTCAAAATCCCAGCCTTGACACAGCTGTATGTTTGGATGAAGCGAATCCAAGCGTATATCTTTTGAATGCTCCTTGCCTGTGCTTGGACGCATTATCATTACGCTTGGAATACCCATTGCATTGCACGGCGTAGCAACGTGATACCGCGACGTAAGAATTAATGCAGCGTTGTCACGGTAGTACTGGTAACGCTGTTTGATTTTGTTGTAATTTTCATCTAAGTTTTCCAGAGACAGAGTACCAGTGTATTCTTCGTTACTCATCGTCTCAGCTTTCGAGAGCAGAGCCTTAGGAATATACGGTAAGACCTCTAATGGGCAATCAACAAGCAAAATCTTCGAGTAGTTACCGACAGGTCTTTGCGGGAAAATATTGGTGATGCATCCCTGCAAATACGCAGGGATGCCAGATGATGAGAGAAAATTACGCGTAAATTCGTCTCGACAGCCGATTGGCGCAAATCGCATAAAAAACCTGTTCCAACCTTTTCCTGGGTCTGTAAATACTGAGAGAGGTCGTGTAAAACCAACACCAATTGTTGCGCCCAAGAATACCGGTGTTATTTTCTCTGACAATTCAACACGCTCTGTCTCCTTATTCATTATGTAGGTCAGTGCATAATTGAAGGGGAGCAGAAGTGATTCTCCATCATATGTCGCGAGTTCTCTTTGGGTTAGGTGCACAATCTTATTTTTAGGAATATTCATGTGCTCATACAAATGCTCAATTGCTATAGTTTGCGCATAATCACCGAAATTGCAGTATTCAAAGCCAAATTCGGTAAGCAGCCCGTACAACATTTTAAACATCCTTCTTCCTAAAAATTATCTCAGCACTTTATTATTGCAACGCTTAGCCGGTCTCCAATTGCGATATAGCAAATACTGTATTTATTGCAGAATTCTTTAACAGCAATAGACGCGCCCGGTTCAACGTCCCAACTAAAAAAATCATGGCACAATATTACTCCGCCTTTTGACATTTTAGGATAAAAGAACTCAAGTGCTTTCAAGGTTGTTGAATATAAATTCACGTCTAAATTTACGAAAGCAAATTTGCAATCAACATTGCTAGCGCTTTCAGGAAAGTATCCTACTTTGAAAATTGCCTTTTCAGGATATGGCAAAATAGACCGAACGTACTCAATAGAAGTATCGCGGAAGACGTTCGGATCAGATAGCAGAGTGCCGCATAAATTCCTCTTCTCGTCTTCTCTAATATCATGCTCGTCATATGCCGAATCATATTCTGCAAATGTATCAAACAAATACAAGTCACGATCGAAGAAATACGAATTGATATATCTCGCATAGTCTCCACGCCAAACACCGACTTCAGCGACACTTCCATTGATGTTGTTGGTGTAAATAATTTCAGCTTGATCCAAAAGGAAGCGATAACGTGACTTCGTGAATGCATCAATATACTCTAGGTCGATTTTTTCGATAGGAACAGATAACGCGTTTATGAGGCGGTCTTGAACTGCTTTTTTTGCTGTGGTCAGCAATGTAGCAACGATAATTTTGTCATAAGGATAATTGCAGATATTCTCCGGGGCAATTACTTCAACTCCACCAATGCGTTTTCCCCATAATTCAGCGTTGCCGTCTGCAAATGCTAAAACTTTAAATGGCTTAGATTCATACGGCACGAATGGGGCCAAAGTAAGCTCACGTAAGATTTTTTGCCCGCTTTCACCTGCTCCATAAATGATTACATGCATTGTAGTCATAATAGCTCTCCTTTTCTGTTGAGTTGTGATTAGTCATTGTGATATTTGTTCCGCAGCAGGATACCGTGGCATAGTATCGGCGTATTTCCACATGCAAAAATGACACGCTTTTGGTGGATGGTTATAAAAATCACGGATAATTTGGCGCTTCTGTTCCATAGAGGTAGACGCATCCGTGAGCGTAACAAAATCTCTGCTTTCAGGTTTAAAAAGATTAAGCTGCGACAAAAATAGAGAGTTCGGGCACATATGCAATTCACCACTGTAACAATGCATATTTTCCAATCTCATTTGTGGGCAATTTGTAAACTTTTTAATGATAATTGCTTCTTTCTCATTTAAGTTTTTGCGTTTTGTGTTATCAACCCAACCACCGAAATGTTGATTTTCACTATGATATTTTTTCAAAACAAATGGAATACCATATTCGCTTAATACTTTGATTGTGTCATCACGTCTAAGTGACATTTTACCGTAATCGCTAATCATTACGTTTGCACTTTCGCCATATTCTTTAAGAATAGCCAGTTCTTTATCACGAAAAAGCAAGGTAGCGTTTGTTTCGAGTATCAATTTGTCAAATCTTTTGCGATATTTTATGCAATATTCATAAATTTTTGCCATGCCATTGTGCAGCAAAATTTCACCACCAACGAATTGCAGCCATTCAATTCGGTCAAAAATCGCAAATAGGCTATCAATATCACGAATCATTTCGTCAGAGGTAGCATCAACTGGGTCAGCAAACGCTGGCATATGGTTGCTGCACAATTTACATCGAAGTGTACAGCGCATTGTCGGTACAATGGACATTCGCTTTGTCACTAAGTTACCGTTCATAACGAGTTCCTTCTTTCGAGCTTATTCTGTATTGCAGTAATTTCCTCTCTGGAAAATTGTATTGCAGGAATAAAACGCTTGCTATCTTCGCACATACCATTGCAATACCGACAAGCAGATAAAATATTGAGTTTATAAAACGCTTCCCATTTTATACGTTTTTGCTCCAAGGTTTCTGTTTTATCGAAAAGATCTACAAATTCATACTCGGGAGGGTGGGCATAATACAATAAAGCAAGCGGTTGCATAATAGGACAAGGCATAACAATACCGCCTATCGTAGTGGCGCAAAAGCCAAATTTTATAGGCTGTGCGCATTTGTTAAATATTTCTTTTGCTTTTTCTGGTGAATTGTCGATATTACCATCGCCTAGATAATCGACCCAACCATTAAAAAATGTATTCCCGTCATACTGATTACGAATCTCCACCTGAACGCCGGCTGTTTTTAGTGTTTCGTAGTTTGATTTCGAATGCACTGATAAGTTTGTGCCGTAATTATCAACGATAATTCTTATACTGCTTCCATATTTCTTTACTGAATAGACTAAATCGTCACTAACAGGTATCGCTCCATTCGTTTGAAAGCCGAAATAATTGTGTACGCTGTTCTTATATTTTAATGTGTAATCAAGAATCTTCGGAAAATCTTTTCTCATTAATGGTTCTCCACCCGTAAACTCGAAAATCTGATAATCCGCAATTTCAAATAATTTATCTGTAACGGTGTTAATGTATTCCGTAGTTGGATGCCAAGGTTGCCTGTAGTAAGGAGAGCAAATAACGCACAATTTGCATCGTAAATTGCATTGTAATGTTACTATGTTCGAAACACGTGGAAATATCGGTTTATTCATAATAACATCCGTCAGGCCGAGTTACATACATGTATACCCATTTTTTTTCAAACTCATGTATGTACGGACTGTTGAGAAACTCCTCTTGGTATTTTGCAAGCCTGAATTGGAGTGTATTCGCAATTACAGTGCAATCAACAAGGTTAAGTCGCGTTACTTTCTCTAGCATTGAAATCATAAACGACCACTCGAAGTATTGCCACGCCGCCGTGTTGCTTGGAAAAAGGTTGTTTAACCACGCGGTTCGTTCGCGATAAACTTTAAGGTACTCGTCCAGCGTTTCACTTGTCAGAAGGCTGTGATTTGTCGTCCATGCAGAGTTATTGTATTCGTGTCGGTAAAACGTGTACTTGGGAAGACCATGGTAGACTACGCGTTTCGCACCAGCGAGTATTCGCGGCATAAGCTCAATGTCATCGTACTTTGCGTCCTTGGAGAAGCGAGTTCCGTCAAACAATTCACGCCGTATGAGCTTAGTTGGGAATTGTACGTTAAAGAACCTGCGCCACAGAAGCGTAATCATGGCTTCTTCTGGGGAATACACATACTTCTCGTCAAATACCTTATCCATTGCACCGCAAATAGACACGTTGGCGTCATTATCAATTGCCAAATTGTAGAGAAATTCCAGAAAATCCGGCTCGCACCAGTCGTCGTCGTCAATAAACGCGATATATTCGCCCCTGGCCGCATCCAGCCCAGTATTACGCCCACTGCCGATATTGCCGCGCTCGCAACGAATTACACGGATACGGCTATCTTTCGCCGCGTATTCATCGGCAATTGCTCCGCTACGATCAGTAGAGCCGTTATCTATTATGAGGTACTCAAAATCCGTAAAGGTTTGACTAAGGATGCTTTCAATCGCTCGTCCAACAAGAGCTTCACGGTTGTAAGTCAGCATGATCACGGAAATTTTCAATCCTTCCACACCTTCCACGGCGCGTTTCCGCTGCTCCAGAGATGTTCAAGCGCTCCTTTGTCTCTCTGAGTGTCCATGCACTGCCAGAAACCGTGGTGTCGGTAGACGCCCAGTTTACCATCCGCGCTTAGGCGCGTGAGAGGCTCGCGTTCAAAATACGTCGCGTCGCCGTTGATGTAGGCGAACACGTCCGGCTCCAGAACCATAAAGCCTGCGTTGATCCAATTGGAGTCCTCTTTTGCCTTTTCACGGAAGCCTACGACACAGTTTTTGTCCTCGTCCAAATCTAGCACGCCGTAACGTCCGCCAGGCTGAATCGCCGTGATAGTCGCAGCCATGCCAGATGCTTTGTGCTGCTTCAGCAGGGTGTGAAGGTCAATGTTGCTGACTCCATCTCCGTAGGTCATCATGAAAGTTTCGTTGCCTATGTAGGGGAGTACGCGCTTGATGCGGCCGCCGGTCTGGGTGTTGAGTCCGGTGTCTACGACAGTCACTTTCCACGGCTCCGCGACGTTGCTGTGGATTACCATTTTATTTTCGGCGGAAAAATCGAACGTCACATCGGAGCGGTGTAGGTAGTAGTCTGCGAAATATTCCTTGATGACATAACCTTTGTAACCGCAGCAGATAATGAACTCATTGAAACCGAAGGAAGAGTATATTTTCATGATATGCCACAAAATAGGCACACCACCGATTTCGATCATGGGCTTGGGGCGCAGATGCGATTCTTCTGATATACGGGTTCCAAGCCCGCCGGCCAGGATGATTGTTTTCATTTATATACGAACACCTCTTTACATTTCCTGTAATGAATTCTCGACTGCTTCTGTTCGTAAATTTTTAGAGCCGTTGGCTCTTTTATGCACAAATTTTTGTGCTTGCTGCGCAAATCTACGGTCAACTACCATAATTTTGACCTTGAAATTCATGTTAACGATTATGCAAATTGCTCTATATAAATTGGACTTTCGCACTTTCCAAACGCGATTTTTACATGTACGTATATATTTTCGGCTGTAAACGATAAACCCTAAATTGCCGGAGTCGCTAAAATAAATGTCGGGATACGAACACGATGCTTTTTGCAGGCAATGTGTCCGCCAGTCGTTGTAATTCGCTCTTGTCCGGTATTACAACGGTAGACCAAAACCTGAAATATGCCACAATATCCAGAAGGGGAGATAAAGATATAGCCCTTACAAAGCTGAAGTTATCTTAGGGAGGTACTTATGAACGCGAAAGAAGTGAGGCTGGACATCCAGCGGTCGTCACGTACGGGTTTTTCCGAGGTAATATACTGCCCCGGCAAGAGCGACGAGCAGTTGAAGGACATTGCGCAAACTCTGAAAGACGCAAAAGAGAACTTCCTATTTTCGCGAGCGACGGAGGCTCAGTACAAATTGGTGGCCTCTGTTCTGCCCGATGCCGTATGGCACGACAAAGCGCACCTGATAGGTATTCGCAGGCAGGAAAGCCCTCTTTACAAGGGGTTGATCGTTGCTGCCGCCGGAAGTACTGACGTGCCTGTGGCGGAGGAAGCGTGCGTGACTGCCGAGTACATGGGATGCGACGTTACGCGGTTTTACGACATTGGCGTAGCGGGATTACATCGCCTGATGTCTTGTGTTGATGAAATTCAGGCGGCCAAGGCGATAGTTGCGGTGGCCGGTATGGAAGGCGCTCTTCCGACGGTGCTTGGCGGGTTGGCCAGGTGCCCCGTTGTAGCTGTTCCCACCAGCGTAGGCTATGGCGTAAACATGAAGGGCCTGGCGCCTCTTATGACGATGCTCAACTCGTGCGCGTTGGGTGTGTCGGTCGTGAATATCGACAACGGTCTTGGCGCAGGGTACATTGCCGCGACAATAATCCGACAGCTTCATACATTTAAGAACTAATAATGATTACCCGCTCTCTGCTGGAGCATATTTTTCTAGCAGCCAGTATCGAACGATGGAACGACCATCCGCACCCAGCAGCGTTTTCCGAGCTTGGCAAACAGGCTCACAAGATGGTTATAGCATGGGTGCTGGGCAAGCATCAGGAGGACACTTCCGGCGGCGCAATAAACTGGATAAATCTTATAGAGGGCGGGATATTTGAATTTTTACACCGCGTTGTCGTTACTGACATCCGCCCTCCCGTTTTCCATAAAGTTATGCAGAACCGCGAGACGCGCTCTCAGCTCAACGATTGGGTGTTCAAAAAATTGGAGCGGGATCTGACCAGTCTGTCCGCTTCCTTTGCGGAGCGCTTTCGTGAGTATCACCGCTCTGAGGCTGTAAGCACCGAGCGAGGTATTCTCAAGGCCGCTCATATTCTAGCGACGAAGTGGGAATTTGATTTCATCATCCACTGGAGTGGCGGGATGTACGGTATAGAGCAGACGAAAAAAGAAATCGAGAGCCAGACGGAGAACGTGCTGGTTCCGATTGCCAGAGAGATGCTTCTGAGGCCTACGTCGTCCAAACTGTGGGGTTTCATATCTCTTGTCGGGCAGCTGACTTTTCAAAAACGCTGGGCCCAGACGCCGAGAATACCGCAAACCTCGGTGTTGGGCCATCTGTTATTTGTGGCGATTGTGTCTTATATGGTCTCTATGAAAATAGAGGCGGGGCCTCGCCGTTCTTACAATAATTTTTTCGGCGGGTTGTTCCACGATCTGCCGGAAGTTCTGACGCGCGACATAGTATCGCCGGTCAAAACGTCGGTGGAGGGTCTGGATGAACTGATTCACCGCTACGAGCGGGAGGCTATGGATGATCGTATTTTCCCGCTTATACCCAAACACTGGGGTGACGAACTGCGCTACTATACCGAGGAAGATTTTACCAATAAAACATGGCAGGAAGATCGAGTTGACCCGTTGCAGCGTCATAAAGGCGACATTCCACGCGACCTGTGCGGCGACGAGTTCAACCCGCTGGACGGCCATATGCTGGAGGTTTGCGACAAGCTCGCCGCCTACATTGAAGCGTCTGTGTCTATTCAAATGGGCATACGTCCGCAGCCTCTCGAAGACGGAAAACGGCGCCTCTACGACCGCTACTCACAAACGGTTATTTACGACTACCCGATAGGCCAGCTTTTCGACTTGTTCAGGTGAATGCCAATATCGATAAATCGCCTGGCGTTCACCGGACTAATCGCAGGGCGCGTCCCTAATTTAACATCTCAGCCTTTCTTTTCTTCAGCTTGACGAAAAGGTCGTTGAAAAATATTATCAGCGGAACGAACACCAGTGCTACATAGCCTCCGGCAAAGCCGTTGTTGTACAAGTTCAAGCCGCCGTTCAGCCGTCCTACAAAAATAGCGACAGAGACATGGAGAAAGCCAATGACAACTCCCCACTTCCATCCGAATTTCCCGGAGATAGGCGCAAGGCCCGTTGAAAAAAGAATAGCCAGGGAGTTTGTGGAGGCGGTCAGCTCAAAATAATTGAAATTAGCGGCAATGGTGCTTCCCAATAAAACGGGAACCGTGTTCCTGACGTGTTTTCCAGAGGCAGCGAAACCGGCTACCGTAAAAATTCCGCCTAAAATGGGACCGTTGATAGGTATATTCAGCAAAAGCACTAAGCTGGTGGACACTATAAACATCACGCCTATATTTATGTAACATGTGTAGCCGTACTTGAGCAGGTAGTCGTTATCGTTTTCATCCGATTCGTCTATAATCTGCCAGAATTTTTTATAGGCGTTCAGAGGCCTGTCCATGATAGCTCCGTAAATGATCAGAACAACGGCTAGGGTGTATGTCAGGGAGGCCAGGAAAACCGTATTCTCCGCGTCCCAGAAATTCTCAGGCATAATTTCAAGCCCCAGACTCCGCATAAGCCCGACGGTAAATGTAGCAATGAAACCTCCAGCAACTCCGCCGTTATAAAGGCAGAAACCGGAGTGCATTCTTTTTACACCTTCGGCTACTACCGGGAAAATAAAGCCTATAAATATCCCTACGCTGTATGCGACAACGAATCTTGCCGGGTTGTACCATCCACCGAGAAATGCTATTTCGCTGACTATGGGGGCAATAGTTCCGCAGACCATTGCCATGCCTAATAAGCCTGAAAATTTTACGTCGCATACTTTTGAATAAAGCCAGATACCTGCAAATAATGGTAGCGTGTTAAACATATTTTTGCCGAACAAGGAAAAGCCTATGGTCAGAAAAAGAGCCGCGACCACTTTTCCGTTTGGCGCGGTTCTGTTACGTACCAGTAAAAACAGGCAGAAAAGGCACGAAACCGCCGCGTTAACGAGTGTGGCACCCAGTCCGGCCAGCGCCACGTAATCCGTCACCAATACGCTTCTTGAGGTGTTGATTTTAATGTAGTTGCTTATAAGCTGTATCGGCGATTCCAAAAAAAGCGCGATTATCACAAACGAGATACAAATCCAGAATGATATGTGATATTCGATGGGGATTTTATAACCATTGGATTCCTGCATTGCTTGCATACCTGACAATAAACCCCTTTCGTTGCTTCAGTGCGATATTAGAGCTGTTGGCTCTTTTATGAACAAATTTTTACGCGTCACTATCATACTTTTAGTCTCGAATTTCATGTTCACGATTATGCGAATTGCTATAGTATTACAGAGACTGCTGTCTCTGATGCGTGGCGATTGATTCTTTTATTATGCTCCAGCTGCGTGCTCCAGCTCCTCCTATCGAGGTAAAGTAATTATGGCAGGACTGCCTGCTTCGATCCTGCGCATCTGATTTCATGGTATCCAGCCACGCTGCCGCCAGTTCCGCTGGATTTCGCACTTCCAGAGCTGCACCGGAAGTGTCCATGCGTTCCGTGTCGGGGAAATCGCTCATATCTGGGCCGTGAGTTACCTGCATGCCGAAAAGAGCGGGTTCCATAGGGTTTTGTCCTCCTTTCGGAACAAGGCTGCCACCCACGAAGGCCGCTCCAATCCCGCCGTCAGAGGCGTATGCGTAAAGGTCAAACAAAGCGCCTATGCGGTTGACGACCATCACATCCCAGTCCTCCGAGGCGTGCCGTGAGGCTGGATTTATTTCTGTGGTTTCCAGTTCGGTGAGCAGGGCTATTTTGCCGTAAGAGAGCGATTTTGCCACTACGGAGACAGCGCGTTCTGGGTGGCGCGGGGCTATGATCAGGCGCGCGTCCGGGTACGAGCGGCGCACTTTATCGAATGCCGCAAGCACAATTTCATCTTCTCCAGCATGAGTGCTGCCTGCTACGAGCAGCGGCCCAGCACCGCGTCGCAGGTTGGGCCACTTGTTGCGCAGACTGTTCCACGCAATGCCATCCCTGCGCGCGAGCATGGCGTCGACTTTGCAATCGCCGGTCACGATGATTTTTTCTTCTGGAACGCCCAAGCTTAAAAAATTTTTTTTGTCGGATTCAAATCTGACCATCAGAAGGGAAAAACAGCACAAAACACCACGCCAGAAGGTTCTCTGCCGCAGCAGTTTCTTCAGGCTGTCGTCGGAAATACGTCCATTGACCAAAAACGCGGGAACGCCACGTGAATGTAACTCTGCAAGCACCACAGGCCACCGCTCCGTCTCCATTGCTACATAAGCGCTGGGAGTCAGAGTGTCGAGCGCTCTTTTAACGAAACGCGGCGCATCCCAGGGGTTGTATATGAACGTGGTCTGGCGCGGCGCAATCTGTTCCGCCAAAGCTCGCCCCGTCGCTGTGACGGTGGACAGAATACGCGGCAGATCCGGCCTATCGCTTGCGGCTTCAAGAAGAGGAAGCGCGGACTGAACTTCTCCTACCGATACAGCGTGTATCCAAAGCGCGTTTTTCGGAACCTCCGGGCCAAAAAGGCCTATGCGTTCGTCTATCCCAGTTTTGTATTTTTTTTTGAGGTGAGGCAAGCCTCCCGCGGCAAAAAACGCGGAAATCGCGATCTTGTAGGCGAACATTCCCAGCCGATAAGGCCAGGCCGCCATAGCCTCTGATGCCTCGTTCCGTTCAGGAACGGTTGAATTTTTAAAGGTCATGCGGTTAACGCTCCTCCAAAATTTATGCTTCAAAAATTTGTGTTCCAGATTTACGTTTCAATAATTTACGTTTCAATATTTATATTTCAATTTCGAGCCTTAATTTTATCACTCCAGCTTATCATTCCAGCGCGAAATTTATTTTGCCTGTTGCAAATTTTTTCTGGACAGCCGCAAATTAATAGTTATAATGAGTAAATAGTAAAACGTAACTAGTAATTTATCAAAGAGGAGGGCGTTTATATGTTCAGCAGAATTTTAGCTTCACGTCTCGTCGAAAGACTGAGCGAACCGCGCCGATTCATTCAAATTGTTGCAGGGCCAAGGCAGACAGGCAAAACAACAGCGGTTGTTCAGGCTCTTGAAAAACTGAATTTTGCGCGGCGCTTTGTAAGCGCAGACGACCCGAATCTTGTTTCAGCCGAATGGCTCCGCAACGAATGGGAACAGGCCAGAAGCCTCGCGAAAGCTGGAGAAGCCATACTTGTAATAGACGAAATTCAAAAAATCGGCAAATGGTCTTCCATTGTCAAGATGCTTTGGGATGAAGACAGCAGGATGAGCGTGCCCTTAAAAGTGCTCCTCACTGGCTCTTCTTCGCTTTTATTGCAAAAAGGACTTGATGAATCTTTGATGGGAAGGTTTGAAATCCTGCACTCGCCGCATTGGAGCTATACGGAGTGTAAAGAGGCGTTTGGTTACAGCCTCGACGATTTTTTGTTTTTTGGAGGCTATCCTGGTGCGGCGCCTCTTATCAAGGATGAAAACCGCTGGGCGCGTTACATGGGAATTTCCATTGTAGAGCCTACTATCTCGCAGGATATTCTTTTAATGGAAGAAATCAGGAAGCCCGCGCTTTTGCGCTCGCTCTTCATGCTGGGTTCGGGTTACAGCGCGCAGGAATTGTCTTTCACAAAAATTTTAGGTCAGCTTCAGGATGCTGGAAACACCGTTACTCTGGCGCATTACCTTGATCTTCTTGGAAAGGCGGGTATGCTGACGGGCCTGCAAAATTATTCCGGGAATCAAATCCGGGCGCGTAAAAGCTCCCCTAAATTTATGGTGTACGATACGTCATTAATGACTTATGCCGAAGGCACAAACAGGCGTCGCTTGCTTGATAATCCGGCCGACAGAGGCAGGCTTGTTGAAAGCGCGGTGGGCGCATATCTGCTTGCTAAAGGAAGCGAAGAAGGGTTCGAAGTGTATTGGTGGCGCGAGCGCAACAATGAAGTGGATTTTGTCATAAGAAAAGGCAGCCACCTGACGGCAATTGAGGTAAAAAGTGGCAGAGTAAAAAACGCCGGCGGGGGAGTGGTGTTCAAAAGATTGTACCCCGAAGCTGTTTTTCTCGTTGTCGGAAGCGCGCACCTCAGCCTGGATGATTTTCTGTCAGGCAAAGTGGAGTTGTTTTTTTAGCAGCTCGCCGCAGTTTTGTAATAATGTGTAAATAACACCGGAAATTTATTGAAATAATGTGTAAAACGCATTGTTTTTTTGTTGATATTTGTGTACGTTACTTTCATAAGGCTGGTGAAAAACATTGGATAAAAAAGACGGGAATATTGTTTTCAAATGCAATTTTTGTGATGGAGGAAAATCGGAGCAACAGATCGGCTTCAACGGAATATGTAGTGATGAAACAATTAGTTACAATATTAAAGAACATCGAGGACAATGCATGGATAGCCCTTGCTATTGCTATCACAACAAAAAAATATCGCGCAAAGAATTAGACGCAAGTTGCGAAAATGCTCGTGGTGTTTGTTATGAAAGCCGAATGCTTAGCGATTGGAAGGCTTCTGCTGGTTTTTACAAAAAAGGCGAAAAAAGAGACACTCCAAAAGCAATAAGAGAAGCTAAAGTCGATAGCTTGTGTGTTTTAACCACTCTTATTCCGAACGGCCCTGTAAAAACTCCAGAGGAAGATCGTTGTATCTTTGCAGTTTTCTTTGTAGACAATCTTTGCGAAGGCGACGAAAAACAGGCTGGTTATGTATGTACTAAATCACAGTACAAGATAAAATTATCGCTACAACAAGCACAGAGACTACGTTTTTGGGATTATTACGTTAATATTGATAGCGAGCGTCCTGAAATACCAAAATGGGGTTCTTCGTTACATAGATATCTTGAAAATCAACAAGCCGCGCAGATATTAAGGGATATTGCTGACAAAGTTGAAACACCAGATAAAAAATTGGCATTGGATTTTTTAAAGCATTTTTGTAAGGTAAAAGACATTGATGCTTCAAACCTTGGTGCTCCACGTGGAGCGTTGAAAATGTGAGCATAGAATTTAGGCTAGCAATAAAAGTATTTTTTAATGATGGGTAAATCATCAGCAAAACTTGTGATTTACCCAAATTTATCAATCAAACTGTAAGAAAATCGAAATGAGCGGTAGAGCCGTTACAAAACTGGATATGATTCAAAACATAAATTTTATTCACTTCGGCACAAGCTTGCCTTTGCCCGTTCCTATCAAATCCTTACGGCCTGCCTTAATCAGGGCTTCCCTGGCCAGAGCGTGATTTCTTGGCAGGCGGTGCTGGAGAAGGGCTCTCTGCATCCGGCGCTCTCTTTGGTTTTTTATCACGGTTATTTTTTCCCCTGAAAACGGGTCTATTCCAGTGTAGTACATGCATGTGGCGAGGCTGCCCGGCGTCGGGAGAAAATCCTGTGCCTGCTCTGGACAGAACTCCAGCTCGGCGGCGAATTGTGCAAGTTCTATCGCTTCATTAAGCCCCGTGCCTGGGTGAGAGGTCATGAA
>Ga0123352_10011689_pt1 | contig 13852 bp, 9 predicted proteins | sample TergutLab28metaG_FD_89700 | JGI IMG/M metagenome (GOLD analysis project Ga0123352, IMG submission 89700) | Labiotermes labralis P1 segment gut microbial communities from Petit-Saut dam, French Guiana - Lab288 P1 | ecosystem: Host-associated > Arthropoda: Insects > Digestive system > Gut ...
GCAGTAGTAATACTAGTAGTAGTAGTAGTAATTATGTGGTGGTGGTGATGGTGAGAGTAGTAATATTAGCAGCATCACCAGTAGTAGTAGTAGTAGTAGAAGTAGCAGTAGTAGTACTAGTAGTAGTAGTAGTAATTATGTGGTGGTGGTGATGGTGAGAGTAGTAATATTAGCAGCATCACCAGTATTAGTAGTAGTAGTAGTAGAAGTAGCAGCAGCAGCAGCTACAAGAAGGCAACATAATAATAATAATAATAACTAACGAAACTAATTTTTACTGCTGTGTTTTGAATACATATATATTTATTCTGAGTTTGTTTAAAGATGCCCACAGGAACTCTTGACTGTATAGCGTCTAATGTTATGATCAGCAGTCAATATTGAATTTACAAGACTCTGAAAGGAATTTGGCGTGGCTTTAGATGAAGTAGGCCTACTCTCCCAGTATGGGCATTTACCGGTTTTTGAAAACGACAAAAACCTCGGACATATGAACCCAAGATATTCCGGATAAGAAATATAAATGTCATTCATTTCCTCAGCCGTGAAGTTAAGTACTGCTTAAAAATACCGTCAGATCCTTAATATTATCTCTGATTAAAATAAATTCTTATTCCGTCTGCTGCTAGAATATAAGAATCAAGGAATAAAGGAATGTTACAAAAATGTTATCTGTTTGCCATTTATTAGACTCTGTGAAGTGGAATGGTCACTATTTGTCAGAAGTCGACTGCCTCTGGAGTGTTGGAGGGGTAGAAGGGGGAAATATTTGTTCCTTCTCGTGACGTTCAGCTAACGGATCACAGAACGTCTGACAGTCCGACGAGCTGAGAGCGCTCTTCACGCGTCACGAGATACAAACGATTGATTAATAAAACAATCGTGACGGACGGGTGCATCTTCTGTTCGGAAAGCTCTCTCCATTCAAAGTGACGACCACAAAGTGGAACGAAAGATGTAATGCTTTCGTGTATTCTTAAAGGCACTACACAGGGTAATTTAACATCTTTTTACTTTAATGTCGGAACCGAGGCATGTGGATAGCAAAAAATTTATAATGCCTGCCATCTCGCATTTGCTTTCCTATAGTATGAGTCTTTTTACACTATATACAAAAAGGTAAAGTAAGGTAAAGTGCACCCTTGTACAGCCTATCGCCTACTTATTATTCTCAACCACCCCACTAATTTTCACCCGATGATTTTTCTCAACTAATCACAAAGACAATGGAACATTATACTTTGTATTTGGAGCCTGATCAGGAATGGTTGGAACTTCACTAAGAATACTTCTTCGAACAGAACTAAGACAACCAGGACCCCTTGTTGGAGATGACCAAATCTACAACATCATTGTTACAGCCTATGCTTTCGTTATAATTTTCTTCATAGTTATACCGATTATAATCGGTGGGTTTGGAAATTAATTAGTACCGTTAATATTAGGAGCACCAGACATAGCATTCCCACAAAAAAAAACAACATAAGATTTTGGCTACTTCCTCCCTCACTAACTTTACTACTTACTAGTAGAACAGTAGATAGCGGAGTAGGAACAGGTTGAACTGTTTATCCGACTCTTGCAAGAGGAATTGCACTGAGGCTCTGTACAGGTCTTACGACCCATAGGGGAAGTAGAAGTATAGCTCTACTCTTTCTTGACCACGGCACTAGAAGGGGTGAGGGGTCAGCGTCACGCACCGTCCGCACTTTACCCCGGAAAATACCCGGTACCCATTGTACAGGAGGCTGGGTGGGCTCCAGGTCCGGTCTGGACAGGTGCGGAAAATCTCGCCCCCACCGGGACTCGATCCCCGGACAGCCCGTAGCCAGTCGCTATACCGACTGAACCACCCGGCCCACACGCTATATACAAGAACTTCGTAAAATTAACGCACAATGTGGAGACTCTTTTTGTCTCTTGGACATATATTTTATGTCCGATATTACTGACTACATTTAAACGAATATTAGAAGTCTAATATTCAGGTCCTCCGTTTTGTTATGCACAGTAACAGGGTTATGGTTAGTCTGACACCCCAAAATCAAAGCTGTGGAAATTAAAATTTCACTTAAAAGCCGACATTAAAATCTTACGAAAGGGGTTAATATTGTTTGGCATTGAACCATTACAAACCTTATGAGATGTTAGTATGGGAGTTGCCCGGGAAGAAAACACACGAATAAGTAGATCTATGGTCATATCTCCTCTCCATTTTTACAGTATTTATGCAGTAATTACACCCGAAGAATTCATATATAACTTTCACTACTGTGTACTCATATTTATAGAATTGTTTTTTAGTAATTTTAGACCACTCACTTGTTTCAGTGTGACGATATCAGATGCTGTATTATACAATTTTTACTTCCTGACGATGAGCACTACAGTGTTAGAAATATATAGAAGAATATAATAAATTTATTATAAAATAAGAATTTGTGCATTAAGTTGGTCAACTGCTAAGATTACCCTCTCCATTATTTGCAACAAACTATCGTACTGTTATAGACGGTTAAAGAGTTCTATAAAATTTGTAAAGGTTATATTTGAGGGAAAGATAGTGACAAGTCAGAATATGGGGATTCCTTTTCTCAGGGATATGACGCCACTCCACCGATTAATTGGTTACCGACGTTTTGACGCCACTGCGCTGCTCCGAAACGTCAGGGACCGACTGTCTAGTGACCCGACGTCATATTCTTCCTCAGAAACACCGCAACGAAAATCTCACGACTCGATAATCACAAAGCATTTGAGAGTAAATTAATAAAGAAAAGCTTGGCGATTTCCTTGCTTCTGCTCAGCGTTGCCATGGCCAATTTAAGAACGTAAAGCAAAAAGCACGTAACACAGTGTTCTTACATCTTTGTTTATGCGTTTTGAAACATTGTCACCGTAAACGAAGAATACGAATCGAGCTGTTATTTTTAGTGTAGAGTTAGTGTAATATTTGTGTGTGAAAGGTAGACACTGCAAACAGCAGAAAGCAGACAGGACAGAATGCGGAAATTACTAAGTTGTGCTGTTCGCCATGTAGGTTTTGTGGCAGTTAAATCAATTGGAAACTGAAACGTGACGCTCTTTGTTCTGTTATGAAGTTACCGACGATGACCTATAAGTACTTACTTCATATTAAGGAACATCGTCTATCACAGGAGTTGTGTCACGTCCAGTTAAGTGTTTAATATTCATAATCACCACCAAGCTAACCTCAATTTTGGCACATGAAGGCGGTTGAGATGGGTCTGGAATAAGGGATGGAGGGAGAGATGAGAAATAAATACAAAATTTTACTTCGAGTACCACTGGGAGGCCTTCACATATTTGAAATAATAATACTAAAATGGATTTTGAAGTTTATTTGCAAGTGTGAATCGAATTCATCACGTTGGAAATATGAGAGTAAACTTTACTCCCAACATAATTAAAAGAGAGATATTGTGAACTCACTGAGGTGAAATATGTTAATTTCTGAACGTTTTTCATACCAAAACCTTCATTGTTTCCGGCTATTCGAGTGAGATCCGAGCAATGAACGAGAAAATCTGACGAATTCTGTAGATAACACAAAATACTGATCAGATAAACTCTCGGTCATTACGGGCCTACATAATATTTCTAGCTCTAATGAAGTCCTTCCTTAGAAAATCTTTTCTTTACATTAGGTTGGTGTTCCCCTAAATTCTGAAAATTTCGCAGTTCCCTTTGCCTTTCTTTTCTTCTGTTCTGTTGCATGTGCACCCATCCTGTTTCTTTCCTACCGCCACTATCAGGTCTGATGTTGAGAGGGCTTATGACTTTTTCTTTGTTGAAGTGTAATGAATTTGTCACTCCAAACACTAGTGCGTCCCACTCTTATGGAACGCCATCGTCAACCTGTAAGCAATTTTTACCCTTCCCATTTCCACGTTTTCTTTTTCGTTTCACAAATTTAGTTTCAGAGGTGAAGGTGAAAGTACACCAACTCTTCTTATACTGTTCCAGCCTCTTCTTAATCATCATCTTCCTCTCCTTATTCCTGAGCTCGTTGTCTCATCCAACTTCTTACCTTTCTTTTGTCATTTTTTTTCATAGAAGAACAATTTCTCTGTTGAACTTCTTTCCTGCCATGATCTGCAGAACAGTTGACAATCACGTGGCATCACCAGTCTCCTGAATTTTTTTCAGCCTTTTACTTCTGTGTTTTGGATTCTCCCTACTGTCGAATCAGAAATCACACGGTCTGTCTCTAACAAAACACATAGAAAGGGGGCTTTTAAAACCTGTAGCGTATATCTTTGCATTTCTTTTCGTCGCTTCTGGTAGTAATTTTAAAAATGTTTTCATTAGCGTCTTCATCCATGTGCAAATCTGTTATCTCTTGCGGAGTGATGGTTTGAATATGATTCAATAAATCTGCATGCAACAATGCGTATAAGACGGCTCCTGTAAATTTGTTTTCTCTTATTATAGGTAGAACTTTGCGTAATAATGAATTGTATATATATATATATCTACATAATTATTACGTTACATGCAGTCTAAAAATATATCAAAATAAGACTACGACTTCTCAATCATTTGTAGCGCATTATTGCCAGAACCAAGCCGTTACGACAACCGTGCTGCATAATGACGAAAATATTAAATACTTTTTCCCTTGTTTTTCACGTTGTATTTAAGAGCATAAGTTTAGATGTACAAATTAGCACAACAGTGTCATGCATACGTTATTCTCTGTGTTTGTTAAATAGAACTTAAGACTAGTGTCAGTAATTTCCGAGAATTTCCCCTTTTGTCGACTTCACAAAACTCTGTACAGCGTCTCTGTATCAGAATTAGTACGAATTGTAGTGACGGAATTGCTGTTATTCTTTTAGATTCCGTCGTAATATGACATACATTTTTCAAGGTAGCTGAATTCCACAACTACAGAGAATATTTATAATGTATATTTATATAATGTATCTGTGTAGCTGATAGCTATAGGGTTTATGAAATTTTGTGATTCACTTACGATCGGAAGGAGGCGTAACATTTTAATGCAACCTCATCATAAAGGAGAACAAATTTAATAACTGTCCAACAAGATGCGACTGTATTCAGGTTATTACATTTCAGTAGGCAGGTCTACATGTTTCGGCTGTTGACACCCATCATCAGGAGCTCGTATAACTGTAGTTACAGCTTCTGGCACTGGTCAACCGGGTCTACTACCATCCGTACCCGTTGTTGAGATGACAACGAGAGCTGATGGTAGTAGACCCGGTTGACCAGTGCCAGAAGCTCTAATTACAGTTGTACGAGCTCCTGATGATGGGTGTCAACAACCGAAACATGTAAAACTTCCTACAGAAATACAGTAAAATGAATACAGTCGTGTCTTGTTGGACAGTTATTAAATTTTATTCACGATGCACGGACACATGAATATAAAAAAATAAAGGATAACATTCTCAGTAGGCTTATCATATTTAACTTACTTCTGTTTTATGTGGTGACCAGTAAAGTTCTTATACAATTTGACCTTGATTTACGCCCATTTGATTTAAGAGGTTGTGCTTTAATATACACTGTCAATGTACGTCACTTCTCAGTTTACACCCTCTAAATTTTGGCCTTTGGCTGCCTGCGTACTATGACACGGCACGGAAGAAGACTGAGCGCTAGTTCCCTCACTGCACTGTGAGAGTCGCCGTGCACTAGCTGTTTAGTTGAGACCACAGATAAAACTTCATGCCACCTGGTTTGTTTGCCTTTATTTTAGAGTCATTTTTTGTTCTACGTGCAAACGCCGCCATGACACGCCCAATTGAGGAACAAAAACACTGAAACGACGACGAATAATCACATCATTTATCTTAAAGGTGATAATATGTATGACCTGTGACGGAGTAGTTAAACCTGCAAAATTGAATTTTATCATCCGTGAAGGAGGTATGCGAAGTTTATCATCCGTGACAAGCTTAGAAACTATGGAATAGGCAGACACAGAAAAACTGAGACAAAGACGAATTATAGAACACAGAAACTAACAATACTCTTACCTACGTGTAAGGAACAGGCACAACCGAAACCCTAAACTGACTGCAGCAAGAATTTTATGTTCTGTTGACCGTGCATCACTGTTTAATCTTGTAAATAAAAGCAAATTGGTGCACAATTTTTTTAGTATGTTTATTTCTTAGTACATCTATCAATCTGTACATGTTTCGGGCGACTATGTGCCCATTATCAGAAGATACAACTGTATTTATAAGACACTTTGTACTTGTTATTCTGTATGGATAACTGTCTAGTATGCACCCTGCACGCCAGACACTCATCCACACAGAATAACAAGTACAAAGTGTCGCGTAAATACAGTTCTATCTCCTGATGATGGGCACATATTCGCCCGAAACATGTAGAGATTGATAAATATACTAAGAAATAAACATACTATGAAAAATTGTGCGCCAAGTTGGCTTTATTTACAAGATGCAACAAGAATGTTAAGGTTAGTAAGATACGGTCTGCATAGTCTGTGGAATTGAAATTAATCGCCCGTGACGTAACGGTGATGATACGGAACATGTACCATCCGTAACAAGTGAACACAAATCTTTTACACGTCCGTTTCCACTTACGTAGATTAAAAAGTAATATTATTTGTTTATTAATGTATTAATGTCAGGCACGCAGTATTACGTACAGATACACATTATGAAATGAAGTGCCCTCCATGCTATTCGTAGTGTGTAATTAACATGGCGTGATTTGTGTGAAGTGGTTTTGTTTTGAAGTGACGTGAAGTGAGTTACGGTGAAGTTCTTGGGGACAAAAGTACCATGTACATTAGGGTGACCTTACACTGAGGGTACTCGATTGTATTGTGACTATTTCAGTTGGTGTGTATCTTGTACTGTGGTTGTTTTAACTTGTTTTCTAATGTGTGGGTGCGTGTATGTGGTGGTGTTTTGACATTTGTGTAGGTGTTTTGGTATTATGTATACTTGTATTGACTGTGTTTTATATTGTTTGTACTGTGTTTTTGTATTGTTTCCTTTATTATATTTATTCTTATTTGTTTTGTCTGTACTAGTGAAAGAATTACTGCCATCGAGTGAAAACTCAATTTTAGTAAATAATAATAATAATAATAATAATAATGTACGGCATATGAAGAGGCTGTCATTGTTATGTTTGCCCGTAAAAGTCAGCTATTCCATTACTTCTTATGGGAATATCATTTTTGATTTAGGTTTTTGATTTACGCCTTTTCTATTTATGCCCACCTGCTTAGAACAAAACTAGGACGTAAAACAAGCGCTACTTATACTGACGTCTCTATTTGATGATTTATAGGCGCGCTCGCACAGTAGCGAAAAGCGCACATTGACTTATGTCATGTCCCTCCGTCTGGCCGCATGTATGAGCGTGACTCCCACTGGACTGATTTCTATGAAATTTTGTATTACGGACTTTCATGAAGATCTATTCATACAATCCAAAATGTTTAAAATCCGTGCATAAAGACCTCAGTAGGATTTATTGTTGCAGGCGATATTAAATCGCCCTACGAGCGTTCTCTGTGAGTTCAATGTTATTAGTCTGTTTTGGATAGCCCTGGAAGTACAAATATAACGCGAACGCGACACTGTGGCACGCTGTACGTACATGGCCTATCTTGTTCATGTCACAGTAAGATCCTTTACCGTATTTTTTTTTTAAATTCCATTCTAGGCTAAACAGTTTCATTACAAAAGGCAACAAAACCCAGAGCGAGCTGCAACTGAATGACTAGTAACTGGTTTACTTATTTATTTTTATGACGTTAGTATATTTGGACAGATAATATGAAGATTGTGAAGCATAACACAGAATAAATTACCAAAAATAAAAATGATTTACACGTTTGGAAAAACTATGCAAATACTAAAGTGAGTAAATTGACCGTAGAGACCTATGATGGAGTAAGTGCTGATAGAATTTTCATTGCTTATATTTTAGTATGTTCTGCATAAAGCTTTTAATAATCTGCATATGAACTTATTTGTATGAAATTAGAAGTATCCTGGTGCCTGTTAACTTTAGATCGAATAAATGTGCAGTTCAGAATGTGTTTTTCCCACTCGGATTTCACCAGTTTATGATATTGCAAAATAAGCTTTGTTGAAGGGCAGAGGCAAAATTCAAATCTAACGATACCGTCACTGCTCTACTGCTGCAAACGTAACACGACATGAAAGGGCGTGAAAGCGAAGCTCCAATCATTCGTAATCTCGTCCTTAAATGGAAGTGGAAAAGAACTCTCACAACCGTCTGTTAAGGGAGGTGGTTGTGGAATTACTAACAAAAACCGTCTTGGGCTTCACTCGGAATAATTTACATATAAATTTGTTTCAAACGCCTTCCACAAACGAGGCGAGCATGTTGGTGTCTTTCCTGTGATTGTTAATGTGTGACTCTGCTCTGAAGGAAGAGAAACATGAGGGGACGTCGAATGCTTTGCGTTTCTAAAAGTTCCCAACGTAGCAGAGTGTTATGTTGCACTTGAGGACATTGACAGACGAGAGGTGTGGGGTATGTGGACCAACGCATCTCACAGAGGTCGTGGATGCGGTAGACAGACGGGGAAAAAAATTGCATTCAGAGTAATGGAAGAGAAGGGAAGAAAATAAACGCCAGCTGGAGTTGAATGAGATAAAATATACGAGAAGGAAAAAAAAGCTACTTTAGACAATGGAAAATAATGAAGAAGCAAAAGAGGAAGAAATGACAGAGAAAACGTAAAATATTGAAGAAGAGATGGATCAGGACGGATGGACAATCGAATGGATGATTGGTGATGAATGAAGATGGATAAAGATGACAAGAAAATGGTGTGGTAGATAAATTGTGTATTGGTTAGATAAATCGCTTTTATTTTACTTGGCGAAGTGTATAAAAAGTTAGCAGTCAGGTTTTGACTTGAGAACTGATAGAGAAGTAAGAAATGTATATTTTTCGCTGCTGTGTAGGGTCCAGGAACGTACAGCTAAGAAACTGCGAACGGATACGTTAGATAAACACATATCTTACACAAACCTACAAATTATCCCCAGACCATCAGGCACCAATGCTCACTGTCACATTTTGCTTTATATCATACGTTCAAAACATACATATTATATTCGTCTGCAAACACCCTGTCGGCGGGACTTCGTTCCTGAAGTCGTCAGCGGTCTACTGTCTGTCGTCATGATGCTTTTTATCTTTCCCTTCCTGTGCTTCTCCCTACCGTTATTTAGGGTCTTCTTTGGGCACAAAATAAACAAAAATGTTATAAAAGCTTAGAGAATTACGTATCAGAAGTCTCAGTACGTTACTGGTTTCATCTCCTTATGCACAAACACACAACTAAGGTTCTTTTATCAAGCAGAATTTCAACCAGGACACATTCTGACTGAAGTTTTCATAACTTTCCTCTGCTACTGCAGGGAAAATCCGGTGTAGTACTGTATCTTCTATTAAATCACAACCGTTACCTTCAAATTCTTCAGAGTTGCACGCAGTTATTCAGGACAGTGAGTTACTGATTGCACTATTCAACAAATTACAAATGTAAGCATCCATGTATGCATACAGTCGTTAACAATTTTTTCTGAGGCGGAAGGAGAGCCCATACCTGCGTGATTAGAAACGACAGCTTCTTTATATACAGCTTAGTTCTGAAACACTAGAGAAGTCCTTCGCCGAACGAGGGTGTTGTTTCACTCAGAATTACCGAAGTTGGACACACCAAGGCCTTATGGGAAATTGGGTGATGGGGGATGTGGGGATGTGGGGTTACGGTTAACACTCCTCAAAGACTAAGCGGTCTGAGTAATTACTTTACTGTCGGGTGACTAAAAATCAGCTCGGAAGTAGAATGGAGAATTATAAATACCACCTAAGTTACTTTTCGTATCTTCAAGTAGCTCAACCACGATTCAAAACACACCTTATTCGAATCCCAGGCGGGGCAATAGATGTCAGAAATATCCTGACCGTCTGTGAGTTCCACTCAGTCTCCCGTTCGGTGGCAATATGGTGCTTCTTCCCGAGAGCAGAGCGGCCAAGACGTGACAATAGAAACTGCCCTTCTAGTACTTAGGCTAAGGAATAAGTAGAAATGTATCTCCACTGTTCCTTTATGCCTTCATGGCTTTCTTTTCAAATTCAACATGTAGGATCACGTTTGAACTGCCAAAAATGCCATAGACTGTGGCCGATGTGGGGCTACAGTTGAAAATAACGTCAGAGTTATGAACAATATTCTCACGGGAGCCATACGCTACATCATATTACTGACTCGTTTCAGGAGTTTTCCGGCTTTGTTCACCAATCGACCATCAACTTATTTGACTCTGACACTGAGGAAACTTTGGAGACCGAGTTAGCACAGTGGTTAAGGTGCTGTGCTACAAATCGGAAGGTCGCTGGTTCGATTACAGATGGTTTCATTGGAATTTTTCATTGACATAATCCTTCCGATCGCACTATGGCCCTGGGGTCGACTCAGCCTCTAACAGAAATGAGTACCAGGAGTATTTCTTGGGTGTAAAAGCTGCCGGTGCGTAAGGCTGACAACCTTACCACCATCCTGGACCATTGTTACGTAATCTGGGAACCGTATCTTCCTGGAACCCTCTGGGCACCTCGGGCCTGTAATGGGAATCAATTACCTTTTTTTACTGAGGAAACTTTGCAGATTGTAAGTTGTTCTTATATAACCGTAAGGTAACTGTTATGAATAATGGAAACTAGCAGTTAATTCGAAAGCAGGCGCAGAGTGAAACAAATGTTTACGCTGTGTCCAGCCTGCTTAGAGTGCCAGGTGGGTGGTATCATGTTCCTGCTCAGTGAGGATGGAACAGCACGTGAGCCTCAGGGTTGAGGCTGACCTCATACCCGTCCGGACATTCTTCTCTTGAGTGGGAGGGGCTAAAGATGTAAGATAACGCGAGGCACAGAAGTGGGTGGAGAAACGCTAATCTACTTTACATTAAGGCTGGAGTTTCCTCACGTAGCCCCTAATGATGCTGCATCCCATCCTGCAAACCAGTGTCCCTGGTTGCCGACTGAAAGGGGTATCCTGCTTAGTGTAGAACTAGAAGTTGGAGATCTGAACAGATAAAGGAGAATGAAAGGAGTGAACAGGGGGATGTGGCTTACAAAAGAGGAACAACGGCAGAATAGCAACTTTGGCACTATTTCTCTAAAGTCCGTTCTAACTTAACTTGAAGTGGAATGAATATGTACAGAAAGTTATACAAATATCATTTTATGCCGGTTTAGAAGATAAAGGCAGAAGTATCCGTGAAGTTTCATTTTAATTAAAAGTAACATTTAAGCATTTGCTTGGTAATGCAGTAGTTACGAAGTTACCGTTTGCCTCTTGAATACTGTGTGGCGCAAAAAAGCATTGGTACTGAGTAGTCAAGCAAAGTTTGTACGGCTTTTGTTATTAATTTACCACAAATATGGGTTGTAAGTGTTAAATTCGATTGTCTAGAGCGTACCTGTGTACCCGTGTTGAAGAAGCGTTCGTAAATTTGTTTGTCTTTATTTGTCGGGCCATTTTGCACTTGAGTTTAAAATTGGGTATTAAGGTAAAGCTGTCCCTTAAAGGCCTGGGCAGTCTGTAGGTTGCCAGGAGTTTGAGGCTTCCATACAGGCCTGGGCAGTCTGTAGGTTGCCAGGAGTTTGAGGCTTCCATACAGGCCTGGGCAGTCTGTAGGTTGCCAGGAGTTTGAGGCTTCCATACAGGCGTGGGCAGTCTGCAGGTTGCCAGGAGTTTGAGGCTTCCATACAGGCGTGGGCAGTCTGCAGGTTGCCAGGAGTTTGAGGCTTCCATACAGGCCTGGGTAGTCCGTAGGTTGCCAGGAATCTGAGGCTTCCATACAGGCCTGGGCAGTCTGTAGGTTGCCAGGAGTTTCAGGCTTCCATACAGGTCTGGGCAGTCTGTAGGTTGCCAGGAGTTTGAGGCTTCCATACAAGCCTGGGCAGTCTGTAGGTTGCCAGAAGTTTGAGGCTTCCAAACTTTCTGTGCATTCGGCACATGGAGGTGTCAACGTTGACAGCTCTACGGACGGGCAGCGTTTGCACATATTTTTAAAACATACGAATACAAGATGCCTTCTTTTATCAGGTGTTCGCTTCTATACCTGTATGTTGTAAACTGCACATTTACGTTTAGCCTATTATGAATCTTTAACTTCTTGTTTGGATATATTGGCATTTAACTGTCAGTGGGGATGTCATTTGCTCCCACACTTTCGTTGTGTTTCGTTACATAATTTTTCTCGTGCTGTGTGTCCTGGGTCACATTTATAAGGATATTAAATGTGCCTTTTGCAATACCTATACCCTTCGCACGAAATTCGCGAAGTCCAGGATACTGTTGTCCTAAAATTTTATAAATGACGCGTGTCAGTGGGGGTATAATCTACCATTTGTAAAGATGTGAGCGTTTAGATATAGTTAATAGTTTCGTTCTGGAAGATAGTTTATCGATTCACAATAAGGTCAGGAAATTCCCTTCCGCCATCACTCCCAAAATGGATGCATTTGGTTCCGTTGCTCTTTTTTCTTTTTTTTTTGGGGGGGGGGATGGGATGGACGTAGCTTAAATCTGACCGTACGTGTTCATGTGTTGCTGATGTGAAGAATGCGCGGACCTATGTCTCCTTCCGTCATACCTCTTGATGCTTCTTTAATTACACGGAGGTTGTTACTTCCAGCTTAAGTTGATATTATTCGTTGTTCTCGACAACATCCACAGCAGACCGAGGGTGATGGCTCCAGTGGCAAAGTGTGTGATGTCTGACATGCGGTCGGAAGATCCTAGTTTCGAGTATCTGTTGAGAAAGCCCTAGCCAAAATAACACTTCCACGATATTGCTCGATTTGTCCAGGAAAATTCCGATATACGGCCTCAAATTTTACATTGACTGATGCCTTTCATATCATTTCAAATTTATTTATCTTGTTACTTTTCGACATTATGTAGCTTGCGATACGGAGATTGATGTTGAATAACAGTGGGAGCACAACAACAAAAAACTCATACCGTAATTAGCATTATAATCGGAATAGTAGGAACAGTTTTTGCCTCGACTTAATAAGTAAGTAAATAGATTTCAGAGATGAAAATTAGATGCTGTGTCTTAGCTTTATAACAGAAACATCAGTATAACTAAATTATTATAATTTTTATAATATTACAAGTCAAACTCATCTCTTAGAAAGGGGGCGTTCCTATTTTTGTGACAATATGTTGAACTTAATTTCAGAATCATGTCCAACTTAAATGAAAGAACACACTCAATATCGATGAAATAGGAGAATGCCCTTCGGAAAGTATTTTCGCAGTGTCCTTTAGTGCCTTTGTTAATTAAATTCCCTTGTCACAGAGTCGCGTTGAGTGCTGCCCCACGTTGTATAGAGAAATTCTTGCTAGAGAAAGTACTTTGATTCCAAGCTTAAGAGTATTTTCTTTCCATATGCTATGTGGTTGAATATACAGGGTGGGGCATAAAGATCTCCGACTTTTCGAAGGGGCACTGTGAGGGCCGTAGTGGTGGTAGAGAGGTGGGGGTAGTGTCATGCTCTTGGTTAGCCTCTACCGTTATCAGTACCCATAATGGTTTGGACCGGTGAACATCGGGGCTTTGTTGCTGTTGTTCCCTGGGCTTTTGATCTCTTTAAGGGGAGACGTGGAGTGGCCGGCACGGTCACCAGATTTAAGCCCCTGTGACGTTTTCCTTTGGGGATACCTAAAGGAAAAGGTTTTCAAACATCGTCCTCGATCTCTTGAGCATTTGAAGGAAAGGATCCAACAGGAAATCGACTCCATTCCGCCTGA
>Ga0123352_10011691_pt1 | contig 13851 bp, 9 predicted proteins | sample TergutLab28metaG_FD_89700 | JGI IMG/M metagenome (GOLD analysis project Ga0123352, IMG submission 89700) | Labiotermes labralis P1 segment gut microbial communities from Petit-Saut dam, French Guiana - Lab288 P1 | ecosystem: Host-associated > Arthropoda: Insects > Digestive system > Gut ...
AGGTGGCGGACGCTTGTGAGTGCGGTAATGAACCTTCGGGTTCCGTGAAATGCGGGGAATTTCTTGACTAGCTGCAAACCAGTTAGCTTCTCAAGAAGGGCTCTGCACCATGGAGTAAGTAAGGAGTAAGTAAGTAAGTATTAGTAATTAATTATGGCATAATCATAAAGAGTATTAGTACAATTATGTATACGGTGTGGCATGTTGACAAGTATAGAATTACATTTAAATTAGTTATCAATCACTGGACTAATGAAACTTTGTAACATATTGTAGTTTCCTCGGTTCAACATCTGGGTCTGAGTTTTTCTACACATTCACGAATATTTTTCTCCTCAGAATATTTCCACTATAAAACATTTATTCATGAAAATTGCTTAGAAGACTAAAGTGACAAATTCCAGGAGACTCTCGCGGCCCGGTATAATTGATGCCAGGTACCGGGCCGCGGCCCGGTGGTTGAGAAACACTGGTGTGGCACTGGGACGGGTTTCGTCCGAGTATTTCGGGTTTTACCCTGTCACTACCATTCCACCAGTGCCCAATAGATATATAATTCCTCCACCACCGGTATTGTTGGCTATAATCATAGCAGTTAGAAAATGCCTTTAAATACTTTCAGTTTATCTGTCGGTGAAGTATATTTATATGGGAGTTTGTTTGTACGAGCAGTTCGGGTAGAGTGTGGATTACGCCGGCCCTATACGAATCTGAATAACGTTCGGCCAAGTACCAAGTTACATCGGTATCCTTCCGAAAGTTTAAATGCAACCGGCACCACGGCCTCGTGCTTCGCTGCTTTGCAACTTGTGCAGATAACACGTCCTTCGTTATTCCAGAATTCTGACCTCGTAGTGGACGTTGTAAGTGCAAACTGAAGGACACTTGTTACTGTTCCGTAACTTTCCGTGCGCGGCGATCCACCAGCAGAGCTTAACGAAGGATAAGTTTCTTAGACTTTGTGTAGCCGTTCCTGCCGTCGACAGTCGTGGTAGTACTGTACCGAAGTAAAAAAAGGTAAAGTGCACCCTTGTACAGGCACTGAGGCTCTGTACGGGCCGTTCGGCCCATGGGGGGAAGTAGAGGTATAGCTCTGCTCTTTCTTGGCCGCGGCATTGGAAGGGGGTGAGGGGTCAGCGTCACGCCCCGGCCGCTCTTTACCCCCGGAAAAGACCCTGTACCCATTGTACAGGAGGCTGGGTGGGCCCCAGGGCCGGTCTGGACAGGTGCGGAAAATCTCGCCCCCACCGGGATCCGATCCTCGGACCGTCCAGCCCGTAGCCAGTCGCTATACGGACTACGCTACCCGACCCACAATACTGTACCGAGATAGCCATTTACTAACAAGGGGTCGCGGCGCCGTGCCTCGAGTATAAGATCGGGAGACGCCGGTCAGTCGGGAAGCGTGGGACGACGCTAGGCGCTCGCACGCTCCGTAAGTCAACGGTTCGAACTGGGAGTTGTGCCAGGCATCGTTCGGACAAAGCTAAATCCGACTCGCTAAGGAATGGAGTGGATTGGGAATGTTCTTTGGCACGTTTCCAGCCGCTTGACTACGGGTCTCGCGGAACTGCAGCCGTATTGGTTCCTGCAGTGCGGTATTTTGACAGGCGTCTTGGTTTCGACGACAGTCGTGGTTTGGGGTCCGATATTTCACGACGATGGCCATGAGTAATTTGTATTCGTTGACGACGCCGCGATGTGTGTTAGATATTTGCCACCGTTTCGGAGGAGTCTCCATCCTTTAGGGAAGAAGGGGTGGGAAGACAACCGGGGTTGTCTGCTGGCTAGACGATTTCATCTGCCGCGAGACATTTGTATGGGCACCAGCAGTAGCCTATAAATAATATGCGGTTTCTGGCGGTCAGAAGATGTAGGTAATCTGTAATTGCCTTCATTTATTACGCGTGTGTTTATAAATTATAAATATGAATGCATAATTTTGTGAACAAATGATAAACGTACGGGATTTTGATAGCCACGTGCAATTCCCGAATCGGTATGCACAGTGGACAGTTTCCGAGGGAGGATCTTGTTTTGCAGGCGCTGCAGTTTCATAAGATGGGTTTCTACAGCAAATTCTTAGGCGGGGACGACCTCAAGTTATTATACGGACTGTTCTGTCATATATTCTGAAGGCCGTGACTTAAATCTTTTCTGTGTGTAATTTTCATGTCTTTCTGTCAAGTGTAAGCAGCACAGTTTGTTGCTTTAACGTGGCAAGTATTAGTAATGCAGCACGTAATATCGACAGTTATCAGTCGTTTGAAGGTGCGTAGAAGTGCTGATTGCCACAGTGGCATAGTATGGCCTCTTTACAAAAGATAAAACAACTTCAGGAGGTTGAGACTCCTAGATTTTCTAGACAATCGGCGCTTGAAGGTGGCGAGGTTGTCAGCCGTACGCACCGACTGCCTTCACCCCCCACGAGATACCCCTGGTACTCATTTCTGTTGAAGGCTGAGTGGACCACAGGGCCAATATGCGGCCGTAAGTATGAAGTCAGTTACAAAATCCTGATAACCCCGTCGGGAATCGAACGCGCGACCTTCCGGCATGTAGCGCAGTACCTCTTCAAACTGCGCCACCGCGTACCCCATGACCTCTCTGCGGCCTATTAAAAAACACGTGCCTGTAATTTTTTCATTCAGCCCTTGAACGAAAGTTTTTCCACTTATGCTCGTGTGCCTGCAGGGTCGTTTTGCTAATTGCGTAAGTTCTGGGAATGTAGACTTTTAATGTCTTCGTTGAGCTAACAGGAGGAAAGTGGATTTTGAACTCTGCCGTTAGACGGATGTGTATTGTACCTGAACGTTCTAGTCTCTGGTACAGAGAATGCGTATGTTATAAGTAGTTTTGTGCTAATGTGTCCTTTGTGTGTGTTTGTATGTGTGGTGTGTGTGTGTGTGTGTGAGAGAGAGGTAGAGAGACTATAGGCCTGCAGTCGCTTTGATACAACTGTAGGTAGTGTTGCTGAGGGTTAGCATGCTCGGACCCTCCGGAGTCTGGTAGGCGACCTGGACCTAATGTGACGGGTATGTTCACTATTCTTAACACACAAATTACTTTTGAAATAAAGTGAAATGCCAGCTTGAGGCAACTAGGTAATTTTATTGGCGTATTCTTAGCTCGACATGTCTCAGGTACATACGTCCATCATCAGGAGCATTAGATGTTGAGTTGCAGCATATGGTTTTCTGCACCGAGTTTTTGGATGGGTGGTGGTCTTGTGAGCTGCTGTGTAGGTCGTGTGTACGGTGCGGATGGTGTCGTGCGACTCTCACGGCACCATCCGCACCGTACACACGACCTACACAGCAGCTCACAAGACCACCACCCATCCAAAAACTCGGTACAGAAAACCATATGCTGCAACTCAACATCTAATGCTCCTGATGATGGGAGTATGTACCCGAAACATGTCGAGCTAAGAATACATCAATAAAATTACCTAGTTGCATCAAGTTGGCATTTCACATTGTTTCATGAGGAAGATGGACGTTCAAACAACCCACAAATTACTTTGTTTGATATAGCCTATATCGCACGATGGATATGTATATACTAACTGCACTATTAATTCTTAGATTGTGCAAAGAAAAACCAACTTGAAGCACAGCTTATTCTTAGTATATTTCGTCAACCTCTACATGTTTCGTGCTATCTAAACCCATCGTCAGGAGGTACAACCGTATGTATACAACAATTGATACTTATTATTCTGAGAAGAGGATAGTACCAGTTGTTGTATACATACGGTTGTACCTCCTGATGATGGGCCTCGGTACGCTCGAAACATGTAGAGTTTGACGGAATATACTAGGAATAAGTTGTGCGTCAAGTTTGTTTTTCTTTACACGATTATACCTAAATGCAAGGTCAACAAAACATATAATTCTAAGATGTAATGTGTTAGCTACAACGCGTTAAGAAAGTGTTGGTTAATTGTGTCGTGGAAGACATGCAAAACCATCGGCTGTGGTTTTGTAAGTTGCTTGCTTAGGTGAAGTCGTTAACTCGCTTTTTGCATAGCTGATCTGTTCACACGTCTTCTAAGTAGCATAAACAATTAGCTTCATTATTATTGGCTGTTTCTGAAGTCATTGCTAGTAAGCGTACGGTTTTAATGATGTGTCACTAACGTCATAACTTCTGAGTATCACTGAGGTTGAATTCTCACTGAATAAAACTTGTTGTAGGACAGAAAAAAATCACATTTTGGCTTCAGTCTTTCATTCATTCTGAGTTAATATCGAATGAGCATGGCAGAGTGGCGACTACCAGGTAGCTATACGGCAGAATCGTACAGGCCGAAGCGTGGTCGTGAGTCAAGTTGAAACAGCTGAGTTTTAAGCAGCGGAAGTGCCGGACTGAATTAAAATGCTGACATTTATTTCGCGCCACTTTAATGATGATCTTTTGGCGTGAATAGTGTTGCGTCGTGTAAATTAATCTAGTAGCGTAGGTGAGCTGAGCTACACGCATTTCTTGTATCACTGTCCAGAACACCGAAATTGTCACATGTTGTCCCGCCAGATGCTGGCTTGCTGCTTGATAAAGCTGCGATGTTCGGTCCCGCGATTGTATTGACAACAGGGTCAGTGGTGTCAGCACCACACCACAGCACAGCCGCTTGTGCTGACCAGTTCCTTTAACAGATCGCTACCATATGGTTTAGAGTAACGTTTGACCCCATTACTTACTCCATGGAGCAGAGTCCTTCTTGAGAAGCTAGCCGATTTTCAGCTAGTCAAGAAACTCTACGCATTTTATGGAACCCGAAGGTTCATTATTGCATTCAAAAGTGCCCTCCACCTGTCCCTATTATCCTGAGCCAGCTCGATCCGTTCCATACCCCCACATCCTACTTCCTGAAGATCCATCTTAATATTATCCTCCCACTTACGCCTGGGTCTCCCAAGTGGTCTCTTTCCCTCAGGTTTCTCCACCAAAACCCTGTATCCGCCTCTCCTGTCCCCCATACATGCTACATGCCACACCCATCTCATTCTTCTCGATTTTATTACCCAAACCAAATTGGGTGAGGAGTACAGATCTTTCAGCTCCTCATTATGCAGCCGTTTGACCCTATTAGTTCCTTCTTTTTAATGAGCAAAATTCCCCGCTGTTCACATTGCCTTACAGTGCCAGACTTCGTCTACACGGTCCACACCGACAGCCGAGTTAATTGTCAAGTACAGATCGTCACAGGTGAGGACGACGGTAGGCGCTACCGCCAGTCGCAGTGAGCGTCTATGTGCGAAATGACGTTTGCTTACCAATTAATTGCAATAAACCACTGCACATGAAACGACTACATAGTATATGAAACTTCTACATGTTCCAGCGTCACAGCGCCATCTTCAGGGGATCTAAACTACAAAGGTGTGCAAGTACAAACACAACATTTTATCATTTTGTTAATGTCGTACCAAGACTGTTGTGTTGGTACTTGGAAACGTTTGTAGAACATGTAGGAACTTTACATATATGTATGTGTGATTTGTAGTCATTTTATATGCGTTCTTTGGTTATTGTAATTACATGTAAGAATAATGCACGTTGTATATAATGACAGATATGCTAATCAAGGTCTGATGGTCGTGAGTTTCTCCTCTTTGGTACGTCTCTTATTGTTACGATTTATAACCTTTCGTTTCTTCTGACTTCATTAAGAAGTTCTCTTTGCGCGTTAGTGTGGGTACATAACGTAAAGCTGGTGTGATAGGATGCGAATGAACCTCCTGTTTTGTTCCGATTGTGACCAAAGTGGTCGTTACTTTGGTGTCTATATGTGTACAACAACGAATTCTAATACCTCGCGTGTTTGGAAAGGAGCCACAGATCGTCTTGAAATATTCGATGTTCCCACAGCCCGCAGTGTTGAAAGTTTGAACTCAATCCTTGCCAGCACTGTTCCGCCATATCCCAGTCCACCTTTACCAGTTTCGTAATGTGACTTGACTTTATTACCGCTGTGGTTAGTTCTCAGGTTCAAGCCAATGCTGTATACAGGTGTGCACCGCATAACGACGTTTCGGTCAACGACCGACCGCATGTACGGCGGTGGTCCCATAAGATAATAATATTACAATACTTGTCACTGTGTTACATTTGCTTACAGTATTCAGTGCAGTAACATACTGTACTGGTTTGTAGCCTAGGAGCAATAGGCTATACCATATAGCCTAGGTGTGTAGTGGGCTATACCGAACTATCTACGTTGGTGTAAGTATACGTTCGCACAACGACTAAATCGCCTAACGGCGCATTTCTCAGAACGTATCCCCGTCGTTAAGCGACGCATATCTGTATTTTAAGCTGAGCAGTGCTTTCGACCTTGTTTCTAAATAAAATGCTTCTTCGAAAACTTTGTGTTTTTTAACTCTCCAATGGTTTGTGATGGATTTCGTAGATACATAACCTACAGACACTAACTTGTCCGAAATACCAACAGTCTCATGTCCGAATATCTGTAATCCTTTTATCGTCTGTCCGGTGTTCTATACGAATCCGTTCAGTGGCCTGTGCGTTTCGATATCGTTATTAATGACTTATGGAAAGTACGTAAGGATTCTAGTTGTATTCTTTTCGCTGATAACGTCAAACTATTTCGTGCCGTTCAGTCTGCTAGCGGTTGTGTATCAGACCAGTGTGATATGATTACTTGAAACGCCATTGTCAGTAAAATCAGCGTTACTGAGTTCTGAAGAAGAACTGACGCATTGATTTGTAATTATAAACTTTGTGAATCCTGTCCTGCTATATTTTACCTCAGGCCTGAATTACAGTACGCCTCTATTGTCTTGAACTCTGTTATGTCTGTTGGCGCCAAGAAGTTGTAAGTTCCAGCGAAGTTTGCGGTTTTCTGATACACTTGCTTCTTTCGCCACAGCTATTACATTTCTGGTAATTTATTAGAATACTTAGAACTGCATACCCTAGTGAGAGGTGGAATCCCAATGGTGCCTCATTTTTATTTTTTGAATGTTAATTTCATTAAGTTGTATACATCCCCTCCTCGGAATCTTAGGGACGTTTTCTGTGTTCATTGTCGCTGCCCGTGCAGAACTGCTAAACGCGTATCAACTACACAGATTTTGTTCGTAGGGTATATTGATATGTTTAGAAACAAGCTGTAGACTCTATTGTATATAATTAGTTGTATTGTTTGCGTGTTCTGCTGTGCCAGACGTGAAATTGTATTCACCATCATTATACACATTTTTTCCTCTTTTTAACTAGAATTTGTTAATTACCTGCTGGTATTGCACTATTTATTGTCCTGCGTATTGTTCTTTTTTGTTTCGTTTGTATGTACGTATGCGTTACGTAAGTTATTCAGTAAATATTGGCACATTCGACACTTGTAGCAATAATGACGGTCACATTATTTCTCTTCACTCCATGAAGGCATATGGGTGATTTAAGGTATAGCTGCACACGTTTTAACCTCGGCTATAGGCGTGGGTGAATGGTCAGCGTAACGCCCCGGCCGCTTTACCCCCGGGGAAAGAACCGCCGGTACACATATAGTGGGAGCTTCACTGATTCCCAGAGCCGGTCTAGACGCTACGGAGAAGCTAAGAATAAATTGTGCTTGCAGAGAACCGAATCACGATTTCTCGGTTGTCACGCCCGCAGTTTGGTCGCGCCAGCACTACTAAATAAGAGTAAAAAACTTGGAACATAATTTGGTACCACACTCATTTTAGCAGCTTTAGGTAAAGCCGTTAGGCATTCATAGCTGGCTTTCTAGTTTGAAATTTGGTTGAAAAATACGTACGGCACTTCGCTGAAAATACGCTGTCAAACCAAGGTGTGTTGAAAATAGAATTTTATGTCTTTACAACACATATTTAAACTGCGACATCTTGCATCTCTGTCTTATTTTATCTTCTTGCTTACATAATTTTTGCAAGATTCTTCGCATAAAAAGGTGCGCCTTGCACAATTATCCCATCCCTCGTAAGAAAATTGTACAAAAGAGGAGCGTGTGTTACCTGTTTTGCTTATCCCAGGTTTTGACGTACCCACTCCCTCCCAATTTGCATAAAACACAACGGGGATGATGCATCTAAGGATTACCTTATGTGACCAGAAGTATGGTGTCTCCGTGTATCGTGAAGTTGGCCCAGTTTTCGCGTGTCCATTTCTGGCAGTAATTCAGAACAAAGCGGTAAAGAGTTACTTAAATGTCTGGTTAGCTTTCTGAAACTCGTGGATATTTCCCTGCATACACCTATACACTTTAATTGAATAACCGTGTATAGCACAGGGTTATTAGGTGGTTGGTTGTGCAGTTTGGGCAGGGGGGCTTTCGTGTGTGTTGTATTCTAGAGGAATGAGAAAAATTGGAAAGTGTGTAACATCTGGAAGTAACAAATTCCCAATGTTTCCACCAATGGTGGTGGAAATGCTTGACATTTGGCGCGCCATCCTTACCTATCAATCCTTGTAGTCATAGGTATGTATCTGATAGAATTAATGCTATGCTTCTATGCTTATTGGTTTGTTTAACATCGTGTTCTGAGCATTGCCGTTACGTAGTAGTGATTGTGAGTAATCCCTTGGGGGGAAGAACTTTCATTAGTCTGTTGTACTTCACTAGGAATTATCTAGGGACTCCTGATGAGTACCACAAACACCCCAAGAGGGGATAACTGGTCTGTGGACGGGGAATCCATCAGCCATGCCTTCTTCTTGTAAAGGAAGCAGCGTGACAAACCTTTCAACCTCAATTTTCGCCCGTGCCTTGCTTCGTGGCATTGGTATTTAAGCTGCTATTTAACTGGTGCTTGCTAATAACATTGAAGAAGCTGATACAGCCCATGTTAAATTGAAAAGCTGTAGTAAAGTCATGCTGAATTTTTATAACGACATGCATTGAGGTCTAAGCTGTTTTGCTCCCCGCCCCCGCATTTCTACATTTTTTTCTTTTGCTATGGCAGCCCTTCCTCTTTGATCCCCCCCCCCTCCACAATTTCCTCGTGCCCTAACGTCTCTACGTTCCTTTCTTCTTTTACCCAGTGCCCAGGCGTCTGTCCCTCCACCTGTATTCTGTCCTCCTTTCTACGCCTCTTTTCAATTCATTGTTCCGAAGTTACTTTGGCGTCCCTTCCGGCGTCTTTGTTCTTTATCTGCGCGTCCAGATGGCAGCGTCGTGCAATGGCTCCTGATCCCGTGGTGACGTCTTTCCCTTCCTGCGCGTCTTCTCATTTTTACGATGTTGGTGTGGTGTACCACCTTCCTCTTTTGTATTTCCTCATGATGCATTTTGACTGGCCAGCATACTCTCCATGAGAACAGTGTCCTAACCGCCCCTCGTGGATAACCACGCTTCCACCTGTTCGCGGCATTCTTCGTGGACTGTTTGCCTCTCGAAGATGGCACCGATGGGCTGTCTCGAAACGTCGGTAAACAAATGACAACAACCCAAACAAGCGAAGACCTCATCAGCACCGTGGGGGAAGCCTGAAACGATGACGTGCCCTCGTCTCTTCCTTACCTACCTGCAGGAGCCATGTTGTACATATCGATCATTTAATTGAACTTGGTCTTGTGCGTGACTAAAATAATTGGAATTTCAAATTCCCTGATCGCCATACGACTTCCCGTCACCATGAGTAGCCGAGCCTTCCTGGTTGATAAGGAAACATCAGATCTGTAGTTTTCGTAGCGGTTATGTCGAAGAGTGTCATTTTCTGGGACGGAACGCCGTGTCGTTGTGGAAGTACTTGATCTGCCCGACCCGGAAGTTGAAGGCACTGCGGGTCCAGTGAAACGTCCAGAAACACTTGCCCGCCGACACAGCATACATCGTATAAGACTAGAATCTTATTTCATTTTGTTCGATTGGTATGTATAGGATTGAGGCCTGTTCTTCCGCGGTTGAGGAGGAGGAGGAGGAGGAGGCATGAAAGGAAAATAAGTAAACTTTGGTACTTTCTGTTACGTGCAACATGGAGACGTTGCGGAGAATGTAAAATCTCGCATGCATAAGATTCGTATCAAGTTCCATATTTCACGCTTTTTTTTTTAGCAAAACCAATGTAATATCTGTATATATCGTCAAAACACAACTATATTTATTAGTAGTATAATGGGTATCTGCTACATTAGGCACAGCTACATGTTTCGACCGTTAATGCTGGCCATCTTCAGGTTGTACATGGACTTATCGAGTAGCTATACAACAGATACAACGTATGTGGGGTGTTTTTTTTAGGTGTGGGGAAGGAGTTTGTGTGGGACCGAGATCTCTTTTATGTCAGTGGTGGGGTCTGGAACAGTATCATTAGTTTATTGATGCCTTATTTCTAGCTATGTCTAGAATGGGATTCATTATATTATATCCTTAGTTATATATGGTACCCATGTGCTAAGTCTAGTATGTTAGGTCTGTCTACTGTCTTTTATCTTTTCACCTTGGAAATTTTGGTATGGTCTGTATCCAATTATATAGGTACAGTTGCCATTAATTGCTGTTTATCTCAATTATAGGTACAGTGTCATTAATTGTTGTTTTCGTATTTCTCTGTTTTGTCACAAATAGAGTTAAATGTACTAAAATTAACATGTATAATTTACTAGTTGTCTCTAGTGAAAAACAATAGTACCACTATGTTAAGTCTATCACTTGCTAGTACCACTGTGTTAAGTCTATCATATGCTCTTTTTTTTTTTCAGGACGGCCATCTGATTCGGTCAGAATTCAGTAAGAACATTTGGTAAGTCACAGTTGAAAGATATTACTGGACTTTGTGTTAAGATTTAGTACTTGGCGTTCTTGGTGTTATGTAAATTGTTAGAAATCGTTAAGAATTTCTTCAGCCCTTCTGCACCGTTTTAATACTTCGCTCTGCGCCACGACTGTCGTGCCGTTCGGGTAACAAAGTTCAGAAGCCTTCTTGTGTACTTTTGCTGTCTTCGCCGAAATCGTATTTTCGCTTTATTTCTTCCCAGTACTCGATGCTTAAGTGTTATGAGCGGTGGCGCTTCCGTATAAGTGTTAACTGCGAAGAACGAGATAAACCGTTGTGAAGACTAAACACTTACTTGTCACATCATGTAGCCCACATCGTCTCTCGTGCCATTACATCCAGTGGTACAGTTAAAGGAAAAGTAAAATTGAGCTCCAGCATGTACGAAAAATGTAGTAGCTGCTGCACCCCGCGACGTCCGCGGAAGGAAACGTCAGCATGCAAGTTCCCCTACGGACGGTACCCACCAGTCGGATTCCGACGTATTCAGGTCTACCTTAGCGGCACCCCCGTTTCAGCTCTAGGGCCTACATGTTTTTGAAAATCGGCCAGAAGAATTATAAGTGCTTTCTGATGTAATGCATTACTTTTGAACGGAGCAGAAGATCTGACGTTTCGGCAGTCACATTCCTTCCGTAAATTAGTAGTCGTACAGTTGCGTGGTAGTGTCATATTTTTGCAGGTACGTCCAGACTTTAAGACACCTTATCATCGTTTTTTTAAACTATTAGTCTTTGGTGGATCTGCCACACATTCCTTCATATCCATTCTAACTGCTATTCACAGTTTCAGACCCGTGGGTACGGCACGATATGTCATGCGGCACCGATTCCTGAGGTTATTCTGTTCATGCATGTATTCCACAACTACACACAGGGCGAAAGGGGTTAAAAGAATCCGCGGTGGGAACGGATACACAGTGCGATGTGATATGAGTTTCGAAACGTAAGGCAGCTGTCTGATGTCGAGAACTTCAGTCGGGTTTCAATGCCTGCATGACTGAACATGGCTAGCAGATGGACCGCATCGGACCTCCACATAGGCATCATTGACTTTTAAGCACTTGCTGCACACTTTCACTGAGGCAGAGTCTTATCCTGGCGTAGAAGAAATCCATCTTAGGTGACCGCAGCGTGCTTGACGTCGGCATGTGTTGCAAATCGCTTGCCAGCCAGTGGCTTTTTCAGGGGTTCAAAAAAGTATAAATCACAGGGCGCGAGATCGGGTCTGTAAGGACGGTAATCCGTAACCTTCCAGCCCTACCGGCGTTACGAATTGCTGCTCCGGTTGTCTGTTTCGCAGCGACAGACAGCAGACCTTTCGCGTTATGTTCCCATGTGTGAAATTTTTCCGACATGTATCTGAAACACCCCTTGTGGCCTTGAGTGATGATTCGCTTTGCTGACAGTACGCTTCACTCTTCGAAGTACCACGTGACATGTTTCCCTGTCCGCCCATAGCACATTTTGGAGTACCGTGAGGTAGCCCACCATTGTCCGTCCGCCTACTCCTTGAAATAGTCATGCCCTTTAAAACCGTGTTTCTGGCTCTTACAGGACTGCCGGCTTCGTCTGTTATATTCCTGAAGAGTACCAATACGACTATCGCTTATACCGCAACACCCCAATTTGCGATGTCGATCCCACGTCAGAAGACACCATCTAGAGCTGATTGCTTTTTAATTGTTTTATTGCGTCTCCAGACCAGTTGTTGAATGTCAGAATGCTTTAAAACAACCCACGGCCGACTTTTTCCACGTTTTCCCCATTCTTTGTTCACCCTCATGCTCCCACTGGACGCTTCGTAGTTTGCATAATGTCGCTTTATTATAGAAGTAATTTCAACAGTGTTTGTATAGTGTAACTGCTCACCGCCGCCCGTGAATGTGTTAGAAAATGTGCTTGACGGTCATTTTCAGAACGAGTTGTAATTACGTGTTCTGTAAGGTGCTCTAGACGTATAGGAGGGATACTGTTGAATTGTGAAGTACTGGTGTGTTGCTTGAGTAGCAGCTGTCTTACCTCCTTAGCAGCACTTGACACCACCACTTATTTTCCATTTTGGTACCAAATATCAACTTCAAATTATTAAGTAAATTTTTAGTCTAACGTAAATGTGTTCGTGCCTTTTTTGTCATGAGTTACTCATAGTTCTCTCTCTCCCTCTCTCTCTCCAGGCGTGCAGAGGAGAAACGTTTTTGTAGACTTCCTTTTCTCGAGGATTGTAGTAACTGATTTTTTAACTTCATGAAACGTTCTTGGTTTCGTGAAATGCTCCTCGTACTGTGAACATCGCAAACGGCTTCTGTTTCTATTCTGAACTTTGTGTGTTTGTATGTATGTGTGTGTGTGTGTGTGTGTGTGTGTGTGTGTGTATGTATGTATGTATGTATGTATGAATGAGAGAGAGAGAGACAGAGAGATTGAGTGTGAGTGAGTGAGAGCAGGTTCTTGTGTAAAATACACACCCTCACAGACCAATGTGTCTGTAACTGCTTACGACCGGATCTTTGATCAGTACAGTTTCGTATAAGACACCTTCAACCCAACTAATTTTAATCATTCTTCATCTCACACACATTAGACCCAGTGACCTAATCTATCCATAATCGATTTTGAAACCTCGAATCCCGAAGACGTGTGATGTGTGTCGCAGGTAGGATCAGCTCTTCGGAAGACGCGTAGTTTAAAGCTCTGTTCAACTTACTGTCGTTCCGCCATAAAGTTCCGTTCTTGACGTGTAAGGCGTTATGAGGGATGTGTTGGAACAATGGTGTCGCCTGCTCTTAATATCGCATGAATATATTCACACACGTAAGCACTGCGTGATGAACCCCTACTGGGAGGTGCATATTAAGTATCATGAATCAATAGGTACTTGCACATAGTCGTAGAAATCTCGTATTATCTTCATGTCACCCTCCACCAGTGGTTCCCAACATCAGGGCGCGACCAAAATCAGGGTCACCGTTGGGGGGGGGGGGGGGGGAACCGTCGCCGGGGTTTTGGGGGGGGGTTGTTGGGGAACCTCTTAGATTGGGGGGGGGGGAAAAGAATTTTGTTTTTTAATTAAAAAAAAAATTTGGTAT
>Ga0123352_10011693_pt1 | contig 13849 bp, 3 predicted proteins | sample TergutLab28metaG_FD_89700 | JGI IMG/M metagenome (GOLD analysis project Ga0123352, IMG submission 89700) | Labiotermes labralis P1 segment gut microbial communities from Petit-Saut dam, French Guiana - Lab288 P1 | ecosystem: Host-associated > Arthropoda: Insects > Digestive system > Gut ...
ACATAACACCAGCACGCCTCAAGTCAGCCTACACAACACAACAAGTACTCGCTAGCTCCTGAAGATGGACGTATTAACGTCTGAAACATGTTGAACGGTATATAATAAAGCAAGTGTCATCTAGTTGGTCAACCTTTATTCAAATATCAAGATGATGCACGGTCCAATACGCATAAGATACAAATAACAGTTGCAAATCTACAACTGGTTAATTAAGCGACATGTTTCGGCATTGTTCGGCCATCATCAGGCTTACAAAGAGATGGTAATGACTAAAGTACATTCGTTCGCTATACCTATGGGATCGCATGGTCTACATTGGTCTTTAAGTATTTTTAAAAATTATCTGCTATTGATTAAAACGATATAATACATTAAAATGTAAAATGTTATGTAATCTTAATATCCTAGCAGGGATGGACGTACGTTATGCTGTTATACAAAGAGGTAATCAAGTGTATCCACAGTCGACAGCATAACTTACGTCCATCCCTGCTAGGATATTAAATTGACATAGCATTTTACATTTTATTGTATTATATCTTTTTAATCAATAGTAAATAATTTTTAAAAAGACATAAAGACCAATGTAAACCATGGGATCCCATCGGTATAGCGAACGAATGTACCTTAATTAACACCATCTCTTTGTAAGCCTGATGATGGCCGAACAAGGCCGAAACATGTCGCTTAATTAACCAGTTGTAGATTTGCATCTGTTATTTGTATGTTGTGTAAAGACGGTTCCACTTAATAAATTTGTTCTTTTTGTAACATGTTACGGTAACTGTGTATCAGTGCAACGTGACGTGGAGATGCGCGTTTTTCTTGCATCCTGGGACTGATATTTAAGTGGCCTTACTTATTTGTTAATTTGAAATGTTGAGGGCTCTAAGACGTCCTTTAGTCTTATGAGGGGGGAAGCTAAACGCTCGATAATTGCGTTGACAAACATGAAAGTACAGGCAGGCAAAGCCTTAACATTTACGCGACTTTTGGTAACAGATTTAGCGTGTCTGTGCAGAGGTTCTGCTGTAATTATTAAGCATTTTTTTTTAAAGTTTGAAATGACTTTATATTGGCACTTTATGTTCATGGAATCCTAAAGTCTGTCAGTTGTTTAATGTCTCAGTTTTATACAATCTGTTATAATGATAAAGTAACTCTCATTGAATAATGCAAGTATTTCCAGTTTATTTTGTTTGAAAATGGAGAACGAAAGTAAAAATCAGTTTTGTGGCTTGTTGTTATGTTCTGGAGTGGCTGTGTGAGTCTGTCTGTAGTTTACAAGGGAAGCCGTCCTTACAGACATTTACAGGTAGATAGTGACCACCCATCGTGCCAAAACTGGAGGCCGGAATACCATAATGTAATGCGTTTCTTGGCTGGGGTGGAAAGGGGAAGGGGGTGGGGGTGGGGGTGGGGAATAGGAGAATATACTTTGTTGTCTACAACATGGTCCCCATCCTTCCCCTTTGTGCCCCCTTTTTCTTTAAAACATACCTGTCGACACATTGTAAAGAATTCATACGAGCTAGAAACGTCACCCCTCTGCTTGGTACAGGTCGGCCTTTGGTCTGCCCTTTGATCCTATTATATCGAAACATGTCACACACAGATAGGAAGTGGGGACAAGTAGGATCTCGTATGAATTACTGTTGTGGTCTGTGTTGGCCCAGGTCGGTAACTTGTGTAAAATATCCGCTAAAATACGGTCTGAAGTGTCTCTGTCTCTCTCTCTCTCTCTTTCAAAAATGATTGATTGCTCTGACGGATATCTTCATAACACTTTCGGAACGACCCCCAAAATATTAAATATGGTATTATAATGGTGTCTGAATGAGAAAGAGTTTTGGCCGGATATGACATTTATTAGATCGGTGCTGTTATGAGGCAGGGTGATATGAAGTGTGGTTGTAGGTGTGCCACCCTTGCGCGAATAATTGTGATCTGCGTTATCGGCCCTGTATGGAATTTGGTGACCCGTTCCAAAAACTATATTTTTTTTTAGCGCGTTAAATTTGGAATCTTTATAGATTTCTGTTTTGTGAAATTCACCTGTCTGCAGCAATTAGCATATTTGTTGTGACACGCACCTTTCAAAGTCTTTCGCGTCATTATCTGTTTATTTTAGTTAAATAGGTTATTCAACGGGTGCAAAAATCCCTAGCGCCAGATCTCCGGAACGAATGAATTTTGTACCACGGGGCCTAATATTTGTGGACCGTCTGTCTAGAAGTTGTTTTATTGTCATTTTTTTTAGTGTCTAGAATTTTGTGGTGGCTTTTAGAATTTGGGGAAATTTGGCTATTCCCTGGATTATTAGCGTGGGAGAGCGGCGGAACTTTATCTGAACGTCGCAGAACTATGGCGATAGTGGTGTTTAGCTCTTGGGTTAAACTACTAGAAAATTTGGTACTTGGTGACGGAATGTGTGTTTCAAAATTTGTGATTAAAAACCACGTTCAAAATGCGCAACATTATATTACCTTAACGCGGTATCAAGACCAACAAATGGACAATATTATTATTATTATTGTTTAACTTCCTGAAGATGGCCACTTAAGTGGTCGAAACATGTTGGGGGATACCCTGTAACAAAACTACGTTAAAATACTCTTGAGTATTTGTTGGTAATGATATTTTATTCATTGGATTACTGTACGGAATGTGGACCATATAAAATTGATTTTGTTGACGTGTTCTGATCAGTTAAGTTGAAAAGCACCCACAGCTTAACTTTTCACAAATGAATATGTTGTGACATCACAAAAAATGAACGGTCTTTATTTCACTTTTCTAAATTAAGCGTGTTTTAAAATATGGCCTCAAATTAAGTCGCCGAATCATTTCAATGGAAATGAAGCACTTCAATATCGTTTGCTGTGAATATGGAGATCTATGTATGGAAAAATTTTAATTCAGAATCCCTCTTTCTTAGCTACTTTATGTTCATGAAGAGTTAGGATTATTTAATTGCGTTAAATAATTAAATCCGTAGAAATTAAAAGGAAATAACAAAACCTAAGTTGAATTTTTACTGGCAACACTATGTCTGTAACATGTAATACTGTGCACTGAAACCGTAAGGAAGGTAAGGATTGTGTCAGTAAAAGCAAGCAACTCTGGTACCAAATTGTGACGTCATTTTTTTTTTTTAATGTCTCTTTGCTGAAGAAATTTGAACGGTTAATTGTAAAATTATTGAAACACTTCTGACCATAGCGCCCGCTGTTAACGAGCCCCCTTGTTACCAATTTGTGGGGCAACAGTTCAGAAATCTCACATTAGGTTCATATTAATATTTTCCGGATAGGCATGTAAGGAAATGTTTCTTCCTTCCTTAGTCTAACTACTCTACTGACTGGGGTAAAATACAGATATTTAGGGCAGTGTTTCTCAACCGCCGGGCCGCGGCCCGGTACCGAGTCCTGGCTTCAATTATACCGGGCCGCGAGAGGTTCTCCTGGAATTTGTCATTTAAGTTTTCTAAGCAATTTTCATGAATAAATGTTTTTATAGTGGAAATATTCTGAGGAGAAAAAATATTCGTGAATGTGTCGACAAACTCAGACTCGGATGGTGGCACGAAGAAACTACAATATGCTACAAGATTTCATTACTCCAGTGATTGATAACTAATTTAAATGTAATTTTATATTTGTCAACATGCCACACCGTATACATAAGTGTACTAATGCTCTTTATGATTATGTCATACTTAATTATTAATACTTATGTTAGTTTAATGTATGAACTTTAAAAAAAATTGAAAGGTATTTACGAGTAAATTTGTTGGGACCGGGCTCTCATCTTATGAAAAAAGAATTTACCGGGCCGCGGTCTCACAAAGGTTGAGAAACACTGATTTAGGGAATATAACAGGTGGAACTTGCTTCGTCGGACCGCGTCTTTGAATTGCTCATAGTCGGTCATTTGAATACGCAGAGGAAGTTGGCCTGTGTATCCGCACTAAGTTTCATGAAATAATAGTTAAATTTTTAGCGGTCCCAGTGACCGCGCGGTGTAATGCATGGGTCTGCGGGAGCTCGCTTGCTGGGATTGCGGGTTCGAATCCCAGTGGAGGCATGGACGTCTGTCTCTTCTAAGTGTTGTGTTTTGTCAGGTAGACGTTTTTTGTCGGGCCGATCACTCTTCCAGTGGAGTTCTACCGAGTGTGGTGTGTCTGAGTGTGATCGTGAAGCCTCGAGAATGAGGAGACCCTGGCCCACTAGGGGCTGTTGCGCAAAGAAAAAAAAAATTAAACTGTTACAATGAATAGAGACAAAGTGACAGACAAACTTTATGGCGATGTAATAAACCTCCTTTTAAGGCAATAAAAATTTATTTTATAAAAATGCCGGAACGTTAAAGAGAAACGAATCAGAATATACACGTAGAATTATCCGTCTTCACGTCACGAAGCCATGGAAGGAGGCTGGAGGCATAGCACTATCTTCTATTAGCCACGAATCCAGATGGAGGTGAACGGTAAGCCTTACACCCCGGCCCGAGGTATCCATTGAATAGGAGACTTGTCGGGCCCCTGTGCCAGTACGGACATCTCATAAAACCTTCCGGGTAGTATGATTTGTATTTTAAAATCATTATGGTGAAATCATATCATATATCAGAATTAATGAATCTTTTGCTTCATCAACATTATTATATAAGAAACGCCAGCGGCCGAGTGCTTAAATACGTAGTGGAAAATTGTGCTAGCCTAATAGTCGCTATTTAACAATGTAGCATATGGCATAATAGGGAAACGTATTACTTCCAGTTAACGGTACTTGTAAAGAAGTCATTTGAGCTAGACGTAATTATAAAACGGATCTGAGACCAGAAGAGTTTTAGACGACACCTTTCAGTTGGCAGCACTCTACACCGTCTGCACTCAGCACAGCTCAGACCTGTTTGAATCCTGTTACTGAATGAATCTTGACAGGACTTTTCCTATCCACGCCCGTGTTATTTAAAGACTAGATTGTGCTTCTCTGTCGTGAGAGATTCGAACGCTGGGTAAGAAAGCGAACTGCCATTCGAGACAGCTTCATCCTTCCTTTTCTCTCTTGGTATAACGATAATGATTATTTTCGTCTCTATTTTTCTCTTCGTTTCTATCTGTGTATGAAAGTAATTGGATATCATCGTCATTTACCCTCTCCTATGTGACGCAGATGAATGCCTATTGTACTGCATACTGCACGTGGGATAACGGAATGACCATTGGGAAATGAAATTCTGTTCGGTTATTTTGTAACATAGAATTTAATCGAATCTACAAAGTAATGAATTTGTAGAAGACATTACTCTAGTTCAGTATGAAACTAACAGGACTGTAAAGTGTCTCAGCTGTATGTGACATTGTGCAGGTCGTTCTTCGCCCATTATCTTGGTTATCATAACTTATTTCTCTCAAAATACGTCCACCCAAATGTCACAGGATGTTTTAAGTATTTTGTACGTTCTCCTCAGTTTGCGTCACATAATCATCCTCTCGAGACTCTTTTCAGTGAGTGCTGTATAATGAGGATTCTCTTCTTCCGGGATCTGAACACCCAGTGACACGGCGTCTTATTTATTACAGAAGAAAGGAATCTCGGCCACGACACCGTGAAAACCTCCGAAGTCGCAGTCCTGTATAATGTCTGCAGTACAGCAGAACTGTTCAAGACCCTACAAACGTTTCAACTTTAGAAACTGTACGAAATTCGTAGTCTTTGTTTCCTGTATTTCAGAAATATTTTAGGGATTAAATTTCCATATGTCCTATAGAAATCACGATATTTAGTAAATTAATGCAATATAATATACTAATTCATTTGATACAAGGGGATGTCTTCCCCGTTACGGGCTGAACGGTTTGGGGATCGAGTCCCGGTAGAGGCGAAATTTTCCGCACCCTTCCACACCGGTCCTGGTGCCCACGCAACCTACTATACAATGGGTAGTGGGTTTCCCCCGGGGGTAAAGCGGCAGGGGCGGGGCGTTGACCACCCACCTCACTAGCGTCGAGGTTAAAGAAAGAATAGAGCTGTACCTTTACACCTGCTCTGGGCCTTCGAGGCCTGTTCTAGACTGAACTTTACCTTTACCTTTAATGCGACATAATCAACACTGCATTATGCAACTTTATAGAAAATAACTTTGTTTTTATAATCAGATGTTTATATTCGATTGCTTTATTTATTATATCGTATCCTGAAAAACGCTGTGATTGGTAAATTCCATCTTCATTCGAATTTGCCCTATATGGTGAGGTAAATTCAGTCAAATACGCAACTATAAATATATGGCTAAATGATGGTGTTTTTTAGCAATGGAAAAACTACATGAAGATGGATGCTATAGGCCAAAACTTGTAGTTTTTCCATTGCTAATAAATACCATCATTTAGCCATATATTTATAGTTGTGTTTTTGACTGAATTTGCCCCACCATATAATTTAAACACACAACGGGGATGGCAAACCTCAGAATTTGTCCTTCAGTACCATAAACAAAATTGAACGTCGAATAATCCATATGTTTAAAAATGTCGTTGATTGAATCAAATACCAATGAATAGCATTCATTTCGTTTCGATTTGTGTAGTTTTGAGGTGCCATTGCTGCAGAAATTGTGCACGGGCCAAGCTGCTTTGTATATACGTGAATATCGTCATATTGATATTCAGCAGCGGATATCAAATTTCGGGGTAGAAATTATACAAAGGACGACGTTAGAACTTACTGATGCCAGCATTAAGAACGAGTTTACATCCCCGCATATTGGAAATTAATTTATGCAGAATTTTCTTCCGGCTTCTCAAAATTTGTATTTTGTTATGCAGTGTCTTAATTTTGTACCGTCTCATTCCTGCAATTGTTTCTGTTTGGTTTCATTGAATAAAATTAAGCCCTGTTACAAAAACAGGTTTGATTTCTCTTGCGGTCGTGACCAAAATACAGCATAACAGACTTGAAGGCCATGTCATGCCCAGTTGTTCAAGACTTTGAACTCTTCAAATTATCCCCTACGCGCACCCATGCACGTGCCAGAGCAAATACTTATGTGTGTGTTCCGAACAACGTTTTTGTTGTGCCTAGAGTTTTATAAAGTCTTTCAGAAATTAAGAAAAAAATTAAAAATCAACATGAAGTGTAATATAATGGGGTACTGCAAAGTGTTGTTGGACGAATAACATTACTTCAGTTCTGTGGATGATTATTCCGTTGCAGTATGGAGTATTTGTCATTTTTGTGAAAATCTTTTTTTTAAGACACTGGAACATGGCATAAAGTTTAGAGTCACATTTACGTGACCGGGCGACCTATGAATCTGGGTTCAATTCCAGGCAGTGGCAAGAGATTTCTCTATTCTGTAAAAACGTCTAGACCCTCTCTGGAGCCAACGTCTTCGCTAAATTTTTTAATGGGCTCTGTGCGCCAGAATGTCAAGTTTTGTAAAATTTTTTGCTCACCCCCCCCCCCAGGTACAAAACCTGTGAGCACTAAATAGAGTGTAAAGGTAAAGCAATCCTATTACAGGCCAGGACAGGCCCAGAGGATTCTTAGGAAGTCAAGGTTCCCAGATTTCGTGACAACGGCAAAGAATGGTGGTAGGTTGTCAGCCTTACGCACCGGCCGCCTTTACCCCCAGGAAATACTCCTGGTACTTATTTCTGTTACAGGCTGAGTCGACCCCAGGGCCATAGTGCGATCGGAAGGATTTTATGTCAAAGAAAAATCCACTGACACCAGTTGGGATCAAACCAGCGATCTTCCGATTTGTAGCACAGTTCCTTAACCACTGTGCTACCGCGGTCCCCATAAATAGAGTGTACTATGCAAATTATAAACCTGAATTCATTTTTCGTTAATAGTCATTCTCTTAGTTATGAAAATTGTAATTTTGTTTTTTTTTCTGTGCAATTTACTATACAAATAAATATCAATACAATCTGCAAAATTTAGATTTATTTAATTAACTCCTCTTTGTTTCATTATCATTCATCATTTTTAATTCGCAATTCAATTTTTGTGCCCATGGCAATTTCCATTGTTCGCAAATTTCATAAAACATGTGTGCGCGAACACGCATATTGCTTTGTGGGAACACACTGGTGCACACCCAGGGTCCCGCTCAATGGGTACCGACGGCTGCTTTCATGGGGTAAAACTTTTATTCCGTGTGACAACTAGAGTCGAATTTGACGCGGTGGTGAAGAGAAAAATTTCTGCCCCCGTCTGTAATCGAAAGGGAATTTCTCTTCGTTTTTCCCATAGCCTATTCATTATGCTGACAGAGGTACTCCGGCTGCACTTAAATTTGTGTATCATCCATACAGACTTCTTTCTACTGTCTCGCAGTCGTTATGGTTGCGAATTTGTAGCTGAATCATGTGACTTCTATCATAACATCCTCCTTCCTTGTCTTAATTTGGTATAAACGGAAGACAGTAATGAAGTTCTAAATTGTGGGTGTTCCATCCCGTTGTGCTAATATAACAAAGTTATTTATTGTCCGTCTTACACAACAATATGATGTAAAATTAAGTTATGTGCAATTAATAAAGCTAAAAATTTCAACCCCTTGGGGTCATCTTCAGGCTTATAAAATATGAATCATACAGGGTACGTCTGAAGTAGCTACCTACAGGATCCCGAGATTTTACAGTGCGTTAGTTATAAAATATATGTCATAAAAAGTTGGTTAAAATACAGGCAAAGAACATTTGATCGTGGTGAACAGGTGGATCGTTGTTGTATATATGTGATAGATCCTTATGTGTGTTAGGAAAGTGCCGTAATGTTATGGTCGTGGATTGGGGACCTCACGATGTACCTGTGACCTTATGCCGCATACATGTTTCAACCCCAAGGGGTTGAAACATGTAGCTTTATTAATTGCACATAACTTAATTTTGCATCATATTGTTGTGTAAGACGGACAATAAATAACATTGTAATGAAGTTCTTTATCGCATTTAGTTTCTATGTTAATAACTGGAGTGATTCTTCATTTATTGGCATGATATGAAATGTGAATTATTGTTCATCGTAAATTTACCTTGGCGATCCGCTCAAAGACGTTGAAGAAGTAAGTACTGGGAGTTCAGAATACAAGCGTAAATGTCTTCTCTCTATGTACGTGTCGTGTCTATGAAAACAAATACTGAAAGAGCGAGTGGGAGTTTACATAAATACATGCTGACATCGTCATACATTCTTAGCTTATTGCAGGCTGTCCGTAAGAAGAATTGCAACTTTAGTGCGTTACGTGTCGTAGAATACCGATAATTTTAACTGTAATATTATAACGCACGTAAATGCAGCTGCCTGAGGAATGGACAGCGAAGGAAATAAATATGAGTTGTGATAAGTGATAGATATTGAAGGGGGTTTTGTAAAGAGCCATGTTTTAAGTCTAATTTTTCATTTCCTTTTGAATATAAAGATGTGTAACTTGTAAAACAGACATTATTGTATATAATAATTGGGCATTTTCTTCGAGTGAGGCGTGGAGCAGAGTTTAACGCCTTTTGCGATTTACTTTGTTAACCAATGATCATTATTATTTCTTTCAGAATTGACAGAAAAAATCTGTAAATGAGAAGAGTTACTAAATCGCTTTAAAGGAAGTTTGAGTTATTTCAAAATGACGAAAAAATTATAAATAGTTTTAAAGGAATTTTCAGTACCTGAAAATGGCGAAAAAAGTATAAATCGCTTTAAAGGGAGTTTGAGGTACCTAAAAATGACGAAAAATTATAAATCGCTTTAAAGTAAGCTTGAGATACCTGAAAATGACGAAAAAATTATAAATCGCTTTAAAGGAAGTTTGAGGTACCTGAAAGTGACGAAAAAATTATAAATCGCTTTAAAGGAAGTTTGGGGTACTTGAAAATGACGAAAAAATTATAAATCGCTTTAAAGGAAGTTTGTGGTACCTGAAAATGACGAAAAAATTAAAATAATAATGTTGATGAAACTAAAGGCGGATTAAAGTGTGGGAAATTTTACACGCAGTTCACTGTGACATGTTTCTTATTCTCTTCTAAGGAATAAATTTCACCTGTTACTTTGAATAGGTGCAAAATTTATGTCTGCCAACTTGCGATGGCAGATTTTGAAAAAAAGGTTGATGGGCGAATATTTGGGCTCAAGAGAGAGGAGGTAATGGACAGTTATAGAGAACTGCATAGCACGAATCTTCACAATTGATCCTCTCCACTAAATATGATTCATTCAACATTACATGGTCTGTCCTGTGACAGGTACATAGCATCTTCAAAAGCCATTTCTCCAGAGTGCAATCCAGTGCTTCTTCTTTAAAGTTCCAGTATCTTCTACTTTTTCAAGTTCATCCAGTAGCTGCTTACGTCTTGTTCCTCGTCGTTTCTTTTCTTCTATCTTTCCTTCAATAAGGTGTTTTAGAAGGCAGTTCCAACGCAAGATGTGACAAATTCATTTAGCCTTCCGTTGTTCTATTGCATGTAAGAAGTTTCTTTCCGCCTTTACTCCATGAAATACTTCTTCATTTTTCATATGATAGTTCAGATTGATCTTTTCCATTTTTCTTCAACGTCAGGATTCAAACTTTCAAAGTATTTTTAATCCATTTTCCGAATTTTTTAAGTTTTTCTATCATTCGAAGCTATGCTCAAAATGTTGCATTTCAAATGTATTTAGAGTGAGTAAATCATGCAGAGTGAATTTGGCAGAACATACAGCAAGAACGTGTGAAAAGACGATATTTAACCGGAATATAACCTTAACATATATCTTGCAGGAGATAGGATGTAAGTCAGTGAAATTGTTTGAACTGATTAAGAATAGGATTTAATGAAGGATTTTGTTTACACTGTAATTAATTTTGGGGCTTCATAAAATTGATAATATTCTTCACCTGCTTTTTAATATTCGGTTAAATGTACTGATCCCAGCATTTCTGAGTGTATTTTAAACCTACGTCTGTCTTGTATGTTCTTTTGAGTTATTTTTGTTTGGTTTTAGCATTTTGTATTTAGCCTGAAACTCTGTTTGGAATGCAAGAAGTGTGGGAGATAAATGAGTCGTATGGTTGTACGGTCTGAGACTTACACTGACCGCATCCAGTGAAATGAGAATATTTGAAAGCTAAATTTCTTTTCAACTGAACTTCTAATATAATTTCTAAACGTAAAACCATTATTGCAATACGTATGTATGTACGTATGTATGTATGTGTGTATGTATGTATGTATGTATGTATGTATGTATGTATGTGTGTATGTATGTATGTATGTATGTATGTATGTATGTGTGTATGTATGTATGTATGTATGTGTGTATGTATGTATGTATGTATGTGTGTGTGTGTGTATGTATGTATGAATGTGTGTATGTATGTGTGTATGTATGTGTGCATGTATGTATGTATGTTTGTATGTATGTATGTACGTACGTATATATGTATGTACGTAGTACGTACGTATGCATTTATGTACGTATGTATGTATGTATATACATGTGTGTGTTTGTATATACATGCATCGATACTTAAATAGATGTGCTAGTAGATGGACAGACTGATAGATGGACAAATAGAGAACGAAGCTTTTCGTGTGTTTAAAAACCAACTTTGGAGAAGATTCAAGACTTTTTGGGTGTTACGCTGTGTCGACTGGCAAAAACGGTAACTATTAGCAGCCCACACAAGTTTCCGTCCCAGAACAGCTGAATTTCCAGCAACATCACTTCAACAACACTAAACGTTGCTACATGTGTTGGAATATGTATGGAAATTGTGTCTGAGCGTGTGCCTGCTTGCGATTATGTGCATTTGGTATCTTAGGGCGGGGACACTTTCTACATGGCCAGCTGAACGGCTTCTGTGTTATCGTTTCACGTGTGTGTCGAGGAAGAGGGCGTAACATCCTCAGGTTTCGTTATACGCAAATATTCCGACGTGTGCACATCTGAGTAATCCTGTGGAATGTCGCCAGGAGATAACGCCGGTCGTCACACTTCCCATATTCGCACATTAACACCTCTGATGTCTGCACATTTAAAAGTTCGAGCCAGCGTATAACGACCTCCGTCCGGCACTCAACTCTGAGAGGCCCAAAGCAGCCGAAATGTAGTTGAAATATGAGTTAGGTTAGTCCAGCTTGCATTCCTCATTGAGCTAAAAATCTGGATCCCGAACTGCACCACAAACATACAAAGTTCATTGTTCTGTACGACAAACGGCAGTAAAAATATTACAGCCAGAGAGACATATTCATTAATCATCTAATTGTTAAATTCCCTACTCCAAAATCCTCTTCGATAAGGAAAACAAATGGCACAATAGTAAAAATTGTTTGCAAAAATGAACAAACGTTTTTACTTTGTATAGTATTAAACAGTGCACGTCAGCACGATCACTTTATTACTCGAGGTAATTATAAGGATACATGTTTCGACTAGAGATTAGTCATCCTCAGGCCTATTTTGTCAATTGTGTCACAAGATGCTATGCACACTTTGTGATCCCATCGTGTTTACATCCAAGGAATACATCAAATTAAATCGTTTGTCTCTAAGGGCGTGACGTGGAAATCGTGTTTTTTCACTTTGCACGTTACACATAAAACAGTTTTATACTGCTTTTGTATAACTGCAAGAATTAGATGATTTCTTGAGAAGCTACGAGTTTCTCAGCAAGTCCAAACAATTTTAGCCCCTTATACAGCCGAAAATTTCATCAATATGTTCCTAAGACGTAGCCGGTGGACCCATCCCTGAGTCGGATGTATTCTATACGCGTTCTCAAACCATATTATATATTATCAATCGTGATAACTATCATCCCATCTGCTCCTAGGTCTCCCAAGTTGTGTATTACTTTTAGACTCTTCGACTCAGACGGTTTATGCGATTGTACTGCAATGCGTGACACATGCGCATAAGTCGTGTTCCTTTGTTTGATAAGTCTAAAAAACAGTATGGCGAAGAGTGCAACTTATGCATCTTTTTTGTGTTCAAACATTATTCTATCTTTCCTGATGCTTTTATTCAGGCAGACAATTTGTTTTGTTACGCATCGCGAAATTATGTACACTATTCTCTGTTAAGTAGCAGAGTTCGGCATTAATCCGACCTTGATAATTGTTCACAAGTTATTGCTTCAAGCAAGAAAAAAGAAATATTTCATGGTAATCCAACAGTTAAGCTCTCTGCAGACTTTCCAACTTACTGACGGAGAAAACAAAAGGTTGCAGAGTGTAAGCAGAGTTGCTGAACCCAATGACGTCATAACTTTATTTACATTGTGTTATCTTTCCGTCCTATGTATTGCGAAACTGTTATCCACACCATTACACAGCATTTAGCAAATGCTATCGCTTTGTGTAATCCATTTCGACATTCTTATACATGCAAATTGAGAGGCCGCTTAAGAAAGTAAGCAGTGCTCTTTAAAAAATTGGGTGGGGGGTGGGGTGGTGGAGGGTGGTGATTGGCGATTGGAATATCCCGAATATACAGGGCGTTTCATAATGTTCTCCGTCATTACAAACATTTATAACAAGAAAACCAAAGGACCTACCTTAATTTAATTGTTCACAACTACAGGAAAACTGAAAAAGTTTTTTTTGACAACTAGAGATTTTCGATGTGTGCACCACGGGTGAAACGGCACACATCGATACGATATTCAGGTTCTTGCCACACACACACACGTGTCAACATGAGTGCATCGATATTCTTCACTGCTACAATGATCCGTGCCTTTAGGTCAGCGAGGTCACGTGGCAATGTTGGGACGAATACTTTGCACGAAATGCACGTTGCACAGTAACCACAGACTTACTGTGTGATATTCCAACACACAAAACGAC
>Ga0123352_10011695_pt1 | contig 13848 bp, 7 predicted proteins | sample TergutLab28metaG_FD_89700 | JGI IMG/M metagenome (GOLD analysis project Ga0123352, IMG submission 89700) | Labiotermes labralis P1 segment gut microbial communities from Petit-Saut dam, French Guiana - Lab288 P1 | ecosystem: Host-associated > Arthropoda: Insects > Digestive system > Gut ...
AGAAAAACCTGTGTCGAGATGGCCGGTCGCAGGACCTTCCGAGTACTGACTTCTAGCCAGCAGTCCGGCATCTAAAGTAAAAACAGCAATACACACATAGTACAACAAATACACATAAGATAACTACAATACACAGAAGACAACTACAACAATACACACGGCCAACCAACAACAATTACACACAAGACAACTTAAAACTAGCAACAAATACATGCGAGACAAATTACAATACAACATGTACAGAAGGTAAAAACACCCAAGTAAGACAGTACTGTGTTAAGTTTATTGTAATTGTTTTTTTTTCAATCATTAATTCACTCGCGCTTTCACCCCAGTCCTTCACTTCACATCACTTACTACTCCTATAAACCTTTTCCATAAAGACTCGGCTTCTTCATGCTTTGGAGATAGGCGATTATTGTATGTACCACCAGGTTTAACTTTTTTTTCAGCGATTCTACGTTCTGCCCACACAGTGTATTTATTTGTCTTGTGTGGATCTGAGAAACAGCCATTATTTCTGTGTACAGCATTGACTGTTTGGTTTTTGTAACCGAGACGGAGTGTTTACTGCGCGGTACGAGCTGAATCTATGAATATCATTTAGGTTAATCGTGTTCTTTGAAGTGTCTGTTTCTGGAAGGAAACCAGATGTCTTCCAGATTATTACGTAATGATCGCGTATAGTGCGCGATGTATAGATCAGACGTCACCCAGCCAGCACGATTGGCTACGAGCCCGTACATAATTGGGTCTGTGTGGGAGTTAAACAAATGTGTATGTATTCCATCTGTATCAGAGGTTGCTGTATTTCACTTAGTGTCTGCGCGTTGTATCTTCGTCGGTGTGGCGCAGCTTCTGATTCTTATATTTGTAACTGAAATAGCCAACCATTTCAAAGTCCTCTCCAACTGCATGTAAGATGGATGGCAGTGGTGTGTGTCAGGATTACGACAGAAGGTCGGTGTGACACTTCCCGGAACTACAAAACAGTCGCCGGCAATAACTCGTCGGAATTGGTTCAGACACAATTTTACGAAGAAGACGTTTTCGAAAAACACTGTGCTGTGTAGTTGACTTTTTTAGCCGTTAGATCGCAGTGGGTACGGTACGGTACATAGCACCAGTTTCAGAAACTCGTGCATTTACCCACACAATGTATTTATGTTTGGCAAGATGCTCAGAATAGACAGTGGTTGTTTCGATATTAGGCAAGCCGGTGTTTGCAACGGAGACGAAATGTTTTTTGTAAGATAGGAACTGACTTGAAGTTAGTGTTTGAGAGGGTTCAGCCTTTCGGTTGGTAGCTAAGCTGCTGAATGTTTTGTTCTTCAGGTGCATTGCTGAAGGACACGTGAACGCTGACTATGGAATGCCAGTTAGTATGTGTGTGGCTGTTTGTATTCGAAGCGCGGTAATTCTGGCAGAGGCTTTACACTTGTGTCGGCTGTCATAAAAGTACCGTGGTTAATTCTGTTATTTGTATTCGCAAGTTACGCATTGGTATTCGATTATCCTATAGTCACCAGGATTGTGCGCCGTCTGTGCGAAGTAATTTAACCACTGTTGACCATTTGCGACGTGACGTTCAAGTAATATTTAAAATTCAGTACCTCCCGGAGGCAGCACGCCGCGTTTCCAACAAGGACAAACTCGTTAAATCTAAGAGGACATGATCAGCCCGTTTGGCCAGTAGAGGTTAACGCTGTTTGCTACAACATTTCCTTGTTTTTTGATAACCTTGTGAAATACGCCGTGTTGACAAAATAGAGAGCCTTTTAATGTAAAATCATGTGATGTATATAGTTACCACTGTGCTTGTGCTTTCTATATACCCCGGTAACCTCGATTTCAGTACTAGGGTACTCCACGTGATATTTGTAGTGTGCCGGGTGGCGGCGGTACAGATTTCACTCGGAGTTGTCTGCTTTTCCCCTGGCAGTTATTCAACCATTGCTCCATATTCATTCGTCCATTACCGGGGGATGGACAATGGGCCCGTTAGAGGCCGCACCACAAGAATAAAAAATGGTGGTGTAAATTGGACCGTAACGATTGAAAGCAAAGAGAAAGCTGGACCAGCACTTGCTGCTTCATTACCGACTGGAGTTGCAGGCTTGCCTGTTTTCGAAGACGTTAGGACATTCTTTCTCAACCTTTCTTCCTTGGAGAAACCCCTAAAATAATGTGTCATATTGCGGGTAACCCCCTACCTCTGAAAAGTCAACGCAACAGAAAAAAGGGGGCAGTTGGTAGCGCATGGAGATTGTTACGGTATAGCCAGTTGCCGGACAAATTTACCCTGATATTTCTAGGGTTACTGTTTGCAATTTAAAAACTTTTCATTTGTCCCGCGATTTGTGGCGGAACCCCCTTCAGCTGTTCTGCCGACCCGTGGTTGGGAGACGTTGCGTGAGAGATATACACATGTGATGGCCCCATGCGTGTTGCAGTGACTGTACTCTTACTGGGAGCATTATTGTACCTAACGGAGTTGTGTCCTTTCGCATATTATCTCACATTTAGCGGGAATACGTTCAGTCTATTTATATCACACGCGGTTTGTTGCAGGTCGTAATTGCATGCTGTCAGCGATTGGTCGGTCCCTGAGACGCCATTGTATTGCAGACTTGAACTGGTCTTGAGAAGACAATTCAGTGTCTGTTTTGCTGTGAGCAGGACAGTGTGTGTACGTGTTAATGATAGGAACACGTTGTTCATCGGCAATTACTGTAGGCAACAGTGAGCAAATATGGCGCTGCAGTTCGACGATGCTGCTGCGAACACAGTGTAGGTTGTGGTGACTGTGTGTTAACGGCAGTCCTGTGAGACAGGAAACGTCTGACAATGAGGGCAGATTGAGCTGTCCTGAACATCCCGAACAGCGTGGCATTTTTCTTTGCGCACCGAAACTTTTAGTCCGAAGTACACTTATGCTCCACCTAACGACGTTTCGGTCAATGACGGACCGCATATACGATGATGGTCCCATGAGATTATAAAATAGTGCAATATTATAATATAATACCATATATGATATGATAATACCATTGTGTTACAGTTGCCTACAGTATTCGGTACGGTAACATGCTGTAGAGGTTTGTAGCCTAGGAGCAATAGGCTATACTATAGAACCAAGGTGTGTAGTAGGCTATACTGTACTATCTAGGTTTGTGTAAGTACACGTTCGCACAACGACGAAATCGCCTAGCGACGCATGTCTCGGAACGTATCCCATTCTTTAAAGAGAGGCATGACTAACTGTACCATTTAATAGGGTTGCAGGTGACAGCAGGGATGTCAGTTTTCGTGCTAGCAGTGAACGTAGGGAAAACTTTGAAAAGTTGCCTGCTGTAGGATGCGTGATTTTGAGTCTTCCGCCGCGACTGAATGTATGACCCTTGAAGATGGAACCGCTTGGTTGTCCAGAAGCGGTGGTAAAGAATTACCACTGCACGCTGCGTAGTAGCTCAGAAGAGCGCAGATCTGTTGCGTACTGTAGTGTCCATACCTGATGTTGGGTGTGTGCCTGTATTCTCTTGCCTTGTTATATTCCGGGCGACTACATTTGATGACTTGGCGCCAGATATTTGGAGTCCTGAGTGTTCTCGTCCGTGCTGTCTTCCGGGCCGTGACGCCGTGTAGTTTAGTAAATATTTATCAGCGGTAAGAAGGAACGTGCTTCGTCTAACCTCATGGTAGAATAAGACCCTGGAAAATGGAAACAGGAAGATCATCCAGAATGATGGTAACCATAACCTAATGTACGGCGATCAGTCCCGGAACATCATGCGAACCTCAGGCTTCTCTACTCAGGACATAAACGTATTGCTGCTGTAGCTTTGGGATAGCTCAGTCAGTATAGTGATTCGTCCGCTGGCTGGGCGATAGAAGAGTGGTGTAACGCTTCCCATAAAGGGCTAGAGATATTTCTATTTCTCGTAAGCGCCCAGACCGGCTCTGGGGCCCACCCATCCTCCCGTTCAGTGGGTACCGGGGACAACTTTCGCCTGTGGTAGAGCTGCCGGGCCGTGAAGCTGCCCACTCCTACTTGTTCCTGACGTTAAGAATGAATGGAGCCATACCTCCATCGTCTTATATTCTTTCAAAGCGTGGGACAGGAATAAGTTCGCTTCACCTTCACGTTTGGTCTTAGGTTTTGGAACCTTTTTTTTTGCGGTCTTTGAAGACATGGATGGGGGAATAAGGCTTTCTCGCGGGGGGGATTGTACACGAAGGCTACCATCTGATTGAAAAATATATTTTTGGATAGTTCAGAATGAAAAGTAAACCCTGCTCCTGTTTGCTCCGCGTTGCACGCGTTTGGTAAGACATGTTTGGATGAAAAGTGTGCTGTGCTGTGCTGTGCGGTCCAAGCAGCACAACTGAACTCTCTAAACGAGTGGTGGTAACTAGGTGTGCCACCAGTTTTAACATTGGTTATCCTGTACACAGCATTAACCTATAGACCTGTTAATGGGAGCGCACCGTGTTCACTGTGAGGTAGTAACATTTACTTTAAAGCATTGTTATTGGCGCATTTAGAAACCCTCTGTTTATTGTGACAGTAATTTCGGGTGTCAGAGCCCCACAAAGAGGTTAACTGCCGCCCGCGATGGGGTTACTGCCAACGTGGTGCTTGATTTGAACTTGGTTTCCTTCACCGCCCGAAATGCATGCTGAGAAGACTGTTGGAAGTTGTAAATTTGGTTGGTTGCACCTTGTGTCGGTAAACGCCAGAATTTCGTCACTCTCAGCGGGATGTAACACCAACTGTCGTTCCTGGAACTTCAAAAGTGCTCTTGTTCGGACAGTGTAAATTAGTCTATTTTTACCGCGAAACGAGTCCGCGCGGTGCAAGGAAGGTTGAGGGCGTTTTTGTTTGGAGGGAAGCCTGTAGCTCTGGTAGACACTCAATAGTGTCCTTCCGTGGCCCTAACGTGACGAAAGACCGTTCTTGGTATTTATCGATGCACATGTGTTTCTAGGTGGGCCGGTTAGCGTAGTCGGTATAGCGACTGGCTACGAGCTGGACGGTCCGGGGATCGAATACCGGTTTGGGCGAGATTTTCCGCACCTGTCTAGACCGGCCCTGGGGCCCACCCAGTCTCCTGTACAATGGGTACCGGGTCTTTCCCGGGGGTAGAGGCGGCCGGGGCGTGGGGCTGACCCCCACCCCCATCTAGTGCCGAGGTCCTCGGAAGAGTAGAGCTATACCTCTACTCCCCCTCTAGGCCTTCGTGGCCTATGAAAGGGGTGAAACCTACCCATGTTTTCTATAGTTCGGACCCATCGTTCGGTGCTTTAGAAATATTGTCAGTATTTATCACTGCAGTTTTTATTATTTGGCCAGAAACCTTTTTGTTGACAGTCATGGTCACCTTTTGAGTATTTTGTGTACATTTCCGTGCGCACGTCAGGTAAAAGAAAAGCGAACTTTTATGACCCAGATTCCATGTTCCAAAAAAGTGGAAATTTTCTGCACCAGGTGATTATTGTTTTCCCACCGTACCTAAGTAACAGCGCTGCAGTCGAGCGTAAGAACAATTGTGCCTCTATTGTAGCACTGTTGCTGGGAACTAAACGAACGTGGCTTGATATTTACGGCATGCGGTCAGTTCGTAAGTTGTTTTATGTTGAAAGGAAACGGCACATGCCGTTGGACCAGTGTCGTAAAGGGTTAAGGACAGTGCTGTTTGATACCCAGATCATCGCTGTGCGATTTGTTAACAATACTGTCCTGTTGGAACAAGAGGAGTTGATTGAGCTGCTGATTTGCTCAATTAGCTGAAGCGTGTGAAGTCCCGTCAGACATGCAAATGCTGGTTTGTAGGAACAGTAGACGGTGCACGTGGGGCATAACGTGGGTGTGTGACTTGTCTGTTTCCTGCCAGCCAGTCTGCTGCATTCACTGTAGTTGTAACGGTTGAATTGGGGTAGCTCAGTCAATGTAGTGACTGGGGTAACCGCAGAATCTTGATTAGATTTACGGAAGGTTCTTTTTTGTGGCGTCCAGACAGGCTTTGGGGCCAATCCAGCGTCGTCTAAAATGGTCACCGGGCTCTCCCACGGGATAAAGTTGCCAGGGCGTGAAACTGAGCACTCAGCTTCATCATATATATCGTGTTTTAAAAAATGCGTGGAGCTGTACCTCCATTCCGCATACGTTTTGGGTGACTTACATAACGCATCGTAATTTATTTTTAATTATGTATGTAGATGTGGAGATGTATCCCCCCCACTTTTGTGCCCCGTCATAAGTGTTTTTGCTTTGCTTCACTTTTTTACGCCCCCCCCTCCCCCCGCACTTTGGCAGCAACTCAAAACTAAAAATAATCACAAGACGCTGTTGCTATTTTGCACATATTTTATGTTCTCGGCACATGAAGTCTGCATGGTGGTTCCTTTGTGTTCGCATTTATTGCAAAAGCAGTATGTTTCGACATAAACCACAGTTAAGTTTTATGACTTCAGTGGGGGGATCATGTGGACTGACATTGCCTACGGCGAGGGCACCTTAACTTGACACTTCAAAGCACGTTGGTATCTATATGTACCACCTTCTTGAACCGTATAAAGCCTAGCGATTGCTTGACGTGCTACCAGTTTTAACGTTCAAAAATTCTACGTTGTGCTAACATTGGGAGTGTGTGTCTTGAACGGTTTCACAACGAACAGCCTTACACAATCTTAGCAGACTGGTTTTTTATAACCAAGGTCGAGTGTTTACTGCGCGGTTCGCACCGAGTCCCTATATAAAACAGACACGTTTAGTCTTTAAAGGGCTAATATTAAAATAACCGAGCAGTTTGGTGTAGCGGCAACACTGTAGGCTTGTATTTCGTAGGTGTCCGGTTCGGGACTTGGGCGGAACACCGGCTGTTCTGCGTTCTTCTTGGGTTTTTGCAGTCCGTAAATACAAATGCCGGTGCAGTACTGCGTTGGCCGGGGACACTTCTACGTTCTTCCCAGTTGATTTGTCGTGCAGCCTGACCCGTTGTCAGTGGATGTTGTGAAATGGCCACATATTGACGGTCAGGAGCCCTGACACGTGGTCACACAATTTGTTAAGCGGTTGGTATTCGTACCGGAACCTCATTGTGCTTGCTGCCACGTGGGAACAGGAACCATCTGGTCGGTGCATTACCGCAGCAACCCAGGGTCGATTCCGGGCTACTTAACGTGGGATTTGTGGTGGACAGAGTGCCCCAGGGACGCTTCTCTCTGAGCACACTGCTTTCCACTGTGTATAGCACCAGTGCTACATACTCATCATCCTGGACCCTCTAAGCCAGTGTTTCTCAACCGCCGGGCCGCGGCCCGGTACCGGGCCCAGGCATCAATTATACCGGGCCGCGAGAGGTTCTCCTGTAATTTGTCATTTTAATTTTCTAAGCAATTTTCATGAATAAATGTTTTATAGTGGAAATATTCTGAGGAGAAAAATATTCGTGAATGTGTCGAAAAACTCAGACCCAGATGTTGGCGTGAGGAGACTACAGTATGCTACAAGATTTCATTAGTCCATTGATTGGTAACTAATTTAAATGTAATTTTATATTTGTCAACATGCCACACCGTACACATAAGTGTACTAATACTCTTTATTATTGTGCCGTAATGATTAATATTTATGTTAGTTTAATGTATGAACTTTTAAAAAAATGGAAAGGTATTTACGAGTAAATTTGTTGGGACCGGGCCCTCGTCTTATGAAAAAAGAACTGACCGGGCCGCGGTCTCACAAAGGTTGAGAAACGCTGGTTTAAGCCGTCCGTAACGGGACGGACGGAACCTGGGAACCTTCCAACAAAAGTGATGCTTTTTTCAGAAGTCCACCAGCATCCAAATAGAAAAATACTTGCGTTGCATCAGCTGTAACGCTTGTTTCCCTAGCCGCCAGGGAGCAGCGTATGAGGCCTGTATTTGCATTGGCTCCACCGGCTAAGGCAACATGTGCATCGTGACTGCTGTCTGCCACCCGCGTGACAGCGTTGGGTTTCCTGCTGCGTATCGGAATACCTTCACGTCGTTGTCGCACTGGAACACGGTAAGGTCACGTCGGTTTGTTGTTGTATGGCAGGTGCCGGGTGATCGAGTGTTCGGTAACAGGCAAGTATCGTGTTGAGTTCAAGAATTATTTGGAGCGCTACCTCTGTTCCCTCAATACACCTTCATGACGTGTACGGGGACTTCCGAAGTTTTGTGTTGATAATATCCAAGGGCGGGATATCGGCGATGGGTTTGTGTGTGAATGGCCCTAATGCCGCGAGGAAGTACCTTGTGGCCGTGAAGAATAGGGAAACCGATTAAGTCGCCTGTGTAAAGTCTGTGTGTGTCACAGAGTTAGAAGTACGAATGGCAAGCACCCGCCCATAATCCGCCCATTTTGATAAACCATCCATGTTTTTGTTTCCATTTACGGACCTAATAGAGAACAACAGAACACACACACATTATGAAATTCATTCCGTACTCGTACGAACGTGTAAGGTAGCTGCTGCTGTTGAAATGGTGTGCGAAGGTGGTAGAGTTCTTACGGTATTTCGGATTCGAATTCACGTTGTACATTGAATGTATTGGTTTTATTACTTTAAATTATGGGTTCCATACCCGCGGCCCGCGAACCAGCCCATAGGAATGGTTGTGGCCCTTGGCCACAAAAAAAAGAAAACCTGGACGTCACTGCTCTGAAGTTTCTGTCACTATATGTTGTGAAACTTGCAAGGAGAACAATCTATATGCAGGGCAGAGAACGGGCATTGTTTTAGTTTGTTCAAAATACAGCAGCACAAAATAACGTATTTTGACGTTTTTTTCGGTGGCTTTTTTCCATCGTTAAGTTCTTTCAGAAAGTGGCTGTACTTTTATAACGTTGGTCTGTCATCAAGGACCATCTGCGCCTTGGGACCTAGGCATTATTCTGTAGAGGGAGGCAGAAAAATTTGAAACCGTGATTCGAATAATCAATGCGTTGATTGGTCATGTCAGATCGGCCAAACAGACCTTCAGACATGGCAGAGAGTAATGTTTGGAACATCTGTCATGTCAGGACATCAAAGAGAAGGTACTCTGATTTCTGTTAAGTCGGTCAAAACCGCCCGCAGCAAAAGCGCTGCTGCCGCCATGTTCGATCACTGATGGCGGCCATGTGATGCTGACGTCACTGTTGACGTGCATTACGAGCTGGCGTCTTGGGCGTTTAAGGCACAGTGCACGCACGCCACACACACACCCACACACCATCACACACATACCACACACGCGCACACATACACACATACCACACACGCACACACACACACACAAACACACGCACTTACACCACACACCATCACACACACACACATACCACACACGCACGCACACATACCACACACGCACACACAAACACACGCACTCACACCACACACACACACACACCCACCCACCCACACACCATCACACACACACACATACCACACACGCACACACACACACACACATGCACACCACAAGTTTTAATATTACACATCTAGGCCCTCTCCAAACAAAGTTTGTTTATGTCTCACATGATTGCGGCATAAATAGCGATTACCCACGTAAACAGCACAACCCGGTTAGTCTCTGGAATGGAGACGCAGTGCGTTTAGTATGAGGCAGAACGTAAATTACTTACTTATGTTGCAATTTTAGATGGCCCTGAGGTGTCCGGTTTTGTCGGCATGGCCGTGTGAGATGCAGGTAGCGGTGGGTGATATCAGAAGACGTTTCCTTGCGTTTTCAGGTTAGAGTGTTCCGCTGTTAGAGGGTGTTTTCGTAATTATATCGTCAGGTTTGGTGCGATGTGCCGCGTCACACTTGACGTGTATCGGTCAGTGAGCCAGTAATTTTTTGTGCCAAGCTGTTGGTCGCTTAACTGGTCAAGAAATTTACCGTATGTCATGGAACACGAGCATGTATTTGTGTTAATTTACCCCAGTCTTGAGCCAGATCAGTCCACTCCACTTCTCCCACATACGTCTGCGTCCTTAAAGTTGTTATTCCCTCGAAGTTTCTCTCTAAATTTTGTGTGAATTGCTGTTTCAAGTCTTCGGGAACGTTTAGTGTCGTTAGGTAAAGAGTTTACGACGTTTCGGAAGATCGCGGTGCCGTCAACTTCAGGGTCAGGCAGCTTGAAGAGTGTTGCTTGACTACGTGACCCTGAAAATGATGACACCGCGATCTTCCGAAACATCGGGAACTACCAGACTAATGACAGTGAGTCACATTCCAGAATATTTGAATCTTCAGCTACGCTGCTGTGATGTGATACCTTAGAATCTCGCATTCAGTTCCGATTTCTCAGCCCCACCAAACACGGTACATCCCCCGCCTGTCCCTGGCCCCTTCTCGCCTCCATCACTCTAACAGTAATTCGTTAGGAGTGCATACTGTGAGGCTATCACCATAACCTTTCACAACCTCCCATGCACCCACATGTTCTGCCCAGCAGCCTTTAGTAAACACCCTTCACCTGTATTTCTCCCCAGGCCGAGAGACCAAGTTTCACACCCATATTTTCATTTTGTCTGCAGATCCGAGCCGAGCAAGAAGGTGCGAGTCACCTTCTTCGAGTCCGAGAAGCCTTCGATTGTGACGTCACCAGAGCCATCAGACTTCTTCGACGATTTTGATGCTTCTGGCACCTTTGCCGCCATGACGTCAGCTGGACCCATGTCTGACCATGCGCCCCCTTACGCCCGCCAAACCAGGTGAGTCGGTGATCCCCGCATATTCGAACCCGGGACCACCCAGTGTGGATTGACCTCCAGACTGCCAAATGTAGCTGGGCCGTGTGTTAGCGTGCGTTGTAGCCGAAATGCGTAGTTTGTGGTTGGTTCTTCTTTGCTATGAGATCTGGTCACCTGCCAGGTTGTAGCACCAGGACAAGTGTTGGGCAGAGGATTTATTCAGTGCATATTATCACTTCTAAGCCTCCTTGTTATGCACGTATTATCCGCTTTACTGTTTATCCTCTGCATTCTTTCCACACAAAACATATGTCCCTGTAATCTCGCAGAGAACCCCGTTTACTTCCTGCTGGAACTGCAGTGTGTTGCCCTGTGAGATAAGAGCTGGATTTAAATGCACGGTCCGTATTTTATCTGACAAGTATTGTTTTTGTCACTTAACGTCCCGTATTTCGCCGGTCCGATGACTGAACGTAATACGATACGCGAACCGACAGAACTGTCCCGTAAAGGCTGTCAGGTCAAGTAATGACCCTGTATGTAGCGGCGTTCAAATTCGGAAATGGTTGCCAGCTGCACAGAATTAATGCCAGAATTCATCCCGTGATCAGCGTCTTTCCTCTGCTGTCTACTGAGAGGAGCTCCACTTGACGCTGCCGCCAAGTTTCAACTTCAGATATGCCTGCAGTCCACAGCACCTTTACCAGAAGGACGAGAGGGCGCTGCCTGAAAAGATTTCACAGCCCTGTCATTCTTTCTGTAAAGTATGTGATGTCTGTGAGAACCTTTCCCCCTCCTCACCCACAAGGCTATCGTCCGTCGAGGTCGTTTCAGCTTCCGAGCGTTTGGTTCAGTTCTCTTGCTGTCATCTTCGCAGCAGCCATTTGTTCGTCTGGTGTCGTGACTTCAGTTTAGTCGTAGGGAAGTAAAGAATAACGCTGTGCTGGGAGTCACGATAGCTCATTCAGTATAGTGACTAGTCTGTGGGCTGGACGGTCCGGCAAGGGCATAACCAGATCATCCAGACCTGCTCTGGGGCCCACCCAGTCCCTTACGGGGTCAAGTGGCCTATTCCTGAAGCTGTTTACTCACTTCCATCTAATGCCTAGATTACGAATGACTGGAGTCATACCTGTGTTCGGCCGACATGTCTCCATGCTGCGCACAGGGACTTTACCGTTTATCATTAAGCTATAGTTAACTGCTGTTAGAGGGAATTGACCCCCGCATGCTGTTGCATCTGGGCCAGTGAACGTTGCACGCAGTCTGCAGGACAGTTGGTCCAAATGTCAACCGCCCTGGCATTTCTCCCGACCAGCTTCGGGCTTCCCACGATGTCTGCCTACTGTGGCAGTTGCCACATGTGCTTCGTACTGGGGAGGTCCTGGTTGTAAACTCGGCCCACAGCCTGCCGTGGTTCTCGTTAGTCCTTCCAGAAGTAGGGGTCCAGTACCTGAAATTTCGTTTCTACCGACTCCTTAAGGATCCTGTCGTTTTCTTTATTAATAGAATCATATGCTGCGTTTTGATGGTGTAAATTTGGCCACGACCGCTATCTTGCCAATTCACTGACATCCTGTCGTAATAACCGTGAGGGTTAAGTAGGGGTAAGGGAACGCGAAGTATGCTGGCTGGTAGTCCGTGGTTTTTGTCTGTCAGTCCAGGCCCGTCATTGTGGTGCTGACAACCATTACTTCTAGTGCAGGACTGCCAGTGGGTTGGAGCTATACTCTACCGCCCCCCTGTTCCTGCGTGTCATGGGGTGACCTTTACCTATTAGTAGCGCGATTAGAAAAAGTTCCTATCTGTGTCGAATTTGTCGTTAGTAATTCTTTTGATGCCAACATCAGATACTGAAAGCTAACCTGGAATGTACCGTGAGGGAAGACCTTGCTTTGCCACGTGGTCACGTCCAGTTCCAGTTGCATATAGATTCTTTTGTTTCAAATAACTACGTAAAAGAGAATTTCACATTCAAATAAATCGAAAGCTGTTGTCGATAATCGTCTAAAGGCCCTTTTTTTGTATCAACATTTTATTAGTGGCGTTTTGGGAGGTTTAAGTCTGAATTCCGTGTGTTCAAGTAGCTGTAACGATCTTTATGGAAGCCATCCCGTCGTGTTTATTTCTGAACAAACACACTTATTCAGTCTAATATATCACAGGTTTGTTTTATGATTCAGCTGGTCACCCTTTCATGTATGCTACATATTTCGACCTGTATTTAGGCCATCTTCAGGCACGTGAACACAAAAACCATACGAAGGAAGATACAACAAAAATCTGCCCGTTTGATGCTTGTTGTATCTGGTGCTTGCGTTCACATGCCTGAGGATGGCTTAAGTACAGGCCGAAAAGTGTAGCGCGCATGTAAAGGTGGCCAGCTGAATTGTAAAACAGACCTGAGTCTCGGTGTGGTTTGTTCTAAGCAAACGAGACATACATAAACATTTTGTGACACTAACGGTGCAATGAAATGTGCTGTTCGCTTATTTTAGTGTCCGTATTGAAGATATGCTGCAGGCTATTAACGTTTGTCAGAAAGTCGTTTAACACGGTATTTCACCCATTAAATAACGCAAGTTGTGTACGTACTGCCTGCTGTAAGATATTGAGGCTGGCAGTACGGAAAGTACGTCCAATCATTTTTGGAACCTTTCCGCGTGTTGGTGCTGACAGCTGCGTCAGGTTGTCACGTATCGAGACTGCCAGCAGCTGCTATGGTTTTGAGTGCTTATTGCCGTTAACTTATGGCCTTAAGAATTGACATAGCTTGACCTCTGACCTTATTACGTACGACTCGGTGTGAAGATCACAGCCGCATGTCACCAGTGTCCTTCTTACTGTTCTAAACAGTTACCACTTCCCGAGGTAACAGCCTGGTAATACAGGGTGGGGCAAAATAACCTCCCTAAATTTTAAGGTGAATAACAAAAAAACTATTCGAGGTACAAATATTTTTGTTTTTGGATTCTGAAACTACAACATGGGAAGTTTTAAATCACATAGTCTGAAAAAGAATATCTTGCAAGTGGTGGCCGTTGTTTGCGTGCAGAGCGCCTGGGAGACTGCAAAACGGACCGTCTGACAGCCTCGATGTTCTCTGGTGTTCCAGAGGTCCGTGGTCGTCCTCATC
>Ga0123352_10011698_pt1 | contig 13846 bp, 12 predicted proteins | sample TergutLab28metaG_FD_89700 | JGI IMG/M metagenome (GOLD analysis project Ga0123352, IMG submission 89700) | Labiotermes labralis P1 segment gut microbial communities from Petit-Saut dam, French Guiana - Lab288 P1 | ecosystem: Host-associated > Arthropoda: Insects > Digestive system > Gut ...
CTCATTCTTCTCAATTTTATCACCCGTACAATATTGGGTGAGGAGTACAAATCATTTAGCTCCTCGTTATGCAATCTCCTCCATTCCCCCGTTACCTCGTCCCTCTCTAGCTGAATATCACACACTGCATAAAATTTTGTTTAGTTTCCTCAGTTAAGACATATGAATTGACGACGGCCTAGTGAAAAAGGCCGAAATATGTAGTAACTTTTAAAACAACTTATCTTCTTCTTCTTCTTCTTCTTCTTCTTCTTCTTCTTCCATTGGCACTACAGCCCACCGTGGGCTTTGGCCTGTCGAACAATGTCCTTCCATTTTTTCCTATCTGCCACCAACTCTCTTTCTATCTTTTCCTGGGTCTTCCCCTTCTTCTCGTCCCTTCCAGTTCTTGAGTGAAGACCTTTTTGGGAATCCTATCCTCCTCCATTCTCTCCAGGTGACCTAACCAGCTTATCCTTTGCCCTTTTATCCATTTAACTATATTTTCTCCGTTGCTCATCTCTTATAGTTCTCGATTCGTCCGACTTTTCCATTCCCCGTTTTCATATTTAGGACCGTACATTCTTCTAAATATTTTCCTTTCAAAAATCAGTATAGCTTGTTCTTCTTTCTTCGTCAACGTCCATGCTTCCGCTCCACACGACACCACCGGTCTTGTTAGTGTCTTACATAATATAATTTTAGTAGCTCTGGATAAATGTCGACTCCTGAGGAGACTTATAGCGGCAAAGTAAACTTTTAAAACTACACCTTTCTAATAAAAGTAATACATAAACTAGTTGTGTTCTGACTTACTTTATCATACGTGATTAAGTACGTACGCGGTTTTCCACAGTGCAGTTATGAACTTGGGATAGATATAAGAACACAAGAGCAACAAAGTTTCGTACGTAACATTCGCGGTTGCCTTTTGAAAATCGGGACAGAGTGTGTTTACCGCGCATTATTACTGCACGTAAATATAATTCGAGTTAATTTTCATCTTTCAAGGGTTAAATTGAAAGGTACTACACCTCTCTTGCTGTGCTACAAATTGGAAGGTCGCTGGTTCGATCCCAGCTCGTGTCATTGGAATTTTTCATTGACATAAAATCCTTCTGCTCGCACTATGGCCCTGTGGTCGACTCAGCCTCTAACAGAAATGAGTACCAGGAGCATTTCCTGGTGGTAAAGGCGGCCGGTGCGTAAGGCTGACAACCTTACCACCTACTTGTGCCGTTGTCATGTAATCTGGGAACCTTAACTTACTGGAACCCTCTGGGCCACTCGAGGCCTCTAACGGGACTGCCTCACCTTCACCAAGTCTCTTTACCGTGCTTGCTCTATTGGACACGAAGAGCAAAGGCCATTTACATCTCACGATATCCCAGTCTTTGGTCAAATAATTTACTTTCAGTACTCAAACACCTTATCCGAAGCAGCAGGGCGGTCAAACGTAAGTTCATCGTCTTGTAACGCCTATTGGTTGGTGGTTAACACGCAAAACGCTGAGACATGGTGAAAACGATAGAAAACCCAGGTTCCTGTTTTCATTGGGTCAAGACATCTTTCCGTGTGCTAGGTTATGGTTAAGAACGAGCTGACGAAGTGGAAACGCATAGAATGTCTTGCTGGTTGGTTGGTTGTTTGGCTTGCTGTGCCACGCTGATTTAGTAGCGGGGGAGCTTGACAGTTCAGTCAGCTGCAGAGTAGCTGCGCTGCTCTCTTCCACCACGGAACAGAACAAAAAGAGAGGATGAATCATAGAATAATTTAAAAAAAGTCGAGGAAATATCTGCAGAGCTCAACGTTTCTGGCGTCTTCGCTGTGTCATTGGCCCCTAGAGTTTAAGATCATAAAAAGCTTCAAAGGAAAATTAAAGAATGAGTTGATTTAAGTGCGAATTCCCACGTTTTGCATGACACACATTCCCATATTATTTCACAGATTTTTTATGTTTTGTTGACCGTGCATCCTGGTATGATCCTTGTAAATAACCAACTTGACGCACAATTTTCTATTCTCTACACGTTTCGGGCAGCCATGTGCACATCGCCAGGAGAATTATTGTATCAATGCGACACCTGGTTTATGTCACTCTGTGTAGGTGACCGTCTGGTATGCAGGAACATATGTCACTCTGTGTAGGTGACCGTCTGGTATGCAGGAACATATATCACTCTGTGTAGGTGACCGTCTTGTATGCAGGAACATATATCACTCTGTGTAGATGACCGTCAGGTATGCAGGAGCATATGCTCCTTCATACCAGACGGTCATCTACATACATAACACACATTCCCAAATTATTTCACCGATTTTTTATGTTTTGTTGACGGTGCATCCTGGTATGATCCTTGCAAATAACCAACTTGACGCACAATTTTCTAATCTCTACATGTTTCGGGCAGCCATGTGCACATCATCAGGAGAATTATTGTATCGATGCGACACTTTGTTTATGTCACTCTGTGTAGATGACCGTCTGGTATGCAGGAGCACATGCTCCTGCATACCAGACGGTCATCTACACAGTGATATAAACCAGGTGTCACATTGATACAATAATTCTCCTGATGATGGGCACATGACTGCCCGAAACGTATAGAAAATAGAACTAAACATACATGAAAAACTGTGCGTCAACTTGGTTATTTACAAGGATTTCACCAATCTTGGCAAGAGATTTATAATCGATCACAATCGATATCTGGTAAATTAGACGTGACGTCAACATGGTAATTTACAATCGATCGTGTCCGATGGTTATGTTTTTAACATCTACTGTTTCTTCGGCCTAATCTAATATCTCAAATAGAACACAGTCTCAGTTGCCAAAACCATAAAAGGGGAGATATTAGTGAAGTTTTCATATAAATTATAATAATAATAATTATTAATTATATTATATTACGTTATTACAATATATTAATTATTACATTACATTATATTAATTTATAACAATCACATAAATCATTATAATTATTATTATCATCAATTATATTATATTAGGTTATTACATTATATTAATTATAACATTACATTATTACATTACATTAATTAATATTACACAAATAATTATAATTATTATTAATAATTATATTACGTTATTGCATTATTACATTATATTAATAATAATAATCTCATAAATTATTATAGTAATTATTGTAATTTGTTATTTTAAATAAAATCGGACTATATTGACATGATTTAATCATCGTACTGAAAACGGAATTTTACGTCCAGATATGATTAGGCTTGCAGAAAATATTTTACATAAGGGGCCAAATTGAGAATAGTATTAAACAAATGAAACTTAAAACCATAAAAGAAACGCAGGTATCAGAAAGAATTGGGCAGCGACAAATATTGGTAATGCGAACGCAAAACAAACGTGCTGACTGGACATATGTCCTTATTTTCCTCTGTTTTCTCCAGTAGGTACCGACGTTATTATAGGTCAACCCCTCCCCCACTGAAATGTTAACTTAAACAGAAACGTCTGTAACATAAGACGTAAGACTTCGATTGTGACCGTAGAAACTGAAGCAATATTTTCGTTCTTACCTCAGCATTGTATTATGAAGATTTTTCATACGTGTGGCAAAAACGTAAATCAGCCCCATTACAGGACCGAGGTGCCCAGAGGGTTCCAGGAAATTAAGGTTCCCAGATTAAGTGACAATGACCCAGGATGCTGGTAAGGTTGTCAGCCTTATGCACCGGCCGCTTTTACCCTCAGGAAACACTCCTGGTACTCATTTCTGTTGGAGGCTGAGTCGATCCCAGGGCCATAGTGCGAATGGAAGGATTATGTCAATGAAAAATTCCAATGACACCACCTGGAATCGAACCAGCAAGCTTCCGATTTGTAACACAACACCTTAGACGTGTGGACGTAACTTAATAGCATTTTAGATGGGGAAATTAAATGGAAGTGAGTGGTAATTCTCACGTTCCGGCCGTTTTGATCCGGAAAAATGGGCACAATAACGGATGAAGTAGTAAAGAAAATCTATGCTTGTATGACGACTCGAAACACAGCATTTCAGCTGTAAGGTGATTATTGTGTTGAAATGGTCCTGACACCAGTTTCCTGTTTAAAGACGATGTTTCATTTTAACCTTTGGTATCAAGCTGTGCTACCGAAAATAATAACATTACTTCACACTGTCAACACAAATGTTTATTGTTATTTAACCTTTGAAAGCCTACTGGTCACGTGATACACCACCAGTTTAACATTCAACAACTCTATGCTCTGCCCACACTGTATTTATGTGTTTTGTGTTTATCTGAGAACAAACAGCGACTTGTGCCACTTACAGCATAAACTGATTGGTTTTTATAACCGAGGTGAAAAGTGTTTACAGCGCGGTACGGACTGGGGCTTTAAATACAGCGGTCTGCGCTTCGTCTTTAAAGGGTTAATAATAATAGTAATAATAATAATCGTTATCATCATTCACATAATGTTATGGCAACACGTTTGAAATTCATTAAGTAATTATCAGCTTAAACGGATAGGCATAAAAACGCAAACACACTGAACAGGTACAAATTCATAGAGTTAGAACAGTTTTGTTACATAATTAAGATATTATATAATCATTACAATACAGAATTGCAATTTTATTTCACAACAATTTTGTAATGATAAGATGTTAATACAAATTGACCTGTGACTGTTTATAATTCTATACTTTTTATTACGTTTATATTTTTGGCACTTCTTCATTAGGCTGGGGACGAGTTAATCAGTCGAAACATGTTGCATTGACAAGATGCAACTAATTAATAATAATAATAATATTATTAAAAGTGGTGTTGACGGTGTGGAATAGGTTAAAATGATATTGTTTCAGGTGGCCACATCATGTGATGAGATGTGACTAATTAATATTAATAATAATAATAATAATAATAATAATAGGAATAATGATACTAAAAATTTGTGTTGACGGTGTGGACTAGGTTAAAATGACAGTTTCACGCGGGCACATCATGTGATGCGGCAAAAAAAGGCAAATGTTTACGAATGGCGAACAAATATGAACTAGGAAGGAAACGACCATGGCTACTTGAAGGCATGATTAATAAATTATTCCGATGGGTTACACGCAAGTCATTACAGACGGCACGGCAGTCGGTAAAAGTGAAATATTCACACTAGAACACGCCGTGACGGTCCGGCGGGGGAGTAGAAGTATAGCTCTACTCTTTCTTTAATCTCGGCGCTACATGGGGGTGGGTGGTCAACGCCACCCCCTGGAAAGAGACCCGAACGCATTGTATAGGAGGCTGGGTACACTCCAGGGCAGGTGCGGAAAATCTTGCTCTCACAGGGATTCGATCCCGGACTGTTCAGCTTGTAGCGAGTCGCTATACCGAGTGAGATATCCCGACCCAGACGGTAGCCGGTAATCTGGGCGGTATTCGAGCCACGTAGTGTCCACATACAAGTCTACAGCATATCGTAACTTTAGACTACTCGGGCAGGGTAAAGAAAGTTCATTTATCGATTGCTACTAGTTATCGATCACGATATTCTACAGAAGCAGAAAGTTATGGGAGGCTGGAGATAGTGCCGAAGAGAGGAGGGTGAAGCCAGGGCCCGGTGGTTCGCAGGCGGGCCCGGGGCCCCTAAAAGTTGCGAGTTTTTGTCTTTCTATTTAGTATCAGGTGTAATTAGGTAGCGGATTGTCGGGGTGACGGCACTTGCGGCCAGCGGCCATCTTGCGTACGTCGCTCTCTGCTTGTTCGCCCTTGCCGCGGGGCCCGAAAAGGAATTTTTTTACTGGTGCCCGAGACCCCACTCCGCGGCCCTGGCTGAAGAAATTTGCATAACGAGACGCTTCATGGTTTTTACACCTCACCAAACATTCCGGTGACAAAATCAATTTGAAAAAGAGATGATGGGTATCTTTTGACACGTATGGGGGTGAAGGGAAATACACACAGTATTTTCCTAAGGAAATCCGAAAGTAAAGAGACCACTTGGAAGACCCAGACGTATGTGACAAAGATACGTGTAATATTAAATCCGGCCGAGGACAGCGACAAGTGGTAGGCACTTGTGAACGCGGTCGTTAAATTCTGGGCGCATAAAATAATGGTCTTTTTTGATCAGCTTAAGGAAATATTAGCTTCTCAAGAAGGGATGTACTGCACTGAATTAGGCAGATTTCATGAAGCCGAAAATAACAAAGATATCCTCAGAAGACAGAAAAAAAATCAGTCTTAGTTAGGTCTTACAGGTAAATAGTTTTATAGGCGACGTGTTGGAACACTTCTGATAAAGATAACGTTACACAGTATACGTCAGCACAAACTTTTTTATTCTTAAGTAAGGCTACATGTTTTGACAACGGAACTCACAGTTGAATACACAGTGATCATCAACGCACCGTTAAGGAAGAAATTTTAAAATATTTTAATGTTGAGACACAATCTGTAAATAACACACTTTATAAAGAAATCAACACCTTTTAGGACAGTTTTAACTAGATGTATTCCACAATTGTAAACACTATGGGATCTGAAAGTGGGGAAAGCATCTGGTAACGAAAGTGTTGTAAGGGCCTGAAGATGACCAACTTTTAGTCGAAACATGTAGCCTTACTTAAGAATAAAGAAGACTGTGCTGACGTATACTGTGTAACGTTAATTGAATTGCAAGCACATCGTGATGCCTTCATTCAGAATACTTCTGATAAAGGTTAAATGATCCCGTTACAGGCCCGGTGCAGCCCAGAGGGTGGGTAGAGTTTAGCTCTACTCTTCTATGACCGCGGCATTAGAAGGGGGTGAGTGGTCAGCAGCACGCCCCGGCCGCCGATCGCATTTTACCCCCGGGAAAGACCTGGTACCCATAGTACAGGAGGCTGAGTGGGCCACAGGGCCGGTCTGGAGGGCGGAAAATCTCGTCCCCATCGGGATTTTTGTTAATTACAACTTTATTGATCCTTCAGTACACAAATGCAATGGATGCATGGAAGATATCTTAGTATGTATTGTTAACGGACTATTGTCTTTGTGTTCGAATTGCATTGTTCGTTTGTTACTCTAGGCCCTTAGGAGAACGCCGTTATGGTGGCGACGTCATCGGTCGGAGAAGTCCTTTCAGGTATGGTACTATGACTCAATTATCCTGCAGCTAGAGGGAACACAGTTTCTCCAGGTCATGTGTGTCGGAGATTATAGTACCACAAAGCAATTCCCAAACCTTTCGCGTCGGCGAGTTGTTTGATATGCTTTCCATCGGGCACGCCTCATGAAATCAGCGTAGTCGATGGCCGATACTCGGTTCCATTGTTGTGTACGGTAATATATCATGTGGGCGAGGATCCACAAAATTGCGCGGTACCTCTGTGGCGGCCAAAAGCGAAAACTAGGACGGACGGTCCACTCCGGTAGAATGTATTTCGGGTCCATGCGATGGATGATCGCTATTCTGGAACGGGTCCACCTCCAAATGTCGGCCCCTTCGCTACACTCAGTCATCCTGTGAATCAGTGTGACTACTCGACTGCAATGTTGGAAATTGTTCGTGGTACTTCGTTGTATCTTGGCTAGTCGGTCGTTGGTCGGTATGAGATCATGAATAACCATAAAACAGGCTGCTTTAAGTTCCTCCGATGACCATACTGCGTGTAGGATCCCCCACACCTTAGACTACGGCGTAGTTGGGTGTTGTGTCATGATCCGTACGCCCGTGCCCCTTTCAGTGCCAATGCCATACTGTGTAGGGAGGCGTAGAAACTTCTGCGGAAGCATCGAGGGGCCTCATCTTGTTCAGGAGGCGTAATGTAGGCCATATTGACGGCGTACACGTACAGGTAAGCTAGTTTAGTGGGGAACTTTCTGGCTTGTTGTGGGTTTGCCTGCCTGCCAGTGAGGTTCCAGGCCTGTAACCTTGCAGTAGTCACCGTTCCATCCCGTTGGTCTGGCAGGTACATACGGTATAGGAGAAGCGCCGTACACTTCGTCTCAATATACGGCATCTCCCATCCTCCCATTTGTTTTGGTCGTTGTAGTGTTGATACAGGCACTCGGAAGACTGTTCCTCTCCAGATATACCACGTAATGGCGGTTGTCAGTTTTTGTGTGTATATGTTTGGGGCCGGCAAGTTTTGGGCTGTATACCAGATTTTGGACAGGAGAAAAGTGTTGACATGACGCATCCGTGCTGCTAGACAAGTTCCCCGAGTGTAGGCTCGCTTTGCCTGCGCTCGTACCTTCCCTGTTAATCGTGCCCAGGAGTCTTTCATCTTTTACTCGATTGTGCCCCAGAAAGTGACGCCTAATATGGTCACATGGGGATGATATGCAATTCCCAAGACGTTCTCCTGTGTACACCAGCTTCCTACCGCGAGGAACTCAGATTTTCGAGGTTGAGGCTGGCACCTGATATTCGTTCATATAGGCGGATGGCTTCCACTATAATAGCCAAGTCAGCAGCAGAGATCACAAAAATGTTCAAGTCATCGGCATAAGCCAACACCGATGTGGGGCGTGTGCGGCGTCCTATCCTTATATCTGGTAGTTTTAGATCCAGAAGGCGAAGGAATGGGTGGAGACACAGAACATAGAGGGTCATACTTATCGGACACCCCTGCTACAATGCGCAGCGAATTGTTATGGGTCCGTACTGATGGCCATTTATTTGAACTGAGGACGTAGCACCTTCGTACATCCTCTTCATACCGGCGATAAAGGCGTTTACAATGCCTTATCCCTGGAGTGTTTGAAACAGGTCGTTGTGGGCGATCCTATCGAAAGCATTTTTAAAATCAAGGGAAAGCACGCATATTGGGATCCTCCTGCTTTCCTCATACGCGATGGCATCACGTACCGTTGCCACCGCGTCAATGATCGTATTTCCAGGGACCCCAAGGAACTGGGTCTCCGTTAGGTGATCTCCCAACACTGGACGCAGGCGTTGTGCGATAATACGAGCAAGAATCTTGTAGTGAGAGTTGAGGAGTGTGATGGGGCGGTAGTCTTCTGGTGTTTGGTTTACTTGCGCTTTCGACAGGCAAACTATCACACCTCGTTCTTTTTTACTGCGATATGTTTCCTGCCCAGAACATTTGATTGATGACCTCACACAGGTCGTCTTACATGATTGCCCAGTAGTGTGAATAGAATTCGCGGCCTAGTCCATCATTCCCAGGTGCCCTTTTCCGCCCGTCCGCCCGCCCGCTTGTATGGCTCGGTGTATCTGCGTTGGCTCGAACGGCGACTCGACCATTCCCTCATACGAAGTATGCTGCTCACAGCGGGCTACCTCCATCAATTTTTCCACTCTGGCATCGTTCAACTCTATTGTGTCGTACATGTTCCGTAGAAAAGTTGAAATAGTCTGTGCTATTCCGCTCGGTGTCGTATGCATCTGCCCTGTTCCATCTCTCAAGCAATATATGGTCCGCTCTGCACGCCGCCGTTTCGTCTGAAAGATGTGGTATATCGTCGGCTGGTCTCCATCTGGTCTATCAGCATCGTTATTGTCATAAAGAATTTTCTGTAGCCTTCTTCTGCGCAGTCGCACAATTTTTGCTTTTAGACGGTTTAAAGCAGGTAGCGTTAGGACGCTGGTGCCCGGTCTCTGCAGTACATCATACATAGCATTCGTATAAAAGGTTCTCCATCAAACAGTGGTCCCTTCGGCGCTCAGCTTGTTCACGTTGGTATAGTTGTCATATGTTCTTTTACCAGAGGCGGTCCCACCACATTGTTAGGTCAGGAAAGTATCCTTTCTGCCGTTGCAGTTGTCCCCATACAGTTCTCAACTTCTCCGTGCATGCGTTCTCAATTATTACAGCGCTGTCCATTTTCCATAGCCCGCGTCCCCTCCGTATAATTGGTAGGTCAATTGATATTCCTAGACGTACGGCGAGGTGATCAGTAAACGGTGCTACAATGACTTCCACAAAGAGTTTCCTCTCGAGCTGTTCTCGTGTGGCATAAATTCGGTCAATCCTGGTTGCTCCGGACGCGGAAAGGTGGGTGTAAACTTTGCGTGTGGGGTTGCCCTGCCAAGTGTCTGTTAATACTAGGCCATGCACCAATTCCGCTAATGCTCGGCTTAGATGAAGCCGCAAGTAGTGTCCAAAGCCTCCAATATACAATTCAAATCCCCACCAAGTAATATATGGCCCGTTTCACCAGTCAGCATGTAAGACAGTTCACTATTGAAGGAACGCTTGCGTTCCTGCTTCATCGCCGTGCCAGATCGGGCGTACACATTAATTATACAGATCTCTCTGAATTTGGCTGCCACAGCGCGTCCAGACGGACTCATAATGATATTCTCTAGAATAATTCCATCCCTCGCGACGATGGCGGTACCTCTTCTATTGGCGCCGATGTTATATTGTGTGGTGTATCCCTGGAAGTCATTGATGACGTGGTAGGTGACCTCTTGTACTAGTAGGATATATATTTCTTGGCGCCTGAATAATGCGTCGGTCATCGCTATTCTCGTGGGAGATGTAATGCCATTTATGTTTAAAGTGGCAATTTTGATTGAGACCATCAGGTCGAACTGGGGAGGGGAGTGGGCAGGGGTCGACGATGGTTTCTATACTTTGTCCTTATTAGATTGTGCTAGGCTCGTTCTACTCCTTGTCCGTTCCCGTCGTATTCCAGCTCTTTTTTTCAATTTCATCTTTTTATTTCGGGATGGGGTTTGTCCCGGATCGTCCGTTTTAGGTTTTTCATCCGGAGGGTTGGTTACGGCGTTCGCGGGCACTGCGTCCTCTTTGTCCAGCCCGTCTGTACTTCCGACGCCTGTCACCATTTCCTGTCTGCTGCCTTATTCTCCCTGCGTGCTTGCATGCAGGGTTCGCGCAGGCTGTCTTGGCTCGCCTATCGTCAAGCGCCGTCATTTCTGCGTCCACGGTTATCACTTCTTGAGGGCCAGTACAGGTTGTGAAGTCGACTGCGTTTGCGTCCTCGTCCTGGGACGTCAGAAAATGCCTTCGTTGGTGAGTGGGGTCCTGTTTTTCCCCACCAATATCTAGCGGGGTGTTTGTGGGCTTCACATCGTTGACAGTAGGGGAAACCCCAGATACCTGGTCATGCGATGCGCTCTGGGGTACCACCTCAATTCGATGGTCAACAGTGCCGTGACAGTTGTAGGCGCCTTTGGCCGCGACATAGGCCCATGTATTGGGGGCCGAATCTGATGTTACAATACCTCCTCCACGCCTTCTGGGTCATGCCTGATTTATATGTCCACTGTCCCCACACCCGTAACAAGTAACTGGCTGGTCGTCATAAGACGGTATTGTTCTGTGCCTTGCAATGTTCATTTGGGACGGAAGGTGTTTGGCCAGTTTCATCACGATCAATTTAACCCCGTTAGCTACCTTGTAGCGGTATGCTTTAGACCAAATTTCATCCTGATCGAGACAATTTTCTCATATGATGCTAATGCTGCTCGAATGTATTTTTCAGTTACTTCTGGGAGCAGGCTGGCTAATCGAATACGCCGCATTCCCATGCCGGCCACCTCTAGACGCACTATTAATATTTCCCCTGTCACGTGTCTGTATTCAGCACTCAGACTCGTATACTGCAGAAGGTACTGTATGTATATGTCACCTACGAACTTCAGAAATACGTGCCTCTTTATCCCATCAATCTGTATCACATTTAACGAATGTTCCGATACATGTAGCTGGTCATGAATCCATTCATGTATTTCATAAGGTGTAATACGTGGACTAGTAGGGTCAAAAATACATACCATTGTATGTTGTCGTTCTGCCATGGTTGCCCTGTTTAAGCACTACACCACACTTTGTAGACACTCGACGGACTCAGATACTGCTTTCACTGAACTTCTAAACTAAACATTAAAACACACACCGACAACCTTTCTCTTTGCTTACTCGTTGTAGACTGATTCGATCCCGGACCGTCCAGTCCGTAGTCAGTCGCTTTACTGACTGAGCTACCCGGCCCACGTAACACTTCTGATACTATACTAAAATAAAATTATATATGCACTCCGTGTGACACAAATATCTTTTATTTTAGTATTTCAATTACTGGCTACTAGTTTCGACCCGAAGGGGCCACCATCAGGCCAAAATTTATAAAAAAAATGTACAAATATTGATGCATAATTTATGGGAAGTCATTCACACCCATTATTTTGTCTGATACTATTTGACCCTTTAAAGACGAAGCACAGACTATTTTACTTAAAGACCCAGTCCGTACCGCGCTGTAAACACTTTTCATCTCGGTTATAACAACCGTTCAGTTTACGCTGTAAGTGGCATAAGTCGCTGTTTGTTCTCAGATAAATACAAAACACATAAATACAGTGTGGGCAGAGCGTACAGTTGTTGAATGTTAAACTGTTGGTGCATCACGTAACCAGTAGGCTTTAGAAGGTTAATGATAAAGGCAAATCAGTCACGTTACAGACCTGGAGTGGCTCAGAGGGTTCCAGGAAGTTAAGGTTCACAGATTACATGACAACGGCACAGGATGGTGGTAAGGTTGTTAGCCATACTTACCGGACGCCTTTAACCCCAGGAAATGTTTCTGGTACTCATTTCTGTAAGAGGCTGCGTCGACCCCAGGGTCATAGTTGCGTTCCGAAGGATTATGTCAATGAAAAATTCCAATGACACCATCTGGAATCGAACCAGCGACCTTCCGATTTGCAGCACAGCACCTTAACCACTGTGCCAACGCGGTCTCCTTAAAAGGTTAATGACTACTGGGAAATCCTGAAATATTTATTCTTCGCCTTTGACCCTGAATATAGAGACAACAGCGATTATAACGATATACCATTCAACACTTTCTCCTGTCGTAGAAGATTGAATTCTCTAAAGCACCGCTGAGAGGATCTAAAATGTTATACAAATGCAATCAATCGGCTGTTACTGACAGTAATGTGTGTTCTGGGAATGTGGGAATTTCAACTTCTGCAAAAACCAGTACGTGACGGATCGTCCACAAACAACCATGCCATCTGTACACTGCCAAGTGGATGTCCCAAGGTTTGATTCGTTCAAGTATGCCGTTACAATTACTTAGAAGGGAAGCGCATTAAAGTGGAAACATATTCGGACAAAATAGAAGCACTTTTTGCCTAACACCGCGGGATATTCGCCCTTGGCAATCTAACAGCAAGTCTCTAAGTCACACAATTCACCTCATGTATATGGATCCCAAAGACACTCCGTCGCCTGCACAGAAACCTGACCCCGATCTGTGTCTCCCCTTCACATTCTCAGAGACAACCATTTAGTTGAAGTCTGCCGCAATATGGAAATGAATTTTGACAGTTACTCTGCATGATAACAAAGATGTTCAATTGAAGAATTAAAAAAAAATCCAACTAAATGCCACTTATTATTTTATTGTACTGCTTATAGGCTCAACATGTTTCAGGCATTACTATGACCATCATCAGGAGCTCGTGACTATGATGTTGATTACCACATTGATCGTTTCGTTCTTGGTTTGCTGTAGGTTGGAGGTTAGGTGCGGTAACGCTGGAGTAGTATCCGGGCTGCAGACTAAAAAACAACTCTGTAGACAGCTGTACATGTTTCGGGTATTGACACCCACCATCAGGAGCTGGTACAACTGTCATTACAGCTTCTGGCACTGGTCAAGCGGGTCTGCTACCGCCCGCTCTCGTTGTTGAGTACCAACCCTTGTACAGGCAGAGGCTCCGTACAGGCCGTACGGCCCATAGGGGGAGTAGAGTTATAGCTCTACTGTACAGGCACTGAGGCTCTGTACAGGTCGTACGGCCCATAGGGGGAGTAGAGGTATAGCTGTACTGTACAGGCACTGAGGCTCTGTACAGGCCGTACGGCCCATAGGGGGAGTA
>Ga0123352_10011699_pt1 | contig 13846 bp, 17 predicted proteins | sample TergutLab28metaG_FD_89700 | JGI IMG/M metagenome (GOLD analysis project Ga0123352, IMG submission 89700) | Labiotermes labralis P1 segment gut microbial communities from Petit-Saut dam, French Guiana - Lab288 P1 | ecosystem: Host-associated > Arthropoda: Insects > Digestive system > Gut ...
ATTAGTATTACGATACAAAGCTCGAATGGTTTTTTCTCCGTAGGAGAAAAAAGACTTCCTAATAAGACTCATATTTTCGGGGTGCCGCTTACTTTCACCTTTTAAATTGTTGTTTGCTATAGAATATAAGTTTTAAGTAAAACTTAAAAATAAATTCTATTCACGGGCTTATTTGCAAACAAAATGCAGCAGAATTGCCTATTTCATTTAAAATTCCAGTCAATGGCAGTGCCTGTTGAAGTAGCAAAGTCCAGCTTCTTTGTAACTCCAACCTAACCTTCTAAAGTCATTTTCCACTGACAGCAGGACATGACATATTTCACACAATTTTTCACTCTTTAATCACTCGAAAAAATTTGCAAAGTAACTGATATGCTCTGCTACTCATTATTAATCATTTTAATTTCTTCTTTAATAATTGTCTTTTCATCTGCTGTTGATAACAAAAGCCCTATCTTATAACCCTATACCTGTTGAGCCCCCTAAGTAACCGCTTTGGCAAATCCCCGTTACTTAAGTAACTCCATGAAAGTGCTCCCTCCTTTTTAGATGACATCCCCTCATCACCGCGCTTGTTGTATGCTATCACAGCAAGCTCCCTGGCTACCTGGTCAAAAACAGGCAGCCACTTAGAACTATCACGTCCCGTATATGCCAAAATAAAAGCCCTTGCATCCTCTAAATACAGTGCCAAGAGCTCGTTAGCCTCCTCATTATTGCACGTGCCTAATGTCTCCCCCACCATTGCTTTAAGCTTTAAAAGTTCTTTTATTGGTACTTTAAATTTTTTTAAGTTCATAATATTTCACCCTTTTGTTTTGTCTAAATTCCTCGTTCGCTTATGTTAAGTAAAAACTCCACCACAGATTCTAATTTCAAATAAAAAATCAGCCGCGCCATTCCAGAGACGCCGTTGTTTCATTGCCAATAGGCATCAAACCCTTTTTTGATAAAAAGCCAATCGTCCCATTCATTTCTAACCTGATTGAGAAAGCCGCCCTCTGCCGCATCTTGTACATAATTTTTAGCAACAACAAAAACAGACCCTCCAACTAACAGGGCAAATTCATATCCCAAGGAGCACCACTTTTAACTTGACCGTAAAACCATTTTAGCTGCTCTACAAAATTTTGAACAGAAACCCGGTTCCATGCGCTTCACCCGTAATTTGTGCAAACTCGTACCCAACAACCAGTGGCCTTAGTGTTGAATTTACATATCCTCTTGCTGCACGAACAGTCTCCGCTAATGCCCTATTCAAATCCTCAGTTACATCCCTATAAGTATGCCAATTAAACCAAGCCACCCTAACCCCGGCAGCCACATCCGCATCGCTCAGTTGCTCAAAATCCCCGGAAACTATGTAAGGATTAATAATTATCCTAAAAAATCTGACCAGTAAAATATAAAAGAGACAAATATTTCGAATAACCACCCCGAAATTATAATTATTAAAAACCAAATACCTAAGACAAGTATTAGCCCTCTGATATCTTTCATTACAATCTTTGTTATTGTTTTGATTTTATCGAAACCCATATTTAATTTCCCCCAATTCACAACTTAACTCCTAGCACGTTGCAAGTAGGCAATGTAACCTTTTTGGATAGATGGCCAGTCAAAAAACTCATTTCTTGCTTGATTAAAAAAGCCTCCTTCACCTGTTCCCTGTATATAATTTTTAGCAGCAACAAAGATTGAGCCACCTACCAACATCTCAGGTGGCAAGCCGAGCGCTGCACCTATATAAGCGTAAGTATAATTCCCAAGGTCCCCAAGAGTTATAAGTTGCCTCTCATAAACAACAAAATTGTATCTCCCGGGATAAGCAGATTGCATAGTGTTGCTTTCCCACCCATCCTGTGTTTTTATATCCCAAGGTCCCTTATCTTCAACTTGCTCTTTAAACCATATTAAATCCCTTGCCCCAATCGAAGGCATTACATTGCCATGTCCCCATGAAGATTCCGGAATTGGTGAGTTCTCATAAAAAAGCTCCCAGAAATCACTATCGCCTCCAAAACCTCTGCGACGCTCCGCTTCTCTAACAGTTAAATCAAGGGAATTGTTTAAATCAACTGTAATATCCATATAAGTATGCCAATTAAACCAAGCCACCCTAACCCCGGCAGCCACATCCATATCAGTCAGCTGCTCAAAATCCCCGGAAACTATGTAAGGATTAATAATTATCCTAAAAAACCTTAATAACTCAACATGGTTCGCCAATAAAATCCCGTCAGAATCGCTTATTACATTTAACCTTTCTCTGTTAGACCCATCTCTGTTAACTATCAGCGCCACATTACCTATAGTAAAATAGCCGCTTAACCCCTGCCAAAATCGGCTCACCCATTTCTGGCTTACTGACAAACCAAATTATTAAAGCCACGCCTCAACTGCAAAGAACATTCCAAACCAAAGAATACCTATAAAAAATATAATCAAACACGCAATTAGTATAATCAACAATGCTTTTAAGTAAAATAAAATAAATTTACCCATTTCACTCCACCGCCCTTATATATCAAATCTCTTACTTCGCAAAATTTATGTTTCTACTTCGCCAATAAGCATCAAAGCCTTTTTTGATAAAAGGCCAATCATCCCATTCATTTCTAACCTGACTGAGAAAGCCGCCCTCTGCCGCACCTTGTACATAATTTTTAGCAGCAACAAAAACAGATCCTCCAACTAACAGGGTAAATTCATATCCTAATGCAGCACCTATGAACCCATAAGTATAATTTCCAAGAGATCGCCAAGGGTTATAAGTTGGCCCTCATAAACCACTGTAGTGCGCTCTCCAGGATATGTAACGTTCTCGACAATAGTTTCTTTCCATGGATCTTCCCATTTTATATCCCAAGGGCGATTGTTTCCAACTTGACCAATAAACCATATAACATCGTTTACGGTATTCACCCCCATAGGGGAAATCCCAACAATATCATTAGTTGGCGTAGTTAATGCATACGAAAACTTTCGCATATATGTAAGTCCTGACCGGCTTTCAGCCTCACTCACCGTTATTGCCAGCGCCCTATCCACCGGCTCAGTTACATCCCTATAAGTATGCCAATTAAACCAAGCCACCCTAACCCCGGCCGCCACATCCATATCAGTCAACTGCTCAAAATCCCCGGAAACTATGTAAGGATTAATAATTATCCTAAAAAACCTTAATAACTCAACGTGATTCGCCAATAAAATCCCGTCAGAATCGCTTATTACATTTAACCTTTCTCTGTTAGACCCATCTCTGTTAACTATCAGCGTCACATTACCTATAGTAAAATAGCCGCTTAACCCCTGCCAATCAGTTCTGCCCCCAAAAGCCTCTACAAATTCCTCTATATTTACAGCGCCCCTTGCATTTGCTAAATATGCTATCATACAAGCACCTCCTTTTCAATATTCTGTACATAGCTACTCACTAACTTAATGTAATCTTAATTTTACATAGAAAAGGCGAAGCCCCTAACCCTAAGCTCCGCCTTTTACCCTTCCTAACTAACACCTAACCATTTAACACAGCCTTAGCCCCTTCTTTCAGCTATCTTAATATCCATTTAATCTTTTCCATTCCCTAAAATCATCAACATAATAATACCAACCATCTGCACCCGGCAAAGGTTTAAGTTCCACCAAAAATTGTATATTTCCCTCATCCGGCTCAGTGCCATCAAGCGAATATACAGCACCCCAAATGGGGCTAAATAAAGTCAACTTTTGAAAAGAAACAGCTCCTGCATCCATTGATATCCTAGAATAACCGAGCAGCCTAAGTTTACCAAAGAGAGCAATTATATCGTCATCACTAACCTTTACCCTGTTCACAACCTTGTGTCCTGGCCTGCCGCTAATAGCCGAAGGCTCTGTATACCCTGCATTCATGGCTCTGTACCAAAAGGGATTTTCAGGCCTTGGCTCCCTGCCAAAATCACTAAGATCAATAGAAGCAATTTCATATTCCAGCCCATCTAAATAACTAACTACAGTTTCAAGCAGCTCGCGGTCTCGCCTGAAGTTCATCTGCATACTAAAAAAACCGGGAAACAATGCCACAAACGATGCCACCGCACACACAAATAAAGATGCCAAAACCGTTAACACAACGGCCCATGTCAAAGTTTTTCTATGTGTTTTTATACCTTCCCTAAGCCTTTTCACCATATATCCTCGCTTTCTTCCCTACCATAATCACTCCGGTAAGCTCGAAACCCCCTTTCTACCAACATCCAGTCTCCCACCTCATTTCTAACTTCCGCAAGCATTTTTTCCGGATCGGTGTCATTAAATGGGTTAAACAGCTCCAAACTCCTTTGAGGAATTCCTGAAACCACAGTGGAACCAAACCTCAAATATTCAAATGTAAATCCCAAAGCCGCCCCTATATAACCATAAGTGATGTTTCCCAGTTCTTCCAAGCTCATTATCTGCCCCTCATAATATATTCGTGCTGTAAAACTTCCGGGGTATTCCGACCGTAGAGTTTTCTTCCAAGGGTCCTCCCTTTTTATGTCCCAAGCTCCTTCATGTTTAACATGAAATATAAACCATAAATTCGCTTCAGCAAACCTTTTACTAAACTCTAAAGTATTTTCACGGCTCTCCCTAAGCCTCTGCGCCCTTTCCCTAGCTTGAGGTACTATCTCCCCCAGTGCTCTCCTTAAGTCCACCGTAATATTCCTATATGTATGCCCATTAAACCATATAACTGAATCCCCGGCGGCTATGTCTTTATCTGTCAATTGCTCAAAACTGCCGGAAACCACATAGGTATTGACAATTAATCTAAAATGTTTAAGCAATTCAACATGGTTGGCAAAAAGCAATCCATCTAAGTCTGCTAATATATCAATGTCCACACCTGTTCGCCCGGATGTATCAGTTATTAAATATACATTCCCTATAGTAAAGTGTACGATTGAGTCTCGCCGCTCTACCATTCCTCCAAAGGCTTCCGCAAACTCCTCTATATTCACAAAACCCCTTACACCTACTGAATACGATATCATATAAAAACCGCCTTTTCAATCCCCTGTACACTCTTAATAGCTAACTTAATGTAATCTTAATTTTACATAGAAAAGGCGAAGCCCCTAAACCTAAGCTCCGCCTTTTACCCTTCCTAACTAACGCCTAACCATTCAGCACAGCCTTAGCCCCTTCTTTCAGCCAGCTTAAATCCTCACCATCCATAACCAACGCAGGTTTGTTGTCAACTTTTCTGGGTACAAACATTCCCTCAAGTTCATAATAAGCAATACCGCTGCTGTCTCCTCCTGTTGTAGACAGCGCTGTTTCTCGTATCTCATTTACAGTAAAAACAAACATCTTATACATCCTGTATTCATCATTAGCCTGCAAACAAGCAAATGACAAACAAAACTCTTTCTGTTTTCCGATAGGGTTCCAAAACATAGCCCCATCCTCATCGAAGGAACCAAACCCCAGCTTCACAAGTAATTCTAAATCCACTTCCGTTATTGCAATAGTAACTTTTGTGCCATTATAATCGTACATATCAAGATATATTTGGTTATCTGCCCAAACAGTTTCTCTTGACACATCCTGCTCCATAGATAGCCTCTTAACACCGGGCAAAGCAAACTGCTCCCCTGTTTCATAGTTCCAATCATCATTTTTAGTAACCGGCGCAAGTGTAAAGTCCGACAGCCCCTTTAATGCTATTTTACCTTTGTTGACCATAATCAAAATCCACCTTTAATATTATTTTTTTGTTAAACCGCGGCAGTTGTAGGCATTAATAAAACACCATCTTCAACATTTAATTACCCCTTAATTATCAATTACTTTTTCTATCCCTTCGTAATAATCTTAGCAATAGGTACGGCTTTATGAGGATACGCCTTAGTCCTCGCCGCATTTTTAGCTACTTCCCAGTTTTTGCCATTTCTAAGCTCATCTAACGACGGTGAGGCGCTATCCATGTTAGCTGCAGTAAATGATATGCCCCTTGGTGCAAAAATCTTCCTCTGCCTTGTAAGCAGCTCCGTAGTCCCCCCTGCTGCTTTAGGGTCGCGGTACAGCTCGAAAGGTATTTTAACCCCGGCATTCACATAATCGAATGAGCCGTCACCAAGAACATATGATGTAAACTTTCCGCCTTCGAAAGGTAAGTCATCATCAATAACCACACGGCGACCATTAAGAGTTCCAAGATTCAAATCTCGTGATAATCCATCAGCATCAGTGTATTTGAGACGTGTAAGCAAATTCAAATTCTCCAAGTTAGTAGCAACCTCCGAATGCATCATAATAGTAGTAAAAGCATTCTTATTGTCACCGCCTGCCTGTTGAATAGCATGGTTTAATGTTGTTTCATTAAAAAAGGGCCCCATTTCGGAACCCGGTGTACCATCAATGTTTGCAGTCTTATCCGACAAGTCTAAAGTGTGCTTTACAATAAACTCCTCCGACCCATCTTCATCCATCTCAAATATACCCGAAAGTATCGCCAAAATGGTTTTTTGGTCAAATACATCCCAATAATCATTTACCTGAGCAGCAATATCTTCCAGAAAATCCTTGCCAATCATAGAGAATGTAAAGTCAGTCTCACCCCAGCCTTTCTGAAACCCCGTCACTATCATACCGCGCATATATGTGTCCAAATCGCTCAAGCTCATGTCTGTTTTTCCGTCGTACTTGTTAGGTTCGCCGTATATGCGCCCTGTCATCGGCAGTGTCACATAATTTCCTCCAACTTGGTCAGGAAAAACGTTTGCAAGCTCTGGGCGCTGTACTAAAACACCACTTTTCAGAAGCTCGCTCTTTTTCAGGTTAGGCAAAGTCTCAACATACTTGCCAAACACCTCAGGGTTAAAGCCTTTTAAATCAAATACAGAATTCATTCTCATTTTATTTCCTCCTTTTAATTTTGCAACCCACATAAAAAAGCCCCTTGCAAATGTACACACCTTTGCAAGAAGCTCTCACTTTAGTAGCGCTGCTATTTCTTTTTCTCCATCCCAAACCCACCCTTAAATATGTTTTATAGTGAAATGAATTTAAAACTGCAACGCTTGCGCTGCAAGTTTTAAATTTGATTGAACGCACCGCACCGCGATCCTGAAAGGATTAAGGTGTGCCAAATATGAACACAGTTCACATTTGGGTTGTATCACTTTAAAAGTGATACAGCTATATATTTAACTTTTTATAAAAACGCAGTCGACTTTTACTCATTTATCTTTTTGCTACCCTTGAGCCTTTGTTCCCTTCTTAAAACAAAATGCAAAGCCAAAAGCGAATGAGTGAAAATATTAGCCATTAAAAAGAATATAATGCAAGCTCCTATAAAAAAATCATCAGATGCCGAATACGGTATTTCGTCAAAAAAAAGAGGAGAACCAATCCCAAGTAAAGAATATAGTATAACAAAAATAAAGCGCAGAGGGTATAAGCCATTACAGCAAAGTCATTCGGATAGTGGTGCGATACTCGTTTAAACCTCCCTGTTGCCCTTAACACCTCAAAAATTCTTTCCTTGCTATCCTCCATATTCCTCACCTCATAATAATCCTACTTAATCCTTTTGAACTTCGCCTTTAAATTCCAAAATTCCGGCATATTAATGCCAACCCATAAATACTCTATAGCCCCTCAAACCACCTAAGCACCCGTCTCTCTTGAGCCGGGCTCTCGTTTGCCTGACGCATCATCTGTGAAAGTGTCGGCTTCTCCTCTACCGGCACTATGGCCTTAGGCGTATTAGCAGAAACAAGCCGATTCCTAATCTCCGTAGAAACCGCCTCTTTGACTAGCTTTTCAATGTCCGGCTGACCCTCATTCAGGTCAAGGTGAATCCCCTCCTCTACATCACTTACATCTACCACTGTCTCATCCTCCATAAATTCCTCATTAATATACCCAAATGGTATTTCACCCAAATATTTCTCCTCCATTAGTAAGTCCCTCCTCTTATTTGAAATGCTATAGTGAAATGAATTTAGAACTGCAACGCTTGCGTTGTGGGTTTTATAGTGGAAGTTCTACAAAATAGTTACATATGTAACTATTTTGTAGAACTAGGCCGGGACGCTAAAGCCCGCCGCAAGACTCTCACTGACCAGGTACGTCAAATGTGAACTATAGTGAATAAACTTAAAAATCATCAAACTTGTTTGAAATGATTTTTAGGTTTATGAACGTTCCACTCATTGAGATTCCGTAGGAATCAAGATGATGGGTAGATTAACCGTTGGTCATAGGCCCCCGCTTCTAAGCCTAAGCGTGAGCTTCGGCGAAAGCGGGGGGTGAGCGTTTTGCGGTGAAGCGGGGCTTCAAACTCCCGCTTCACGCAGCGAAGTTCGCGGAGCGAACCCTTTGACTTGTTGCTTTTCAAGTTAATCTACTATATGTTAACATTTGGGCTGTATCTCTTTTAAAGGGATACAGCTATATTAAAAAGCTAAGTCGAATATATCAAATAAAAAACGAATCAAGGTCCAAGCCTATTTATGATGGGGCTGTGAACAGCATTCCCCTATACCCTATCAACCGCCCAACAAACCCAGCTCCCGGCTAAAAACAATCTCCACATCATCATGACAAGCTGCCTCACCGGCTACCTCAAGAGCCTTTGCGAAAAGCTCCAACCTACTCTTAAGCCCCGACGCAAAAAATCGTTCTTTAACTCTGCATAAATATTCAATAGAAATCATCTTAAACCGCATGGCCACACCTGATTGGTTTCCGGCAAAATGTCTGTCCGAAAAATCAGGTATAAGCGAAAACTTATGTATATCCAATGCAATAGCATTCTTCAAAATTTCTGCCTCACCTTCTGAAAGGCTTTTGGTTAGATACGCTGCGTCTGAATCCTCCGGCAGCTGAAGTATGCCACTTCTCAGTAAATTTTTCGCATCACCTGTAAGCCGCCCAAATTCGTCAGTCTCAAAGGCCGCACCGGTAACCTTTAAAATAGCATTTACAAAACGCTGCTTATCCGCTATCCTGTCTGACTGTAAAATATTATAAGCATCAATAAGTGACAGCACAGCCTCAAAATCACCCATACCCTCTTCGTTGTTCCAATACTGCAATAATGGAATTCTACCGAATAAATTCACCTCTTCTGAAACCTTCTCCCCATCTGCATATTCATGCACTTTATCTGCGTAATATACAGTGAAGCTTTTGCCACGAAGTATGACGCCAAAAAGTGGCTGGCTCCTCACAGTGTCATCATATACCACAAAAGCCGAGCGCGGGTCCACTATAGCCAGGGCTGGTTTCCCATCATGAAAGTATACCAGTTCATAGGCATATCCATAAACCGACAGTGCCTTGCCCAACTCTGAGTCATGGGTGGCAGATTCAGCAGCAACCAGAGACTGAATTATACTGTCAGGTTGTTTTTTACCCTTTAATGACATGGTCTCGGCCAGCACAAATGCACTTGAATCAGAGCTTTTACTCTTGCCCACGCCCTCTTGCCTCGCCCCTTCATTAAATAAAAGCATATTTGTACTATTTGGGCCTCTGTCAATAATCCCGCCACCAGCCGAGGTCTCATCACCAAATACTTGTCCTGCATTTTGAACTTTGCTTCTTGCCCTATACTCCACCGGTTTGCCAAACATATACCCCGAAGCCATATCAGTAATAAATTTAGCCCAGTTACACACAAGCCGCGGCTCGCCTTCATTGCCGGCAAAACTTCCATGGCGCGGCACCGCTGCCCAAGAGTCATGCTCACCCTTATAGTAGCGGCCCAGCCGCTCAAGCCGCGAAATAGAAAGTGCATGTTCATCTATACAGGACTTTAAAACACCCAAAAAGTCTCCGGCAGTTATCACCTCAAAGTTACGTCTAATCATCATATAATTATCCTCCTTGTTTCTAATACTGTTGCTTTTTTAAGAACTTTCAGGGTCTACAAGCTTAAAGGTCTGTCGAATATCATCAGCCTGATTTTTCCTCCCGTGTATCCCATTATGCTTGATATTTAAAATCTCAGTGATACATTCACTAATGCATACACATTATTTGATGATTTTTAAGCCAGCTTACTAATAACCGGCAATGGCGCATAACCTGTTTCATGCAGTTTTTTTATCATTCTTTGCTTCAACAGTAGTTACACAAGAGGTCTAATAGTGCAGGCTACATGGCTTCAAACCAACCCACAACTCTAGCCATCTTCCCACCCAGCACCTCCATGCAAAAGTATCGCACACTGTCCATAAAATGGTCGTTTTCTTTAAGCGGCACATCGAACCCCGCTTCCGCCTTGTTATAATCCCAAGAATAAGACTCAAACTCCTCTATAGTCCACCTACAGCCGTCTACAATCTTAATCCGCCCCTCTTTCAAAAGTGATCCCGTCAGTCTTATCCCGCTAAGCACCTCATTTTTCGCTCGCTTAACAGGTACCCCCCTGCTGGATAACTCCGCAATAAATGACGCCGCCGAAGGGTCAACAATAACTGCACTTATATGATATCCCCGGGTAAAAGCAAAGTAATCGTCACAAAACTCACGGTCTGTCTTTTGCCGTGATTCTTCCCGCCCTGAAAATCTATATTCCGAAAGTAGATACCAAATTCCATCACTTAAACCCCAAAGTCCAAAAACCGTCGGGTTTTGAGTCCCATAATCACAGGCCACATAAAATTTAGAGCAGGCCTTGGGTGCTTCTTTTACTACACAATTCGTATAGCAAAACATGTCGTAAACTAACCCGCTAGCCTGAATTCTTTTGCCCAAAATATCCCTCTGATACCAGACAGATGTTTTATCATACGTCTGACAAACTGCCTTAACCGTTTCACTTGACAACGACAAATTGTCAAATATTGTAAAGTGCCCATAATTGAAACCATAATTTGAACTCTCCTTCTGCCTTTCTTCATGAAAGGTCAAAAAATCCCTGTAATAAAAATGCCTGGCAGACTTTGGGTTCAAATCATGAAAAATGCGCCTGTCCTTAGAGGCCAGCGTTCTATCAAAAACCTCGGAAATGAAAGAAGGATGGCACTCATTCACCTCAGTGATATAAGCCATCCCAAAAGAAAATCCCTTAATATAGCGCCTGTCTCCATCTCTACCGCCACCGGCAGTAAGTACAACTTTCGGCCCTGTCTTGGTTTCTAAGAACAAAGCTTGCCGCCCCTTGTAATAGCCCTCCTTACAACGGCCCCTATAGTAGTAAAGCAGTCCTAAGCCATTGCAGTCAATAATATTTATACGTGCCGCCGAACTGCTCACTCCTCCTGCAAAATGCAGTTTATCAGGGTGAGTTTCAAGAAGTAAAGCAAAAGCCAAGGTATTAACCACATTTTTGCCGCCACGTTTTCCACCTTCTGCGACATTTAACCAACTATCCATAGCAGCTTTCAAATATGAATGCTGTGTCTGTGATAATGGGGCAAACTTTAAGGAATTTAAAGTATTAGAAAATTCAAATCGTAAAAGCTCTTCTTCCACGCCTCCGTAAGTGGCCTTATTTCCTAACCCTTTATCAAAAATTTCACTGCTTTCTTTCCTTGGCTTTTCATCAAAACCTTCCAATATCACTCCTCCTTATAAAGTAGTATAGCTGTATCACTTTAAAAGTGATACAGCCCAAATGGGGACATATAGTAGATTAACTTGAAAATCAACAAGTTAATCTACCCCATCATCTCGAATCCTATGGAATCTCAATGAGTGGAACGTTCATAAACTTAAAAATCATTTCAAATAAGTTTGATGATTTTTAAGTTTATTCACTATAGTTTTAACATTTCAGAGCAGTAAAAAAGAACCCTTTTATTAGGATTCTTTTTTTATTCTCTACCCATATTATCAGCATCCCGCCTAATCAGTTTATAAAGTGACTTAAACAAATCTGAAACACTTACAGCAACTAACGCAATAAAAGCAGTTGTTCCGGTTTCTCCGAGTGTTTTTGAGTAATTTTGAATAAACTCCAGCCTACTTTTATATCCAAGGTTCATAACTGATAACGGCAAAAACATCAAAAATAATATCACCAGAAATATTACTATAACCCGGAAAAAAACAGGCAGCATCTTAAGAAAAAGAATGTAATCTCTTTTCATCACATCTTTAGGAGATACAAGATAGCCTTGGCTCTTAGCATCAGGATTGCAAGTTTTTTGGGGTTCGGACTTTTCCGTTTCCAAGCCGGCAAACTTATTCTTCCTTATTGGGAAATAATTTTCTAAAGTCTATTACTATATCTTGGTTATTCGTAAGTCTATACTATCTACTTCGCCATATCTCATATCAGTCATTATATGCACCTCCGGAACTGCTATTCTCCTATAAATATACTATACTATAAACCAAATTTTGTCACAATGATAAATTATCCAAGCTCTATACAAATTTCAGAAATAATCTTATTGCTCCTCGTGTCCCTTACCGGGTTTCTTCAGTAGCTCATAAATTCTAAGCAGCTCAGACTCGTGGTTTTCGTCCCCATCATATTCCCCGGCTTTTGTCCTAGCCGCTATCTTCAAAAACTTATCCGTCAGAGTACCAAAAACCGAAACCAGAGTCTTGTAATCCAGCGCGTCAAGCTCCATACGGTGCTTTCTGGGGTTAAGGCGCTCCAAAAATAAATAATCCGCAAATTCCTGATAAGCCGGCACCTTAGAGCCCCAAAACCCCTCTAAGCCTCCTAACCCTTGATGCGTAACGTGCACAGTTCCAAACTTATGCTCTTCGTCAAAAGAAGCTTCATCACCACTAATCATCTGCATTATGCCAGATTCAGCTGCCCCCTTTACCGTTGCCTTAAATTCACCAAACTCAGACACAATCCGCTTAACCGTTGCCGGTGCAACTCCATGAATACGACCCACTTTCGAGGCCGAATTGTATTTTGAATAGTCCTTTAATACTTCTCTTTTTTTCTCTAATGATATTTTTTTTGGCATATTAGCTCGTTTGCCTCCCTCCTTGTATAATAAATTTAGGTTAATAAAGGCAACCCATAAACCTTTATTGCTTAGAGCATACATCATGATGTATACTCGCTATATTAGGCAAAGGATGTCGCGCCCTCCTTGAGGCAGACACCTCTTTCTTTTAAACAGATTGCGAATTAGTTGGATGTTAACCATACCTGCGGTACTTCGCATATAGAACAAGGCAGTGACGTTTAAAAGCAAAGGGAATATGTCTAAAATACAATGGCAAAAGGTGGCGTATATGTTGTATTTAGGGATAGACATTGCCAAAACAATCACGTAGCAACATTAATTGATTCAAGTTCAAAACTGGCATTTAAAGGTTTTTCGTTTGCCAACACCACCGACGGAGGCGATAGCCTAGTCACAAAACTAAACTTATTTATATAAGACCCCAACGAAGTTGAGGCTGGCATGGAAGCCACGGGGCACTACTGGATAGCACTATATAGCTTTCTTGTGGAGAAAGGCTATACATGTCATGTCATAAACCCAATTCAAACAGACGGCTGGCGCAAAGGCGTTGAAGTTAGGAATCATAAAACTGACCAAAACGACTCATTTTTGATAGCCGATTTAATTTGTTATGGAGACTTTGTAGGCACAGTGCACCAAATTCTTAAAACAAACCCTTGACCCGTTATTGACACTTTTTCTGCATTCGCTGTCGCTTCACTATAGCAAACGACATTTAAAAACGGTTCAAGCTACGTGGCAAACCCGCCCCGAAAATACTTCACCTGCTAGTCAGTGAGAGTTTACGGCAGGGTTCAATGCCGTAAACTCAAATGATTTTTGCCGTAGGCGCTGTCAATGAGAGCCTTTGTGTCGGGGTTCAATACTAATCCTGATTAAAATACAATACCTCTTCACGGCTAAAACCACTCCAAAAG
>Ga0123352_10011700_pt1 | contig 13845 bp, 8 predicted proteins | sample TergutLab28metaG_FD_89700 | JGI IMG/M metagenome (GOLD analysis project Ga0123352, IMG submission 89700) | Labiotermes labralis P1 segment gut microbial communities from Petit-Saut dam, French Guiana - Lab288 P1 | ecosystem: Host-associated > Arthropoda: Insects > Digestive system > Gut ...
AGAGGGTGGGTAGAGGTATAGCTCTACTCTTCCATGACAGCGGCACTAGAAGGGGGTGAGTGGTCAGCAGCACGCCCCGGCCGCACTTTACCCCCGGGAAAGAACCGATACCAATTTTACAGGAGGTTGGGAGAGCCCCAGGGCCGGTTTGGACGGGCGGAAAATCTCGTCCCTACCGGGATTCGATCCAGGACCGTCCAGCCCGTAGCCAGTCGCTATATCGACTGAGCTACCGGGCCCACACTGAGGCTACAAACAAGTTTTTGCCATCCACCCCAAAACGTCGAGAAAGTGTCGGTACAGACTGGCTAAACCGGAGGAGCCGGAAGTTCACATTGATGAAAATAGCCGTTTAGATTGTGCCACTAAATATCGCACTTCTGTCTTTGATTTTCTAGTCTTTGATAACGGAAAGAATTAATAAGCGTTTGGCGAAAACTGTATAATGAGGCGCTTAATGATCTCTACTGCTCACCCAATATTGTTCGGGTGATAAAATCGAGAAGAATGAGATGGGCGGGGCATGTAGCGCGTATAGGGGAGAAGAGAGGTGTATACAGGGTTTTGGTGGGGAAATCTGAGGGAAAGAGACCACTTGGGAAACCACGGCGTAGATGTGAGGATAATAATAAGAAAGATCTTCAGGAAATGGGATGTGGGAGTATGGACTGGATCGAGCAGGCTCAGGATAGGGAAAGGTTGCGGACACTTATGAATGTGGTAATGAATCTTCGGGCTTCATAAAATGCGAGGAATTTCTTGACTAGCTTCAAACCTGTTAGCTTTTCAAGAAGGACTCTGCTCCATGGAGCAGTAAGTAAGTAAGTAGGTAAATAAGTAAGTAAGTAGGTAAGTAAGTAAGTAAGTAAGTAAGTAGGTAGTTAGGTAGGTAAGTGAGTGAGTGAGTGAGTGAGTGAGTGAGTGAGTGAGTGAGTGAGTGTTTGATTGAGTAGGTAAGTAAGTAAGTAAGTGAGTGAGTGACTGAGTGAGTGAGTGACTGAGTGACTGGGTGAGTGAGTGAGTGGGTGAGTGAGTGCGTAAGTAAGTGAGTGAGTAAGTAAGTGAGTGAGTGAGTAAGTAAGTAAGTAATTAAGTATGTATAAAATTAAGTATATAAGTAAGTCTATAAGTAAGTCAGTCAGTAAGTAAGTCAGTAAGTAAGTAATTAATTAAATAATTCAGTAAGTAAGTAATTAATTAAGTAAATAAGTCAGTAAGTACTTCAGCCAGTAAATCAGTAAATAAGTTAGTAAGTCGGTACGTAAGTAAGTCACTAAGTCGGTAAGTAAGTAAGTAAGTCAGTAAGTAAGTAAGTAAGTCTTTGATAAGAAAAGTGGGGAGTTCGTCTGTTGTACAACCGACAGTAACAGCACTTAATTGTAGACTTCATATATCTTCCGGGATAAAGTAGTTCTTCAAAAACAGGAAATGTGTTATTGTTATTATTATTTCACGCAATGTAAAAGAAAAATATTGTTGACGCGCGAAATTTGTATTTGCTTGCAATCTGTTAAACTGTGATTATAAAACAGGAGCCAGACATGCGCAGTGTGACGTATTGCAAACAAACCCATGTTTTCTTTATGAAATATTGTGCTGTTATTACAGTTGACGTACAAACATGGTGATGTTGCGAACATTTAGGATTCGGTATTATAATAGAAGCCTTGGGAATCTTCGAGCCTAGCGGGGAAAATTATGCAGAGAACTGAAGTGAAATGTCAACTTGATGGAGCTAGGTAATTTTATTGATGTATTCTTAGCTCGACATGTTTCGGGTACATACGCCCACCATCAGGAGCATTAGATGTTGAGTTGCAGCGTATGGTTTTCTGCACCGAGTTTTTGGATGGGTGGTGGTCTTCAGAGCTGCTGCGTAGGTCGTGTGTACGGTGCGGATGGTGCAGTGCACGGCACCATCCGCACCGTACACAGCGTCTCTCAAGATCACCAACCATCCAAAAACTCGGTGCAGAAAACCATATGCTGCAACTAAACTTCTAATGCTCCTGATGATGGGCGTATGTACCCGAAACATATCGAGCTAAGAATACATCAATATAATTACCTAGCTCCATCAAGTTGGCATTTCACTTTATTTCATGAGGAAAATGCATGGTCCAAAAACCCTCAAGTTATGCAGAGAAATTTGTTGAAATTCTTTGGAATATTTATTTACATTTTGTGTCCAAATACATCAAGATTTAATTACGTGTTTTTGGTTTTCTTGGGGGTAAAGACTGAAGTCTGCTGAGACTTTAAGCCCCGTGGACTAGAAAACAGTTGTCGACTTTTCGGCCGCACCTCTGAACTGCCTTCATCTTTAGGTTCAACGAAGTAGTACATCATGAGTCATTCTTTATCATCATCATCATCATCATCATCATCATCATGGCCATTAACCACCATCAGAGTTTTTCACTAAGTAAACGCCGCAGTATTTTAACCTTGCAGAATGCGACAGTACGTTTCTTTGAACTTCCGTGCGTTACCACCAAACTACACGGCGTCATACCCCAGAAGTCTAAACTTATCCCGGCCTACTACCACAGATTACACAATCACAATGCTTTATTTCACGCTTCCTCCTCCGTGTAGATGATATCTTCTCTCTTCTCAGCTGTTATACAGCGTCGATTAGTTTTTAGTTACCGACGTTTCGGGGGCAACATATCGGTCCCTTCGTCAAGGGTCAAGCAGCCTTCATTTCCAATTCATCATTCACTTACCTCACTAACTTTCGAAATTCTATAGCGTGTAGTCTTGGCTACAGATGACGTCGTTAAATAAACACTCTATATATCAATGTTGCACAGGTCTTTGTCGTAAAACATGTTTTAACCTCAAATTACTTCCTGTACATGCATTTGTGAATTTGTTGATGGGGAAACAAGAAAAGCTTGTTATACGGGATTCGAACATGGATTGTAATAAGCGAGGAAGATGATAAACAACTTGACGTTTCGATGTTTATATAGCATTATTACGACACTTGGCAGTAGGCTAATATGTGGGTAAGTAGCCTAAAACACGCAACGTGGATGGCGCACTTCAGATACTTGGCAGTGTTTTGCTCTGGCCGCGAAATAATTAAAAAGTCCTTTTGCGTGATTCTTTCATATGTTCATACACAGGGACGTTTTGATAAATTGATTTTAATAACTCTCTTTTGACACAAATGGTAAATATGTGTCGTGCAGAAGTGATTCCAAACTCATTAATGTTCCCTTATTTTATATATATATATATATGTATGTATGTATTTATCTGACTTTGTAGTCTTATGTGTATGATATCAGCGCTGCGCACTGAGCATACTAATTACAAAACCAATTTATTTAAAAATTCCTCCATATTAATCCGAAGAAAGCTTCACTATACTTAGTCGAGGAAGGGGAATCGGACCAGAATAACGGGGCAGTTTATTCTTTGCGTTAAGTTTGTGGGCTAGAATCCAAAATGTTCGCAGCCATAAGCGTGTAATACTGATAGGAAGCTACACTGTAGGTGGTTTGTGGAGGGGGGGGGGTTCACATCTCCAGAACTATGAACTGTTTGGCTGCATGCCATATTATAAAGCAAATGTTATAGTCTCACTGTAATTCTGTAACCCGCTTCTCGACCCAAATCCTCTTATTGCGAAATAAGTTCGTGGGGAAAAACACATTTGTGAATTGCTGAATATCAAACGCCGAAAGTAAGAAGGGCTTGTGCGGATCAGTCGGTAACTGTTGAAACCTTTCCACTTTACAAATATTTATTTTTATTCTACATCGCGTTTTTTTTTGTAACGAAAAATACACATTTATAGCTTTTGAAAATGTATCGCCAATACGAAGCAGAAAAATTAGCTTATGAAGGTTTTTGTTTTATGGTAGATATTTTACATTTCAGAAGTGGCCAGATAGAAAAGAACTGCTAGCCACATATTAGAACTCAATAGGCATATTTGTTGTCAAGCGAAACGTACGGTAGCAACACTGTTCACTGCCTGAGAGAAAGCAGCAAACGCTATCTTGTAGAAACACAAGGAATTACTGCTTTTTGGCGTGTCCGCTAGATGCGCTAGTGAGCTTTTTACAGAGATTTCTTTGTGATAAATTTCACCTGTTATTTTTGTTTTAATTTGGGAGCCTCAACCCCCTAGAACCCTCAGGGTCTGTCCAACCCTGCACAGGGATCGCATTACCTTAATCTATTATCTTTTTCCACGATACTGGGGCGACTCTTACAAGTGACGTAATAGATCTACTTTTTGGTTACCCGTGTTATGTGTGTTTGGAGAGAAGCAAGGCATGAAGCAGAGTGTGCGGCCAACGGCTAAAGTAGATGACTCTGTCGATAATATGTCGATACAGGAGCCAGTACAATATTAGTGACATGTCAAATACGTATGGAGATGATTGATGCACGAAAATCATAAACGGAATGCGTAATACAGAATTCACGTCATGTTTTCTTTCGCCAACGCGTTCAGTTCCTGAAGTAGTAAAAGGTAAAGTGATCCCGTTACAGGCGCGGTGTGGCCCAGAGGGTGGGTAGAGGTATAGCTCTACTCTTCCATGACCGCGGCACTAGAAGTGGGTGAGTGGTCAGCAGCACGCCCCGGCCGCACTTTACCCTTGGGAAAGACCCGGTACCCATAGTACAGGAGGCTGGGTGGGCCCCAGGGCCGGTCTGGACGGGCAGAAAATCTCGTCCCCACCGGAATTTGATCCCGGATCGTCCAGCCCTTAGTCAGTCGCTATACCGACTGAGCTACCGGGCCCACTTCTGAAGTAGTACTCTTGTGAAATTGTATGAGGATGTCTTAGGTAGTTGAGAAACTATCAGCTTCTCAAGGATCATAACTCGTGAAGTTAGTAAAGTACTTTAGAGCTACTGTACTGGTCCCGTTTCCCAAATGTTGGGCTTGGAGTGCTCTTACACAGGGCTAACTGATTCCATGGAACTAAGTCCTTCCTAAGTAGCTAAATGGTCCTCATATGGTCAAGAAGTTCTCCGCATTTTATGGAACCCTCAAACTTCATTACACCAATCACAAGCTCCTGCCATCTGTCCCTATCCTCAGCCAGATTAATCCAGTCCATGCTTCTCCATCCCTATTCTTGCAGATATATCTTAATATTACGCTACCATCTATGCCTAGGATTTCCAAGAGATCTCTTTCACTCAGGTCTTCTCCACCAAAGCACTACTTGATCTACAAGGCGAAATACGCTGTAATTTCTGAGTGTCATTCTACTGGCAGTTTTAATCCTAATACTTTCAGACAAACAAGGGAACATTCACTTTATACATCAAGAGTCTGAAACAGATATTCTACTATACATAAACAACGTTTCAAGTCTGGATTCCCCTGATAAACAACCACCTACGACTAACAAGGACTCTCACAAATTTTGAAACATCGGCTTGTACGTAATATCTTCCAGGAACCGATAAGTACGGCACTACGCAACAACCAATTTATTACGCCACTACGGAAAACTAACGAGAAACCAGCATAGTTAAACAGAAATATTTCCTAATTTCGGCACCCCACTCCCCCTCCCGAGATCCCGACACCTAATTTGTATATTTTTATATTATAATAATATTTGATTCTACTACTAAGTGTATTGTGATCATTTTAAATTGAAATTTTACAGATGTGTACGAGATCTCGTTAACTACCAAAGCATAACACACTGTATATTGTGTGGTTACCTGATAAGGGATAAGTGATCAACCGTGATGATGGCCTATGAAAAGACCGAAACATATAGTTGTTGAGACAAGCTTAGCAATATAAATATTATAAGTTGAGTCAGACTCTAAATTAACTTATATTCGTGATCCTTAACCCTTATCCTGCTAACGTGGAGAATATGGTGAGCTCCTAATAATGCCAGAAAATGGCAGATGGGATTTAACTCGGCGTTTAAAGGGTTAACCATCTCAGATTTGGCAGGTTCCAGACCCTGTAGATTCCCTTTTTATTTTACGTTGAATTTGCATGCTACCCGCCCCACCTCTTATTATCTTGTTGCAATACTGTGATAGGTTTTTGAATTTAGAAGTGGATATTTTTGCAACATTTCAGTGAAGTGTGGGCACCTGTGAACTTGTTTTAGACTCCAGTTGAAATGTGACGGCACACGGTGACGCACGGGAGGAGAAGTGAAGGGGAAACTGGCGAATGGAATGGGTAGCCAGTACTCTTCACACTACCTCGGAACATGGTGTATGCAGCATTACTACCGCTGATGAGCCCACCTCGGTTGCCAGCAGTCGACTGAACTGACGCCCCCCGCCGATTTAAATGGACTCGTCCGTTTAGCCGAAAGACGAAATCTGGTTTCTGCGCGTGTGCCGTCTCATTTCAACTGACCTCTACCAAGGAATCGTTGCTGTTCACAAATCTTGGTATGTTTTTCATGGGAGAAAGAAAAATTGTATATATATATAGCCACAAATTTCGTTTTTGTTCACAGAATTGTGCAAGGTGAAACAAGAAAATTATTTGATAGGAAGTAAGAGCTGTCCGTCGCCATGAATTTTCTTAAGTGTCACAATGTATGCACTTATAATTATTCTAGCTGACACTACGTCTTTAACTATGCGCTGTCGTCTATTGAACACGTCTCCAGTTCGAAGAAATTCGCGGTATATCCGTATTATATCCCACTGATATTTGGTAGGAAACTTAGTCTGGAAATTACAGATATATCCAGTTACATGCATGTCAATATAATGACGGCTGCGTGAGGGGTTTGAGTGTGGAGAGTTGCCAGCTTTTATGTTTTCGTGCATAAGATACTATTTAATATTGTGTCTAATACAGTATGTGTCTTTCGCCATGTCTCTAAGTACGGAAGCTGTCACGGGATGTCCCGGCAGATGCGGACTTCCTATACGATGAAATTGCCGTGCTCACGATAAGAAAACTAGACAGTCACTATAACGTATAACGTAACATTGCGGTGCGTTCGCGTAACCATTTTTGCAGTGGAAAAGCAATAAATATTTTTTATTTTTTATTGTGTCTGTGTAAACTTATTTACCTGGTATTAACAGCGCATGCGTTTTATTTTATCGTTATCAATGGCCTGTCCGGCTGTGTCGTATTTTTCCACATTATCTCATAAAAGACACAATTTTACCGAAAAAAAGTAACTGTACATAAATTTGTATTTTCAAATACTCTACGTTTGCCTAAGGAAGTTTTTCATTCTAAGACTGCAGCGATGTATCATAAATTTACTTATATCTGTATGTTAAGTATCCGTTATTTTTTTAATATAATTTTTGAAACTTGAATTTTCTTTGCAGATTTTCGAAAAAGTTCTCAAATATATAATTACATGAAATTCCCTAAAGTGTCGTCCGAGTTTTTTTTTTTTCAGACAGCTACAACTGACGAAACCAAAAATCGTTTTCGCAATTTTGTCTATTAAGCCTAAAAAGACTGTAATATTTCCCCTCGTCTTCTGCGCATACCGCGGTCACCATAAGCTAGCAAGCCTGTACACTTAGTGACGATGATTGGAGTGACCCAACATTGTGTTGTGTTCTCACGCGCACTGATTTTCGAAATGAGATTTATGCCCTTTTATTCACGTTTGAGCACGCTTGCTTACAGAATCAATTTCAACATTCTGTACACCTTTCAACGTGTAAACCGTTTGCGTTGCGAGGGTCATTTACGCACTCATTTCATTGTTTTATTTCCTGTTGCTTTTATTTCCTGCCGTTTTTATTGTTATGTAAAGCTATTGTAATCGTGCAGCCAGCAGATCCATAACTTTCCACTCTTGTTAAAGGGTCTCAACATTCATAACACACTTCTTTCTGTCACACATTCATATGCATCAAAATAACATGCATTTCTGCCCTCACGTACTGAAACGCATTGCGTAACTTGTGCGGCAGGAGTCTTTTATATACGTTTCTGGGGGGGGGGCAAGTTTATTTCAAGCATTTAGTCTCTGCTGCTTGATTATAACTTTGGCACTCAAACCTAGACAAAACTTCATCCCGTATAAATTCAAAGCCGAACACGTGACAGGCGTTCAGGCATTATTGAGTAATTTAAAATCCACTAGCCTTTTATTTACGTGTTTCGTTTATTAAATCGAGAAATATTAGGTAATACAACGGTATGTAATTAATATAGAAATTTATAACTGCGTTATTTGACAAATTCAAGAGACGACAATAATTTGAGGAGTAGATAGATAGGGCTTCGAATTTTAAAGTCAATTGGAAAAATTAATAATAATAACAATAATAATTTACAGCAAATAGGTGAGATATATTAATTAAAAATAGAAAAGAGAAAACATGCACACTGATAGATGTGGCAATACCCACAGACAGAAATGTTGTGCAAAAGGAAGTGGAAAAAGAAGTTAAAATACAAGAGTTTATGTGCAGAGATACAGCGAATGTGGAACCTGAAATGTACGATTATACCAGTAATAATTGGAGCCACTGGAATAGTAACGAGAAGCTTAAGGAAAAATTTGGAAGCTGTAGCAGGAAAATATTCGATAGATTCACTACAAAAGACAACTATACTTGGAACATCACACATAATACGGAAAGTACTGCAGTGTGAAGCTTGAAGCGTGAGCGGTGGGGATCATCGCTGGTTCAAGAGAAGTATCAGTTAAGAAAATGCCTGTGACAAAAGATAACCATATCGTATATTAATAGTAATAATTATGATAATAATAATAATAATAATAAAGCCTAATATTTACTGTCATGGGTCGACTCAGCTTCTAACAGAAATGAGTACCAGGAGCATTTCCTGGGGGTAAAGATGGCCGGTGCGTAAGGCTGACAAACTTACCACCATCCTGTGCCGTTTTCATGAAATCTGGGAACCTGAACTTCCTGGCACCCTCTGGGCCACTCCAGGCCTGTAACGGGACTGCTTTACCTTTATTATTTACTGCATGAGGCCAGGAGCTCTGCCCTCAGGAGACTGGAACAGCACTCTCCTAAATTTCCTTTCTGTACATGTGTGTAAGGAATTCAGTATAATTAGTCGGATAAAAGTACATTGTGAGTATGTAGGCCGTAAGTGCAGAGGGAGAGATGGAGGCACAGCTCTACTTATGCCTAATGTCGACTCTAGATGTGGAGTGATTGTTCAATTTCATTCCCCAGTTGCTTTACTCTCTAGAAAAATTCCCTCGTTACGTGCATTGGAGGATGGGATGGTCCCATAGAGAGTCTAGGTGTTTTAAAGAAGAGATGAATCTATTGTTCCACGTGGGAATCGAACCAAGATCCCACGGAAGTTCAATTCATAGTCTAATTACTAACCGACTGCGCGATATTAATGAAGCATTCAGATATAAATGAAGTGAGAGAGGTAAATTGTATTGATACTTTATACATGTTTCCTTCGTAACCCCCTAAGCCTTGTTCTTCTGACATTCATGCACCGCACCTACACAAAACGTGCACATGTCACGAAAATCACTAAATTACAGAAAACACACTCTTTTTTTTGTGGTCTGACGCCCCCCACTGGTCCAGGGCCTCATCATTTTCAAGGCTTCACGATCGCTTTCAGACACTCTACACTCGGTAGAACTCCTCTAGACGAATGATCGGCCCAACACATAGTCTTCTACCTCAAAAAAACACAACGCCTACAACAGACAGAATTCCGTGCAAAGGCGGGACTCGAACCCGCAATCCCAGCAAGAGAGCGGATGCAGAACCACGCCTTGACCGCGCGGCCACCGGGATCGGCACGCATGTGGTTATGTCCAGTGTCACTGTGGCAGCAAATGACCTTCAGATATGTCACGATCAAAATTAAACTTGGACCCGCTTGTAATTTGCTGCGGATTTGAAAATCGCCTGGTATTAAAATGGACCATTTGCTTATCGTTTCAATTAGAATAATACTCTCATATCCCTAGTGCTGAATGACGTCAAAATACCTAAGGGCGGTCTTGGCTATAGCACCATTTCGGGTGGGATTAAGCGGGACTGAATCTGCAGTAAATCTACAGCCTGTATTCTGTAGGTTTATTGAATACAAACGAAGCTGTACAGTCGGACACAAAACTTGAACATTGTCTTCAATGCTACATGTTTCGATTCAACGAAACATAATCGGGCAATACTTTGAAGACGTTTCAATTAACCTCAGTATTTTCGTTGTTACACCGTGCATGTTGTCGAGTTACTCAATTATTATACCAACTACTGCACATATATAAAATTTGTAAAATTTACACATTAGAACATTAAAATGCTCTGAAATATTTCAGTCCTAGGGCCATCATCAGGGAGCTATATCGTCCTTGCTAAAGCCACACCATAAAAAGTCACGTTAATGTGACTTTTTATAGTGTAACTTTAGCAAGGACGATATAGCTCCCTGATGATGGTCCTAGGACCGAAACATGTCGGAGCGTTTTAATTTTTCAATGTTTAAATTTTAAATATTTAATTTATGTGCAATAGTTGGTATAATAATTGAGTAATGTCTGTATAATTGCAGTTCGCACTGTCTGCTTAGAGAAATCTCACTTTTTTTCCCCCCTGTGGTGCTTCGACCCAACGCCGGCCATGGCCTCCTCATTCCTGAGAAGATCACGCACAAAAGACACATCATAGTCGGTAGGACTTTTCTGGACGCGCGATCAGCTCGTCGCAGAGACCTCTACCTGAAAACACACAAAACTCAACACAGACAGACATCCATGTCCCCGGCGGGATTCGAGCCCACAATCCCAGCAAGCGAGCTGCCGTAGACCCACGCCTTAGACCGCGCGGCCACTGAGATCGTCAGAAAAATCTCACCAGTTTACAAATATTTATTAAGGAATTAAATACATAACTTGTGCATTAGTGGGAACTCACTTTATCGACAGTGCACATTACTACTGTATTTATGATTTTTTTAACATTTTTCTAGTAAAACGCCCAGTGTTGTTTCATTGAATCTAAAGATGTAACATTAAAGTGTTGATAGTAACACTTCGTTCGTTTTCGGTATGATTATTATTACTAACTGCAGTTGAGTTGTCACCCTGTGGCAGTAGTCCTTACACTAGTACAGACAAAACAAATAAGAATAAATATACATAAACGAAACAATACAAAGAACACAGTACAAACAGTACAAAATATAATAAATACAAGTAAACATATTACTGAAATACCCAGACTTTACAAAGCAAGTTGTAACAACCACAGTACAAGTTAATATAACCACAATACAAAATATATCCAAATAGAGACCAACGGAATAAATGAGAATAAAATTCTACAGTTGATTTGAAACGGGTGTAAAAATTAAATTTATCCGTCAGTTTAATTCACCATTTTCGAAAGTTCCGAACGTATATAATTTTAGCGCTGCTGGTACAGTAGACTCGAAAACTGGCTAAAAAGTTTAGACGTTAAATATTTTGCCTTTTATTTTGCCAGTAGCCACGTCACAGGTTTGAGTGCCAGCTGGATATAAAATACATCGCAGGTGCTGTGGCAATGCATTGTGTTTATAGCTGTACTTTCGCCTTCATTTTACTATAAAGGTAACTTCATCACTGACTGCTGCTTTTCAAGTTAATTATCTTTTATATTATTTAAACTGCGCCCAGGTGTATGCTGCATTTGATACAGAACGAATTAACGTGTAGAATTGACTGAAAATATGAATTAACTTGCCCGTAATTATTTTGGACATTTCACGTACAGCCTACCGCAAAAGTCACGTGACAGGAGAGGAAACTTGCTAAACATCAAGTGTCAAGTGAATTTTGCGCCAATCTGTATTTTTGGAGGCGTTTCGAAATTTCTTGTGGGTTTGTTGCCGATTTTAGGAAAAACATTCACCAGCAAACGCCAATATTGTTTTTTGTAGTTCTATCCATTTTTAAAGAGGTAGTTTTTATATCGCTATTTTATGTTCTGACAGCTGTAGAACTAAGGACTTCTGTTTTCTGAAATATGGTTCTGTATATCTGATGATGAACACGTGTTTCGGAAGTTGTTACTGGGCCACGTGTAGGTCTACTGAAATATGAATCAATAGGCTAATTAAAACTTTGATGTATTTGTACCAAACTGCACGGAGGTGAATTATGTTTTAGACAAAGTGCACAGAGTTAAGTAATTTTTATATCAAAATGCGTGGAATTAAGTCACGGTTTTATTAAACCGCACGGAGTTAAATCTCAGAATACAGTTGTCTAAGCTTAAGAAGCGAAGTGTATGAAGTAATGAGACATAAAAATTGTACACATTCAGAACGTGTAGTAAATTAGAACACGCAGAGAACTTACACTGAATTTGATGTTAGTAAAAATCCAACCAGGTGCAACAGTATGCAGATATTTATTTACTGCAAAGTCATTCTACATGTTTCGGGTGTCACAGCACCCATCATCAGGAGTATTAAAAACTGTAACCGCAGCCTCCAGTATTATGACCTGTACTGGAGATTGCGGTTACAGTTTTTAGTACTCCTGATGATGGGTGCTGTGACATCCGAAACATGTAGAGTGACTTTGCAGTAAATAAATATCCGCATACTGTTGTATCTGTTTGGATTTTTATTAACATTGAATTACGATGCACGGAACCATGAGTTAAAAAATAACACTGAATTTTTTACTTTCAATTTACAAACGATGGAATCTCGATGCACAATAAGCAGTCTTAGACTTACGCAGTTTCAGATATACTCAATTTAAAAACAAAGATAAATATTATAGATGAACAATATTCTTGAGACTCGCGCCGAATTTTACCTTGCAAAAATGAAAGTGCCACAATATGAACACAGGTGGCGGGGTGGTCACTGTGCGGCCGATCGGGTTACGGTATGCTGGAGTTTGGATTTCAGTTGGATTTTCTTGTATAAACATATATACATACATACAAACATACATACACACATATATACATACATACATACACATACACACACACATATTATTGACCATATGTCTACTTAATATTCTCTTGGTCAAAACTCGACTTGCGACGAAATTCCCATAACTTAAGTATCATGTAATTCGGAGACAGTCTGTAGTTTTGATCAGCGTTATTCAAAACCAAATTAATACAGGGTCACTCAATTATTATACCAAATAATGCACTTATATAAAATTTACACATTCAAACACTAAAACTGTTCCGACATGTTTCGGTCCTAAGACCATCATCACGGAGCTCCATTTCTTTGCCTTGCTAAAGTCACATTAAAAGCCACATTAAAAGCATTCATAAATTAACTTCGTTGAATTAATAGGGTATTGCGGCAGCATGCCATATTTTGTAAGGTTATGTTGCGAAGAGTGCCCTGCTATGGATGTGAATTCTGTGCTTCGCTACGTGATACTGAAAATTTCAGGGACCAGTATCACGTAGCGAAACACAGAATGCACATCCATAGCAGGGCACTGTTCGCAACATAACATTACACAATATGGCATGCTGCCACAATACCCTACCAACACAATGAAGTGTATTTGTGACTGGTTTTAATTTGGCTTTTAATGTGACTTTAGCAAGGCAAAGAAATGGAGCTCCTTGATGATGGTCTTAGGACCGAAACATGTAGGAGCAGTTTTAGTGTTTTGATGTGTAAATTTTATATAAGTGCTTTAGTTGGTATAAGAATTGAGTGACTCGACAACATACACGGTGTAACAATGAAAATATGAAAATAATACAGGGTTATTCAAAATGATTGTCGGAGTTTTAACAACTTGTCATACACAATACATTTGAGATAGCAGTATATGTTTTTTTATTTAATAGAACAACACTCCAAGTTTTTGTTACATACCTTACAGGTGCTCTATATGTGCACCCTTTGTA
>Ga0123352_10011702_pt1 | contig 13844 bp, 5 predicted proteins | sample TergutLab28metaG_FD_89700 | JGI IMG/M metagenome (GOLD analysis project Ga0123352, IMG submission 89700) | Labiotermes labralis P1 segment gut microbial communities from Petit-Saut dam, French Guiana - Lab288 P1 | ecosystem: Host-associated > Arthropoda: Insects > Digestive system > Gut ...
TAAAAAATAATTGGAGGGGGGGGGGAACGGAGCAGCCGGAACAAAATTTAAACAAAATGTGCCACCATTTGGATGGTGGAATTGACCCCCCCCCCCCCCCAACATAAGCCCTAGTTCCAAGTCTGAATTGGAAACACGTGTTTTCACCTTCATTCTCTTGCTCAGTTTTATTTCGTTACAGAAATTCCATAATAAGTAGTGATTATTGCCGCGTACAGTAGGAAATAAATTTATTTACTGTCATGCAGGAGTTTGCTGTTGGTGAAGGGGTGGGGGTTAACTTCTTGTCGTACCTACACATGAATGCTTCGCTTAATTATTTATGAATATTATTATACTAATCATATTCTTTAAATATTACGGGTAGGATAATTATGACACAAAAGTTAAATATCCACAGACGGAATAGCCTCGGAATTAATTCTAAGATCGAATCCAAATTTCGATAGTTTGAATCGATTCTACTTCATGGCGGCTTCCTTAACAGGTGGAAGAAGCTACGGCGAACATTTTTACAGACTGCATTGTGGAATTCTTAACTACAGCGCGATAAGTGCCAGAATAGACGTAATTAAGTGTGGAGTGTGGGTTTCGTAGTAAATGGAAAAATCACTGATCTGCAAATAAATGTCAACTAAGGGGTATGCAGGCCAGGCAATTGTTGCAACGAGGCGATACGTAAGCTACATTTCGGATTTTTTTTTCTTTACAGAGGCCTAACACTAATAACAAACGTAATTCACTGCTGTTCACTACACGATTCATTCTGGTTGCGATTCAGCTCGTTATGTACCATATCACATTTTTCCTGAACGTGTCCTTCATACTATTTGATTGTATTGCCCCTACTGGATTGTTCGTAGGGTTATGGTTCCGTTTCGTTTGCCATTTTGATTTCTGACTAGACTAGACATACATTTTTTTCAGTAGTCTACATTTTTGTTCCACTGATAAACTGCTTTTAGCAGTCAAATGTTACATTTTTATGGATTTAGTAACATATTTAGTTATAATCTTCAAGTTACTTAACGTTTAGTCACAGGCGTAATTAGTTACAGGAATCAACCGGTGCTTTCTTCCCACGTCAGTCAAGGAATATGGGCTACAGTACACCACGTATTCAAAATGCTGCAAATGACATTTGTGTATAAAACCTTTACGTAAATTAACAAAGCACAGCATAATAACAAATTCCCGTATTCATATACAGAATTTTGAGATACCGCCACAGTAACGTTGTGTTATAATTGTTTTTAGTCGCTGTTTGACACAAAATCACCAGAAATTGTCTACTGTTGCTAGTTTTCAGAACAACGAAATTGGTATCTATTTAATAAACTAATTCTATCGTCTTCTTGAACTTAACAAGTGATCTACTACTGCGATATTTCCAATCTAAAGTAGTCATGTATAAGTTACGAAGTATATAATTAACTTTCTACTCGTGAATTTTTGTTTCATTGGCCAGAATTCCCAGAATCAGAGCTATCAAGGTAAAGTGACCAGCTGCAGACCGTAATGATGCTACTGTGATTTTAGATTTTATTTGGAACAAGTTATTAGGAATGACCAAAAAATACTCAGATTTGAAGTTTAACCTCCAGACTGCCACTACCATGCAAGAGCATAAAAATCCAATAATAAGAGAGATTTTGGGTTAGCACAGCGGTGACCATGAAGAATGTGAATGTCACGCCGTGCAGTCTGATGTAAGTGTACTAACGTTTCATTATCGGGGTAGGTTAAATCATGGCAACTGTGATTCCACCCGTTATTTGTGTGGGTGTGAAAGGGGTCTTGCTGGGGAAATCATCAACATTGTGGGAATCTTAGAACAGGGGGCTGAGGAATTCGTAACTTGTTAGTTCCACCAGACAAAGAATCAAATGAAGGGCCATGAAATAATGGAGCACGTATTATGAACTGGAGTGAGGACAAATGAATAGGTCTGTAACAGTGTACTCGGAAAACGTGATGGGCAGAGACAGACCACTTGTATGACATAGGTGTAGATGAAGAATAATACTAAAATGCACCTTAAAGAAATAGGACGTAGGAGTTGGATGTGACTCATCTGGTTCGCAATAAGGTCCCGTGATGGCCTCGCATGAACACATACTTCGTATTTCGTAATGAACCTTCGGGTTCCATTCAAGCCAGGGAACTTCAGAACAGCATCAGTGAGTGACTGTTGGCTTGTCAAGGAGTGATCCATGTAGTTAACAGAGACACGTTGTAGTTCATTTAATTTGTGGAGGAAAGCTGGCTTAGTGTCAAGGACCAGTGTGTATGTATTTACGTGAAAACTGTTTGTATACTAATGGATATGTCCGGACGGACAAACACAGACACTATAGGTGCAAACAGACTTTTACTTCAACCAATTTTTTAAAATCGTGAAGCAGCCGGTCTATGTCCTTTCACTCCGTTCTCTATATAAGACATATTTAAATACATCATACAGTACCTGTCCTTGCAGTGCACACTTGATATACATTGTATTTTCCGTAGCGTTCTGCGTCGTGTGCGAACACGTGGTCCAACAGCAAGTAGCTTTGCCGATAGTGTTAGCTACGTGCCCTGCAGTCAACGCATATCACATGCGTTGCACAAACTGATATGTCAGCTAATTAGATATAGCTACTGCTGCCACAGCATGTTCTCGCTTGTCCTTTCCCTCTGCTGCTTGTGACCAGGTGGCGCGATGTGTTCACTGGTCAAATAAACCAGTGGTTCGCAAATTGTGTTCCACGCGAGGCTGGCAGGGTTTGTTTCTATCGGCACTACAATGGAGGATAAAAATTAAAACAAGCTTTCAGCGGGCTAATTTAAGTCCTTGGAAGACGTATAAGGAGATGGGGAATATATTAAACTGGATGCTACAGAAATAAGGACGGGAGGGCGTGAGTCGGACCTTATCTGGCTGAGGATAGGGACGATGTACGGGGTCTTGTAAACAAGGTAATGATAATTCGGGTTCCATAAAGTGCAGGGAATATGACCGCAGCCGAGGAAATGTTAGCCTCTCAAGAACGACTGTGCTCCTTGGAGTTACAATATTCACAGTATGGCCAATACTGCTTGCCGTGAACAAACTTCGAACATCTCCCAGAACTGGCCACAAGCAGCCACGTCGGCAAAGAGACGAACTGTGCGATAGACGATGGTGTTGTAATGCTGACGTCATTACTATTTCGTTTTCTAAAAGCGCTCTGTAAGCCACTTACCCTGAATGCCAATCGTCACTCCACCGGTAAACGCAGCCCCAGTCGCCCAGCCCGTAGCCAAGTCACAGCACCGAATGTGTTATACTGTACCGCTTTGCTAACGAACTGCTTCAATTAAAGAGCCTGGATTGCTCAGCACAGTAACTGGCTATGGCAGTGGTTACCAAAGTCCAATATCAGGCATAAGGGCGGGTGACCTGGAACCCGCCCATACTCCTCTATAGTGAGTATCTCGGAATATCTTCCTTCAGAGGTAAAACACCCGAAACATGACCAAAGCTAACAATACACAGAATTCTGTCTTCAGTCACACTACATATAGGCTCGTATTTCTTTCTACTATTTCTGTTCACCAGACACTCGAGGCTACCCACTACGCCTGCCGATATGTATCCCTCTAGCTCTCGCCAACCCTATGGAAACCAGCGCACAACGCTGGTCGTTAACGTAGGTCATTACGCGGACATCACTACCAACATAACTGGCTAGACAGCTGGAAGGTAGCATAGGGAAGTGAGCTGGAAGGGAAAGTTGAACAGGTCGAGGATGATGTGGAGGCGGTCGATTCATGGGACCCTTTCAGAGCCTCAGTAGGCTGCAATTGACCAACTACGTTGAATTCTGGAGAATGTACATGAAATTTAAGTCTATTAAGAAACGCGAAGGTCTTTTACCGTCTTCATAAAAACCTGGTCCTGGAGCCATTTCTGAGACATAAGATTCAAATCTACACCCCTTCCCCTATTTAAGTTCTTTAGAGGTACATTAAAACATTATCCTGACATTTACGTCTAGGTCTTGATAGTGGTCACTTTCTTCCAGTTTCTCACATCAAAAATTTTGAGGCAGCTCCCTTGTATCATGCATGCCACATTCTCTGCCCATGTCCATTTCATCATCCCAATAAAAATGGCAAGAAACAGCTGGTCAACAAATTATTTAGCTCATGAGGCTATGTAATTTACTGCAGTCTATTTTTTCCTCCCGTTTTTTATGTCCAAACATTCCGCTTGGCCTTTAGGCCTAAATCGGCTCATATTTCCAGTGTCACAACACACAGGCTTACATATCTGAGCCTGTGTAACTTTCGTTGATGACGCACAATCATGAAATAACTTAAGAAACAGTTTGTACATCCCCATTTTAATAGACATACTGAAGTACAGTCTCAAGGTTTGTCATTCATTGAGACCTATGACAATGTCAGGTAATATTGGAATCCATTTTCAATGTATAATGCATATTTGACTCACATAAAATTGCCTAAAAGGCACAAAAATCATGAAATATTTGTTTTTAATGAAACACAAACACTTTGTGGAAGTTAATATAAGGAAATTAATCAGTGAGTGTTTTTGAAAATGTGATTATAGCAAGGAACAGTGTAGCTCCCTGAAGATGATCTTAGGATTGAAACATGTTGGAGCGATTTTAAATGTTTTAATGTAAAAAAGTTTTATGTATGTGCATTAGTTGGCTTGCTAATTAGGTGACTCTGTGGAAGTGTTACATTAGGGGCTTGAAAGACAGTCTTAATCCGTAAAACATGAAAGCGATCAGCCTTAACTTGATGAGACAATGCTGGACTGAGCTGAGAGTACTCTGTTCAATACCAGGACAGAGGAGGAAGTTGAACTGCCAGACGTGTAGCCTCATCCCGATCTGTCGGAAACAGTCACAAAAGGGCCAAATGATTTACTAAAGTAGGTTGTCACGAAAGGTTGAAATCCCCTTCCTATTCTATTTAAATGCGGCAGGATCTACACGTTTGTATGTTAACTGAAAGTGCATTCTTCACGGGAAATGTAAGTTCATTCTCTTTAACGTGAACCAAACTGCACTTCATTGTTGCAGTTCATACCAGACTACAAATTTGACGTCACTTAACTATACTGGCCCAATGTCACACCCCTTTCTGCAGCCACAAAGAACTTGAGCAGATTAAAGCGGCGTACAAGCCCTGGATTGGTAGCTCATTAGGGAAGGCATTCCAAGTTCAAATCTCTGTAAAATTAACGCCTGTTCTGAGGACTTTCGAATAATCTTCACAGGAAAATAGTGAGATAGTATCTTCCAATAGATCGCGACTGCCTCCTACAAACATTACGTACAATTCATTCATCTCCACAAACGAGTATAGCCATCAGAATGTTGTTAACTGCCATATTATTAATCTCACATGCTTGCACAGAAGGCAGATTCCATGATTTTCCTCAGTCTCTGCTTTTATAGAAACATGCATGCCGTCACTATTTCACCCCATTACGTACAGGTGACGTAAAGGGAGCAAGTGACCACAATGCCACGCGAAGTGTGTAGCTGCACAAATGTCCTCGGTGGCAAAAGCTGTAGTCAGTGATATTACATGTATTTTGAACGTCTTTTAAAATGGTAATTGGTCATCAGTTGTTTTTAAACAGTGTATCATATTTTTATAATCAAGGTATTTGTTACATTAATCAATACTCGATTTTCCACCCAGGATGATATATATTACAAATGGAGGAACTATCCCATGTGTTAACTTTCAGCCCTTGTTCAATTTACATTACTCTTAGTTACATAGTCACACATTTATGTTACTTAAACATGGTAAATCTGTGTTCCTTGCATCTAGTCATTACTGTAGTGGACATGTTTGAGGTAAGTTAAAAAAATGTGCAGTAAGTTACATAAACACTTTATGTGGTTATACACATTTTTATTCCCATGTTAAGACGCGTTTGTCAGTGTGAAGCAGAAAGAGCACCATTTTGACGGATTCAAGAGTACTGAAATAAAATCAACAGGTGAATGTAGTTTACAGGGCAGTAACCTTCGTAACATTACTTACGTCATATATGAAAGTGGTTGTAATTAGGCATCAGTTGTTGATTGTAAGGAAAAAGTAATCTTTCTCACAAAGTCCAGACCTAATCTGGGGTACACCGAGGTAGACAAGTTTACCCTGGGGACAGGATAGCTAGGGCATGAAATTAACCACTCACTTCAAGTACCCAAGTTACTACTATGTGGATATATCTCCACTCCCCTTAAGCATTCATGGCATGGTGCTTAATTATGCACAGGAACAATTTTTCCTTTTAAATGCAGTGTTTGATAGTAAAGTTATTAAAAGTTTTAAAAGAACACACTATTAAATTATTTAAAACATTCCATTTGTTAAGGCCACATCCGTACTGAGCTGTGATGAAAGGTGTAAATTATCAGGTGAACAAACAGCAGCTCTGAGATGCTTAGTTAGACATACCCTTTCAGTGTGTCTCTTTTTCATCTCAAACATATGGCATCATATGGACTTACAAAAAATGACAGTTGTCCCTTTTCTTTCTTACACACCCTGTCGTGAAGTGAGAGGCAATGGGGAGTGAAGTAGACCAACTCTCACATGAGATTTCACTCTTCTGCCATGGTGTAGTTGAGGCCTTTTATCTTCTGGGATGTTACGTGGCATAGGATGGTTGGTATCCAATGTTTTGAGACCCTTCAGGATAGGAAATCAGTCAAGCTATTTGACCCTTGAAGATGGGACTAACAGAGGCTCCAAAATGTCTGTAATCAACCACCATCCTACAAGGCATAATATCCCACAAAAGTGAAGGCCATTAAGTCCTCTCATCACTGCTTTCAGTTAGCAATAAGGCCAGCATTTGATTGGCTGCATTGTGCATCTCTGCTATGTTGTGCTTTGTGTTCACTGCGCTTCATTGGCAATATGCTGTCACTTTCTGCATTACTTGCATCCCCATCCTTGCCACCTAAATGTCAGTATCTAGGGTGCTGACACACAAGAACATCTTAGATGTCATGGGTGATGGAGTTTGTCAAACCCTGTGTTTACACACTGAACATGGATGATGTCCTTTGGAAGATTCTCAAATGAATTCCAATTTATAGGTCCTTGCACATATTTCATTGATTGTAATTAGCCAATATAATGTGCTGTCCCCTTCATGATTCCAGACTGACAAATGATTCATACATTCTTTTCACTACCTGATTTCAGTGATGTGGCACCCACTTTGAAGTAATCTTTCACACATGTATGCCCTGTCATGAAATTCAGAGCACTGTAGACCCAAAACTCCATGTATGATTGGCTAATCCCTTCACACTTCACCCTCTGTCTTTATCTATGCACTGTTCTATTACAGCCACTGAAGTATCAGTGGAGACCGAATGTCTACTGTGATACATGTCAGCAATTTACACTCTTTCTTGCATGAATACACGTATCAGCCCTGCAACTGTCTGATGCTGAAAGGCACAATCACCCAGTGCTTCACATAGCTCTGCATTGCACTTCTGTGCATTTCTACTCTGGACAACTGCTGCTTTCACATGCTCACCTCAGGGATTTCAATTTCCAAATGTTGCCAATATAATGATGTCTGCACATGAAATGTGTGTGCACTCCTATACACCCACCTGATACTAACATTTACAAGTATGTGCTGCATGCTCTTCAACATGTATACTCATGCTGCATGGCCACATTTTTGCCCAAAAGGAATACTTGTCATGACTTAAGCACTGCCCTCATATATTCATATACAGTATTATGACATCACAAATATCATTGGAAATTTAATCACCACTGCATATTTATGGTTACTTTAGCATGCCAACCTAATTATTGAACTTTCTTGATTCAAGACTGTCTCCTTCTTCAAGGATCTCAAAATGTCAGCACATCTATACAGTGCCATTATCCAGATATAGGCTCCACACATTCTCCACAAATGATAGCCATTCAGTTCAGTGTTTATTCATTATGTTAGGGTTTTCATACAGCTCTGCTGCTGATTCATAATGTTCAAGATGGTGTCCATTTCAAAAGCACTTAAATGAAATAAATATATACTACATGGTATAGCTTCTAAAGACACAGCCAGAGTAATCCTTTTCAGGACTGTGTGGGTGAAACTGCATCTTTTACGGCATAGCATATACCATGTGTATATGAGAAAAAAAGGTGAAAGTTCATTTTGATGCTATGTAAAAAAAACAGACCCTGTATTCTATATGGCACACTTTAATTAAAGCCAAATGAAAACAATGATATATCTTTCTTTCCAATGAATGGCAATAATTTTATGTTTATTGTGTAGAACAAACATGGCAATAAGTTATGTGGAAATGGTTCATATTCAGTGTCTAGGACATCAAAAATATTTCTTCACTTCATTTCTGTTTCATTATTGATAAATGATGATTCCATAGAACATCTGGTTTAGGACTAACATCACAACATGAACTAAACAAAATAATTCAACAATGTTCTGATACAGTCTGCTCAGAGCATTATGGGATGAAGATAGGCACATAATGCAAATACTGCACTATGTATGATTGGAAATGCTCCACAATGGCTCTGCATTCCATTTATAAATGAGTTATTTTGTTACTATTTTGTACTTTCACATAAAGCTGATATTGAATATTTAGTCCATACCCTAACTTCTGTATTGAAAAAGCAGTGCACTGCTCTGAATTACATACAATTCATATATAAGTATGCTATCTGCATGACACTTCCTTATTGATTTTTGACTCTAGTACCGCACTGCTGCAAATTTCAGCTTCTCTGAGTGGCCATCAGGCAATTCTCAAAAGATAATATCTAGTAAATATGTGAATGTGTAATGTCAAACATTCTATTTTTTAGAACTGCCTGATGATTGCCACACTAAGTAGTCAAAATGTGTAGCAACACAATAACTAAGGAATAAATTAGGAAGTGTTGTGTGTATAGTATATTAATACACAAACTGTATGTACTCACAGGCACAATGCAGACATACTAAATAAAAAAGAAACTTAAAACACTGAGGTAATGTTTTCCACAAAAATGTTTAGACAAAACAGAAAATATTACCCTATAATAAATATGTACATGACACCTGTTTCAATGGTGTTACAACATACCAATATACACATTTTATATAAACATGCTCATAATGATAAACACAGTTATTATATACAAACTAGTGTTGTTTCTGCTATGATTGTGCAATGTATTCATTTTCTGACTCCAGTTCATTCTCTGACAGGGACAGAGACCCTCCCACTCGTCTCCTGTACAAAGAAGACTGCTCATTCTGAAAATGTAAGAAAAACAACACACTGAACTTTAATATAACACAGTAACCTTTATGCCAAAATGTCAAAGAAAAAACTCAAAGATGATGAGGATCCCAGAAGACTTGAGCCTTCAGCAATACCACCTCTAAAAGATTTTATTCCCTATAATAAAGGCAGCAGTGAAATGAAACTGCAACCACATAATGACTTGGCCTTAGTAGTTTCTTTTTTATGTAAAGGTAATGTCTTCCATATTTTATGCAAAAGATAAATAGCACAGTATTAACCACATAACAACATTGGAAGTCTAAATGAAAAACATGGACCTTGCTTTAGAATCTGTCAAGATCTGTTGAAAGAAAAATTCATGAATATGGAAAAACTTAATTGTATATGATCCTTAAAGGCTAGATCATACAACAAGCTTAAGCTGATTAATGTCTGAGTCCGAAATTTTGTTTTGTGAAGTACGTTACTACCTTCTTCTATATAAACATTATTTTATGAAAATTTAAAAGTGCCCATTGCAGCACAATAAGAAACAAAAACACTATGTGTTAGTTTGAGCTACTAACAACGTCATTAAATATACAAAACAATGTGAGATGAGAAATGCATAAATAATTTTGGTCAGAAAATTTGACACACTTAGATATAAAGAGTAGGATAATATTCAGATTGTAGGTCATGATAGTGTAGTCAGTAGGGTAACTCATTACTGTTCAGGGTTCACACACCAGTAGGGAGAAACTTTTCTGGTCCCATACAAGCCAGCCCTCAGACCCACCCAGCCTCCTGCACAATGGGCACTGGGTCTTTCCCAGGGCTAAGGTGGCTGAGGTGTGCCAATGTCCACTTACCCCCATCTAGCACCAAGGTTAAAGAAGGGGTAGAACTATACCTCTACTCCCCACTTATGCCTTCTTGGCATGTTATAAGATGAACTTCACATACTATAATATTAAGATGCAATGCACAAAAATACAGTCTGTGGATGTGGACAGGATTTAGTGAGATCAGAATAGAGTCCAAGGGTGGGCTGTAAAGATGGTAATGAAAATTCAGGTTCTCTTGACCATCCAAACAATTACTGGGTTCTCACTCATGGACATTAGGTAAAGGTAAAGCGTTCCCGTTACAGGCCCAGTGTGGCCCAGAGGGTGGGTAGAGGTATAGCTCTACTCTTCCATGACCACGGCACTAGATGGGGGTGAGTGGTCAGCAGCACGCCCCGGCCACACTTTACTCCCAGGAGAGACCCGGTACCCATTTTACAGGAGGCTGGGTGGGCCCAGGGCCAGTCTGGATGGGCGGAAAATCTCATCCTCACAGAAATTACACCATGGAATGATTTAGTTCCATGGATCCTAGGTCTAGGTTATGAAATAATTTTCCCTTTCACAAAATATTCCCCTTTCTACACTGATTAGGTATAAATCCAACAGGACAGACCTGCACTGTATACTATGCCACAGACAATTCCATGCAGGGACCTAGCAAGAAAACAGTACGGCCAGAACTCCAGAAATACAAGTTAAGCTCCTAGTCACTTTAAAAAAATTCATACCCTAGGACTCTCAAGAGTTAAATGGTACAATCACAGACATCTATGGTGTATTTCTGGTGCCAAGTATAACAAAACAACATACTAACATCTGACAGTCCCACTGCTGGCTCTGAAGCATATCCCACTTCCTGAGCATCCTCTTCATCTGCTTCGTACTCTTCCTCTGAATCTGAAAAAATAATTAAAAAAAGAGACTTCAATATACATAACAGGATTAAATATTTAATCTTTTCTACTGTACAGAGCACCCCAAAAATGAATACAGCCTTTACTAACCTACACACCAAAAATAAAGTGGACAGATAGTAATAAACTGTTGTGTTGCTTTCCTTACAGTCCCAAATCAAATGGCCACCTATTATGAAACAGTATGGGGTGTCACTGTAAGGGAAGGCTGCATTTCTGTGCAGTTGATATTTAAGTCTTTATGGAAGCCATCCCGTTGTGTTAACTACCAATAAACTAAACTTATTCCATCAAACACAACACAGGTTTATTTAAAATCGAGTTGTGCCTTTACCCGCACGCTACATGTTTTGGCCCTTTCTCAGGCCATCATCAGGCATGTCAATACAAAAATCTCACATATGAAGATGTAAGAAGATAAAATCTGAGGGACCCCTTGTTTACAGTCAGTTTTTTACAGTGACTAAACATAAAGTATGGATGCATTGAAACTCAAATAATTCTTAAAAATGTATATATATAGAATACCAGTAATTTTAGGCTCATGTCTGTTGTAGTGAGAGATCATAGTTTAATTCTTCTATGCCTTTGTATTATACATGGTGCAGTATGGTATCTTTTTAATTCTCCTTTTTGAATTTCTTTTTGGAAACTGTGGGCCATGATACAGTTTCTGTAACTTATTAAATAACAAAATAAGAAAACTCATATGTTGTATACTCTGCTAATATTGTTGTATTTAGGAATGTTGGCATATCATACTTACAAGGTGGTGGTGGAGCAATGTTTACCTACAGCGAGTTCATGTGTGACTGTGGCAATGGATGTATCGGAAAACAAGCATGTAGTCAGAGTCAACATCTATCATTCTTATGTTGTATTACAACATTGTAGATTTTATTGGATCCTGTTGTAGATTCTTTGTTGATTTGATTATTTCTTAATGTCTTACAATAAATGTAAAACTCTTCCAAGGAATACATAACTTTTCCTTTTTTGACAAAATATAAAATATCCATGATATGTTCCATGGGGCCAAATGACTGTCTGGTATCACGCAGATGTTTTGCAAACATCAAATTTGAGTTTTAGTACTTGAAAACCTGAAGATGTTCGTTATACCTCTTGTGGAATGATCTGCCAGTTTGTCCAGAGGAAGACAATAAACCTCAAGTTCCACATTTGCAAAACATCTACATGATACAAGCCCCACAGATTTTGTCTTGTTACATCTTTGTTTGTGAGATTTTTGTATCATCCTGCTGGATGACGGCCTGAGAAAGGGCCGAAACATGTCGCATACATGTAAAGGCACAACTCAATTTTAAATAAACCTGTGTTCTGTTTGATGGAATAAGTGTAGTTTGACATTTAATTGTGTGTGTGTGTTTAATTCATTCTGCAATCATCAAAGCCCAGCGAACTGGTAGACTGTACAGAGCAGAATTTTCAACAAGTTTTGTTTTAACCTTGATAAACCAGCTTTTGAAACTAATGACATGCTTAAAAAAACTTCTGTTATGATGCCACAAGCCAAAAACAAACCTCTGAATGGCAGTTACATTTAAGAAGTAGCCAAAATTTGGTTGAATGTTTTGAATGCTCAGGTCAAACATCATTAAGCGAGACTGATGAAAATATGGAAAAAGTGTGTTAAGTCATCCACGAGGATGGACAGCATACAATTAATAATGTCTGTAACATTCTAGATATTACCATACAGTACATACAAAAGAATTTTAACTGAAAATTATGACAGATTACTGTAAAATTTGGGCCCCATCTGATGAATGACACCCAGAAACAAAACCAACTTTCTGTGTGCAAGGACCTGCAATATCAGGCCAATTAGGACAGACACTTCCTTTCTAAGCTCTGGTTAAAGGGGCTAAGATATGGGGATAATGTGTGAATTCAAACTGAAACACAGGCGCTGAGGGACAGTATCACAAAATGGGAGCTCCCAAGATGCTTACAGCAGTGGGAAAGGTGCTGGGCCCTGTGTATAATCTCCAGAGGGGACAGTACCAATCTGCAACTAAGATAAGCCCAAAACTGTTACAGTGCTGCAGGCCAGAAACTTCTGGCTTGCACCTCATGCAATATTTCATACTGACAAAAATTAGTGAAAATTCACACAATGAAACCAACAAATGCACTAAAGTTAATATTTTTTACATTACCAGAAATGAATTTTATAATACCTACAAATATTTTATGCACAAATTTTAATGTATTAATAATCTGTCTATTTTTTTATATAGGCTTTATTGATGTTCAGTAAATCCCTGATGATGATCAAGAGAGATGGAAACATGTCTGACAAAATGTGAGTTAAAACATAATGTTAACATTAGCTAATTTTTTGGTTTTATTGTGTAAATTCTTTATTAACAAACGGGCATGAATAACTTCAAGATTATTGAAAATGTTTCTGTATTCTGAAGTGAGTGTTAACTCCATGGTATGCATCCTGCACAATACCATTCTAATATTCATGTATTATGCTCCTGGATATAGTTCTTGGATCATGTATAAATGTAAGGAAGATACAGGCTTTCACCACAAGTATTCATACAGTTTAGAAGTAAAATGACTGACACAATTTGGGCAGCTTTGTAATTGTGTTGTCATTCAGTTCAGCTTAAATGGTTGCTGCCCACAACAGACCCTGTTTAATGTAAGTGCATTCTACATACCATGACTCTGTACAACAGTCATATTTTTCCTCAATATGAAACACAAATGCAAAAAAAAAAAAAAAAAAAAAAAAAAAAAAA
>Ga0123352_10011703_pt1 | contig 13844 bp, 8 predicted proteins | sample TergutLab28metaG_FD_89700 | JGI IMG/M metagenome (GOLD analysis project Ga0123352, IMG submission 89700) | Labiotermes labralis P1 segment gut microbial communities from Petit-Saut dam, French Guiana - Lab288 P1 | ecosystem: Host-associated > Arthropoda: Insects > Digestive system > Gut ...
CTTATGCGTATTGGACCGTGCATCATCTTGATATTTGAATAAAGGTTGACCAACTAGATGACACTTGCTTTATTATATATTGCTCAACGTGTTTCAGACGTTAATACGTCCATCTTCAGGAGCTAGCGAGTATGTGTTGTGTTGTGTAGGCTGACTTGGGGCGTGCTGGTGTTATGTGGCGGGATTGACTGTTGGTGATGTGGTATCCGAGTGTAGGCTGAACCACTACTGACAATGAACAGGTCAGTAGTGGTTCAACCTACACTCGGATACCACATCACCAACAGCCAATCCCGCCACATAACACCAGCACGCCTCAAGTCAGCCTACACAACAAGTACTCGCTAGCTCCTGAAGATGGACGTATTAATGTCTGAAACATGTTGAGCAATATATAATAAAGCAAGTGTCATCTAGTTGGTCAACCTTTATTCAAATGAACTTCTACATTTGTTGCTGGATTTAAGGTGATAGCTGCCCACTCCTTGAATAATTTCTGATGTCCTCCCATCCCTCTCTGAATCTTGTAAACCAGGGTTGGCTAACTTCAGCCCACAGGAGGGCCACATAATTCATAAGGATGTGCCTGAGAGCCGCACTTGTGATAAACATGTATAAAAAATTGGGGTGTTTAATTAATTAATTAATTTATTTATTAAAAGTAGCAAGTTGGTAGTTTGTCAACATTTTCTCTGCTAATAAATTGCTGTGTAGTGTTTCAAGGCCTATTATGTTTGTGAAATTGAAGGACCCACTTGTTGGCCAGCCCTGTTTAAAATCCATTCAAAGACACTCATACAAGAAAATCTTAAGTTTTCATCGACAATTTAAAAGCAATTTCTATGACTGTTTCCCCAAGCTTGAAACAAAACATGTTATTTGCTTGTGTTGTCCCATGACGACAAAGAAAAACGCCTTATACTTGTGGCATTTGCTAGGTATGAACTGATTGAGTAGAACTTTTGTTTCCCTAATTCCAGGCAGTCAGGACATGAACTAAGAAAACTGACTGCAACTTGTTTGTGTCAAAACCATGACTTGTTTTGTAGCGATCCAGCAGCGCCATTCTCTGATGCCTATGTACCTCAGACAGCAGACAGCGTTCAGCATGTTATTGCTGTAATGAGTTATTATTATTATTATTATTAAATGTTTAGTATAGGATCAAGATACAATGTTTTAGGTGTGTAGTATTCAAAAGGAGGTTCTGAATGTTAGGAATGTTGTATGATTGTCACTATAGCCTTTGGGCATGTGACATTGTGTAGAATTTGGATGGATATCATATTGTGCATTCTCGCATCTCATAAGACCATAATCTTGCTACTGCTTTGAGAGTCCATAATTGATACTTGTTATGTTTTTTAGTTGCATTTGATAAGTTCTGGACATTGATGTGCCATGAACCATGTTTTGTATCTGTATCTCTCACCAGGTGGCTGCAGCGGCATTAGAGAAGAGAGGTCAGCAGCAGGCACAAGTGGTTCAGGTGACACCTCGAGTCAGTTTATCTGCATCCCCTGGCACAAAGGTTTTCACAACCACGCAAGGTGGGAAAGTCACATTCCATGTGACAACCAATGCAAGCCTCCCCACGGGAGTGCCTCAGTCCCAAACTCCAGAATCCTTGCCTTCTCAGGCCAAAAAACCAATGCCACCGGGTAGAGGCATTCCTCCTCCAGTTCCACCAAATAAGCCTGTTGTACCGCCCAAAAAAGAGACGGTGCCTGCACCAACCCGACGACCAGAACTCTCTTCTTCAGTGGCTGACAGTCTCCCAGCAGAAGGCAAGGGCCAAAAGATGTCTGGAAGCGCCCAGGCAGTGAAGTTTGGTATCTCCATAACTAAGGACAAAACCCCTCCTCAGGGTGCAGAAATAGTGGATGGGAGGAGGGACCCTCAGGTGGGTGCAGGGTCCCAGTGCTCTCATGGAGATTGCTCTTCCACTCATGTAGAAGCAGCCAATAATGCACGCAGTGGGCCCGATCCTGCATCTGCCCCCACAGGCTTGCATGAGCCACGTCCTCCTACTTCAACGGGTCATGGGTTTGAAATGCTCGATCCAGAGCTGGCAGATTTCCAGCAGATATTAATTAGCATGGCTGCAGGTAAAAGGGCTTGATATTATTTCAGTTTTTATATCAGTTTAAGAGGGTTGGACAGATGATGGGGTGCATGAAGTATTTCCTCACACACATCATAGAGGCTTTGGTTGCTTAGAATCCATAGCCTAGAATCTGATTTTGTAGAATGGAGAGAACAAGTGACAATACTTATTACAGAATATTATCTTGTGGTCATCAGTCAGCTGTTGGCCTAATGCGGCATATGGTCCGTGTGTTTAACAATTTGTGAGATGATAGAATGGCAGAAGATTGCAAGGTTAATTCTACATGTGGCGAGGTATATTAGTCTCATCTCAAATTGTCAGGATTGATGAACCAGAAGTCTGGTCTTATATGGTATGTTCAACTGTTGAAGCATGAAATTTACCTAAGTTATACCGGTATCCATTGTTTTATGCCTTTTTGCTTTAATCACAGCTGCAACATTGTGGGTCCAACAGATCCTGTCCCTCCATCCCCTTAACATCATCAGTTGGCTGTGCCTTCTCATCTTCAGTCTGTCATTAGCTGTCGTTCCTCTTGCATTTCTTCATTTTCCCCATCCGCACACTGTTTCATTCTGCTTTCCTTACCCTGCACGTTATTCCACCCACCCCGCAACACCTCACATCCTACCGGCTCACCTAAAGACTATCCAACCCACTCTTTCCCAATATAATGCTACTAATTTCCCCATCTGCTTAATGTTGACTACCCTGAAGAGAGCTGCAGCAAGCTGCTCCAGTTCATCCAAAATAAATTAACCAGCCACCAGATTGTTATGTCCCAGAAAACTGTAATTGTCATTAGAAATTCTGTGAAAACTTTTACAGCAGTTTAAATGTGTGTGAAGTGTAAGGACTGGCTTGGGGTGAGAGAGGACACCACGGCCCACATTCTTTGTGAGTGTGAGGCTTTGGCCTCAGACATGCATGTCTGGGCTCCTTTCTCTTGGAGCCAAAGGATATTAAGAGTTTAGGCCTGGGGGCCGTCTGGAACTTTAGTAAGGTTGTGGGGCTCCCATGATTTGATATGCAGCACAAAGGGCCCGTTAAATCAAGGCCTAGGTGCAATGGGGCTGAGAGGCCCCAAACCGAAATGCAAATGCAAATGAATCAATCAATCATTCAATCAAGGACTGGCTTCTTTGTATCACAAAAGAAAATCAAGACTTCTAATTATGTAACAGGAACATGAATGGCAATATATGTTCACAGGTGCCTTGTACAGTTGTGTATGAATCTGTTTCATTTGTTGGGCCTAATGAAAATGCTTAACACATTAATTTCATTCGTGGAAGTACATTTGAGTACGTTATATCCTACGTTGATAATTAAACTGTATCCAGTCTTCATTGAAAATAAACATAAGACAGCAGCAAAAACTTCCTGAAAAATTTTTATGAAATGTGCCTGGAACAATTAAGATGGAGTTTCAGAGTTCTTACTGACACTGAATGTTAAGTTTACTATCCTGTGGGGTGTAATGTTTTGTAAGGGTAAAGTGATCCCGTTACAGGCCCGGTGTGGCCCAGAGGGTGGCTAAAGGTATAGCTCTACTCTTCCATGACCGTGGCACTAGAGGGGGTGAGTGGTCAGCAGCACGCCCCGGCCACACTTTACCCTCTGGGAAAGACCTGGTACCCATTTTACAGGAGGCTGGGTGGGCCCCCAGGGCCGGTCTGGATGGGCGGAAAATCTCGTCCCCACCGGGATTCGATCATGGACCATCCAGCCCATAGTCAGTTGCTATATTGACTGAGCTACCCAGCCCACGTAATGTCTTGTAGTTTGGTAGATATGTACCAGCATTTTGGAGGAATCTGTAGCCTGTATCGTCAGGGTACCCCGAACAGCTACTTTACTCTGCAGAAGGGTGAGATGAATTCTTAGCTCACATCATGTAGGGCAAGATGATAAATAGATTGTAATCAAGAATTCAGCAACATGTTTGTTCTTTAGTTGCGTTGGAGGGTCCTAACACTGTTCATCGAAATGGAATACAGTGGTGAATTAAAGGTATATTGCCTCCTTGCATGCCGTGAAGATGTGTAGCAGGAATAGATGTATAACTGCACTCATTGTTAGTGTCACAACTAGATGGAAGTGAGTGGTTATCACTGGTGCCAGTTGGATGGGCCCTGGAGCCAGTCTTTACACTGAGAGACCAGAAAATCTCACGTTCTTACCACAAATCTCCCCGGATCATGCAGTCCGTATCCTAGTCCCTGTGCTGATGATGTTTCCCCAGATCCTGGAATGCAGTTTAGGAGGGGGTAGGTACGTGAAAACACAACTGTCTTTGTATCTGTTTTATTAGTCTGATGGCATGTTTTGGCCACTGTGGGCCATCCACAGGTCACAAAAATGTATAATGAGGAAAAACTATACAGTGTAAGGTCATTAGTTGTGGTACATATTCTGAACTTTCGAGATCTGGTCATGCGGTTTATCCATGTTGAACTAATGATAATTATTATTATAATTATTCGAAACTTTCAACGAGATCTCGTCATGCGGTTTATCCATATTGAACTAATAATTATAATAATAATTATTAGTTCAACACGGATAAACCATGTGATGAAATCTCGTTGAAAGTTCAGAATATGTACCACAACTAATGGCCTTACACTGTATAGTTTTTCCTCATTATACATTTTTGTGACCTGAGGACGGCCCACAGTGGCCGAAACATGCCGTCAGACTAATAAAACAGATACAAAGACAGTTGTGTTTTGACGTACCTACCCCCTCCGAATTTGCATAAAATACGACGGGGATTGTGCGTCTAAAGACTGGAATACAGTGGTAATATTATTCTAAGACTGTCTAGCTTATTTCAAAGAGAGGATTGTGGGTTTTCTGCATTTCATGTACATATTATAAGCTATTAGACATGTCAGATTTCAAACTTCCCCTTTGAAGAGAAGTAAGTTCCTTTAAATGCAGTGAAGGTATATGGAAGAGTGTGGAGGTGCAGCTCAGCCCATTTGTAACCTTTGGAACAAATGCACTGAATTTTTTTGAAAGTTGAATCTGTAATGTACTTAGATTGTGCTGTTTACCCAGAGGTTTTTAATGTACGTGAAGAAGTTTTTTCCCCTAAAGGTACATAAATTTGCTTCCATACCAGCGCTGCTGTTAATGTTGAGTATTGCATATGTGTTGTGCAAACTGAAAATGTGAATTATTGATTTGTGTGTAAAATAGGTTTTAAAAATCATGTCTTCCTTATAGTCCTGTGAGCTCTAATTTCCTTCATGCAACCTTGAAATAATATGGTATTATTATTCTTCCTATAACGCTATGGCCCTTTCATTTTGTCCTTGGCTTCTCTTATAATTGATGCCCATTCCTCTCTATTTAATGCTTTCTTCCTCCGTCGTTTCACACCGAGTTTCTTTAAATCGTCTTCCACATCGTTTATCCACCTGAGTCTGGGTCGAACATTCCAGGTGGCTAATACTGTATCCTTATCCTTATTTCATTTCCATGGTCGTCTTCCTAAATCTGTCCGGCATCCTTTACATGGTTTCTGAACAATAAATTTTGTAGGATGGGGTTGTCAGCCCCATGCCCAACCCCCAGCTATCCTGGAGGACCGATGTTTTCTGTCAAGGTTGTCTCCCTTAGCTGACCCATACCAATTTTAAAGCATTGGGAACTGTTTTCATCCTTACATGACTTAGCCATGTACACGTTGCCCAGGAGCCATGGCTCGGACATACATGTATAGGACTTGGTAAGAATATCCGGATTTACTCGAGTTTTAATAGTATGTACCTGTCAGCAAGGTGCACACCCTCGAGGCTGTCCTACTCCTTTGGCTCCCAATATGGTATTATGGACAAGTGATATTTGTTGCTGTAGCTAGACATAAAACAATTAGTTTTTTACTTATGGTGGGATTCTGTAACAGGTTAAAGCAGAATAAAAGGACTTCTCATTCCAGGAGGTTCCCTAAGAGAGAGGATAAACATGTGTATTTTAGGAATTGTATATCTTTTGCCAGGGTTACAGCATTGTTTTGTTTGTCTCATATTAGTTTGTTCTGCATCCTGGTGATAGGTATGTGTCGAAGTATTTCATGGCAAGAATTTCGGTATATGAACTTTCTGTTTCATCATCTGTCCTGCCTTCTTTTAACTTATCGCAGAATAGAAACCTGAAGCCATACGACCTTTGCCAGTGGCCATTTTTTTGTCTTGAAAGTTTAATATTAAAATGTGTTTTAGTTTCTTTGTTTAAGTCTTGCATGCTGTAGATTATCATTTGGCTTCAGATTTGTATTTATTGTTATACAGTTTTGTTTTGCTGTGATTTTACCTTACCGATTAAAGTGTGTGTATGTGTGTGTGTGTGTGCAGCTTGTGAGGTACTGTGTTTGATACTGTGACGATGTAGGTTACTGCTACTTCGCAACATTTCACCATGCATGCGTTGACTTGCATTCGTAGGTTGCACCTTATCATTGTGAAATTATTGCTTCAGTAACATACGATACTAGTCATTGTATAGTTAGGGTAAAATGAGAACTGAACTTTTACTTTGCTTGTTAATACAGTGCACTCAGAAATGTGTTCGTAACACACAAAATGTTCTAATTATACGATGATTTTATGTAATATTGTTGGTGAGGATGTTCATTTTGAATACGTGGACTTCGAGCTTCTTCCAAGAGTGAGTATGAAGATAGTTATCTGTGGAATGTGGTACTGTATACTTGGTAGACAGGTACCAGGTGCATCCTTCATCTGTATGGTAGAAGAGTGAATTGTACGGGGCCGAGTGATGTGCGATAATAGGGAAACAGGAACCAGAACAGTGCGAAATGCTGATGTTACTGAACTTGATTGTTTTGTGTATGGGGAAGAGGTGAAGAAGTGTCAGTGGAAGGGCAGTGGGGGAAAGTGGTTAAGTAGATAGTACAGGAGGGAGGAAGAGGAAGGGAGTGTGGAAAACCAGAATGGGAATAGGGGAAGGGAAGAATGTAAAAAAGAGTTGAATAAAGATAGACCAACTTGATGTCACTTGCTTTATTATTTCATTATTTAATGCTCAACATGTTTTGAATGTTAATACATCCATCCTCAGGAGCTTGTGACTTATTTGTTGAGTTATTTCATGGGTTGTATTGCTCTTTAAGGATAGAGGTTTTAGCATTAACGTACTTATTTAGTGGTGAGTGTTTAGTCGTGACATGTGTGGTTGTTTATCCTTACAGAGCAATACAAGCCATGAAATAAGTCAACAAATAAGTCGCAAGCTCCTGAGGATGGATGTACTAACATTTGAAACATGTTGAGCATTAAATAATGAAATATAAAACAAGTGACATCAAGTTGGTCTATCTTTATTCAACTATCAAGATGATGCACAGTCCAATAAACATACGATTAAAAAAGAGTTCTTTATGGGTTCCAATAAGGGCCTTGTTAAATAAGGGGGTTTCCTGTCTCCTGAGTTATGCAGTATCACATCTGAGATGACTGATCTTTATTTTGATTTAGTTCCTTAAATATGTGTGTGTGTGTGTGTATATATATATATATATATATATATATATACATATACATATAAATTTGAAAATATAAATATGATATTGATATTACTCCACAGAACCCTTTGTATGATGCAGTTTTGAACATCTTGCAGTGGATTATGCAGAAATATCTGAAAGTATGTTACAGAATATTGTGATGCGCTGTGTATGACTACAGTAATTTAACTGTGTGTGTGTGATAATTTCATTTAAGTATGAAATGTGCTATGGCTCCAAAGAGTAAGAGGAAATAGTTTAAGTGGAATCTAAATTATTAGTACTATTTATTGTATGTCATGTTTAAGGAAACTGAGGATATGAATATTGTATTGTGACAAAATGGAATGCAGAAATCCCCTGTTTATAACGTGGAGTTTATGGTCTTGAATTATATAGTGGGTAGCAGAAGTGTAAAGTGCAAGGGCTGAGTTATATGGGTGATAGAGGGTAAGGGGAATATGCCTGTGAGACGAACAGATGTGTTGTGTGCGTGGGCTGTCCGCAAAGTATACTGCCATTTTGCATATCTCGAGAATCGGTCGAGTGGCCTTGATGTAACTTGGCAGCCAGTCAGAAGAGACCTTACTGTGCATCCTTCAACAGTCACACTCCCGTGGGACTAGTCATTCGGCAGTGACACACTGTTGACCAAGCTTGTGTACTGTGTGACCATCGCATTTACAAATCACCTCCCTTTCAACGGCGATTTTAGCTTTGGGTAAAGCCAGAAGTCGTGAGTAGCCTAATCTGGGCTGTAGGGGAGCTGACAGACCTGGGTGATTTGCCAAAAAAGCCTGCACAAGAGCTGTAAAATGTGCAGGCACGTGGTCGTGATGAAGCTGATCTGCCCGCTCGTCATTTTGAATGCGACATTCACACAGTACACAAGCTGTGTCAACAGTGTCACGCTGCCGACTGACTAGCCCCACAGGAGAGTGACTGTTCACAGATGTACAGTAAGGTCTGCTCCAACTGGCTGCCAAGTTACATCAAGGCCACGAGACCGGTTCTTGAGAGAATCAAAATGGACGGATACTTTCCAGACAGCCCTCGTATGTGAATGCTACAAGGAACTGCTGTTATTTATACCCATTGTACGTCCATATGGCTGCTGGTTGAACTGATCATTTGTCCATTTATCAGTCATTATTTTCTAATCCTTTCATGGCACTATCACTTCATGTATGTGTTGCAGCTATAATTGAGGGCAAAACAATGCAGTAATTTGTGGTGGGGGAGGAAGTTATTCTCTTTGTAAATTGTGTAGTACACTATCTGGAAAAGGCATTCTGACAGCAAGAGCCATTTTATCCTTAAGGTTAGGCTCCAGGCATGGATACACCTTGATCTCAGTTGCACTGTAAATGTGCACATGTTAATCCGTTGGTAATCAGAAGCTGATGCCATATTGTGTCAAATGGTTGTATGGCCAAAACCATGTTTAACTTGGTGTACCTGTACATCTGTATCTAGGAACAGTAAAGTTGGCAAATTTCCCATACAGTTCAGGTGTATAACTGTGTGCCAGATGTTTTTAAAGGCAGCAAGTAGTGTCCACCAATGCAGTGTTTCTCAAAGTGTGTGCTCAGCAGATCCCAATGTATCCAGGATCAGTTCCCAGAATCCATTCATATATTTTTGTAATGGATACTTTGAAGTTTACATATTTTCTAATTAAAGAAATATTTTTTTATTATTTTGTACAGTGACCAACAAATGCACAATTAATTGACAAATTATAGCTGGTTTTACATATTTTTGTTAAACCAAATGGCTGCTTTCATTTTCAGTAACTTTAGCTGGGTGTTTTTGTAGTTGTTGCAGATTTTTGCGTCTAGGACCTCTCTGTTATTTTAGTACATATACAGTGCATCTCTTTTTATTTTGCACAATGACCAACATATGCAGAATTATTTCACAAATTATCATATTAGTTGTACATTTGTTGGTTCATAGTACAAAATAATAAAAGATGCACGGTACAGGTATTGAAATAAAGAAATATTGTTTGTTAAAGGTAATCACAAAGCTTCTTTAATTGGTGATTTGTTTATTTCGTGCGACCGTTAAAATATATAGTCAAAAAACTCCGTATTCTCACAAAGTGAGAAATAATAATTAAAATCAAGGTCAAATCATGCATTGCCTTGTTACATAGCTACTGGTCTGTTTTCATAGCTGTCTGATTACAAAGTGTGTTGCATGTGGGTGCAGAAAGAAAACTAAGTGCATTAAATCAACAAAGTTGCATTGTTGCTCCTGCTACAGACTTTTTGTAATCTCTAGCTGTGACTTCACCACCACAGATCACCAGTTTGGTTTAATTACACTTCAGAAAGTATTAACATAATTACAAGGGCAGTGAAGTAGCCTGTTTTTATTAGCTACAGTGCTGTAACACTGATGTTATTTTGTTTTTTATTATTACAATGGTACAATGGCTTAAAAGGAGGGTTAGTTTATGTAAACAGTGAAGTACTGTTACAGTAAGTGCAAGTGTAACTGACATAAGTGAATATCAGCATTTTATATCGCCATGCAGTATCAGCAATTCTAAAACAGCAGAAAGTAGTGCAAAATGGAAGTACAGTGATTCCTGTTTTTCTATGGGGTTTGCATGTACAGGCAATGAAATTTTCGCTGGTGCCTTGTGCATCTTGTGCAAAAAAGTGTTAACCAAACAATTCTGTGTTATGTGCTTTCTCCTGGGTAATTCCCATTTTATATGCCAACATTTTGGAATGCTGCGTCTTTTCCATCTTCTTAGGCAGGTAGGTATGAACAATGAGTGGGGTTGAGAATACTCAACATCCTCAACCCCAGTCATTCTTCATACCTACCGGCCTATAAAGATGGAACAGAGTGTTCTGAAATGTTGGCATATAAAATTCAGATGCCGCGGAATTACCGAGAAGAAAGCATACAACATTCAGAACACAGCAAAGGTTAGAAATCAAGAATATTTCTTTGCTACATGCCAAACTTTGTAGACATTGTGATGCTGATTACCCAGAGTACAAGGACAGTAATATTAGGTTGTTTTAAATGTAATCTTGAGGCATTAACAAAGTCTCAGATCCTTATAGTGAAGAGTTCAGAAACTAATAAGGCTGAGGCCTGCTAAAGCTTTAGTTACTGTATTGAATTTGCAGGAGTAACCCATAAACTTGCAGAAACCCTAATTAAACCATCGGCGGCAGAAATAGCAACTTGCATGCTTGATGAACAGTTGAAAAATAACTTGAAACGATGCAATTTACTAATAATACTGTTCAATGCCACATTCATGATTGGTGTGTGAATATAAAAAAAAAAATTGATGTTGTGACTTAAATGCAGGTTTGCTTTTTCGTTGCTAATTGAGAAATTAGCAGACATGTCCAGACTATCGGTAGTTCTTGTGTTTGTACTTTACTTATTCCAGAACAAAACAGAGGAAAATTTACTGTCTGAAGGTGCAGTGCTCAAACTTGTTCCATTTCCCACAACGTATCTGCGAAGCTGGGTTTTCGAGGTATGTGGCAACAAAATCTAAATATCGTTACAGACTGGATGTCACACCAGCCATGAGAATTCAGTTGTTTATGATTATTCCACATTTTACAAGACTTTGTGAGCCAGACAAACAGCTCCGTTCTTCACCCTAGTAGCCCATGAGGTATGAGTGAATGAATACTCAAATAGAGACTGTTTATGATTCAGTAACTTTTTGTGTCAGCCGGAGAAAGACTGTAAACATAACGTGCATATAATCACTTCTGACATACAGATTTTTAATTTATAATACCTGTCATCTGGACATCCTGTATTTGTGTGAGCAAGGATGTGAAGATCGTCGTTATTTTTCAAAGCAAGAAGGGATCTGCGAGCAAAAACTTTTGGGAAACACTGCCCTAATGCAATATATGAGGTGTTCACAGTAGTGAAGATTCATACTGTATTACGGGTTATGACACCAGCAGTCTGGTGTGTGAGCACTGGTGTTTCAGAGGTGTGTGAGCACTTGTGTTTCAGAGGAACATACTGCTACATTTAGTTACACACACCAATATATATTATTTAAGAAGTCTAAAATTTACATTGAAACATTTATACTGCTCCTACATGTTTTGATCATACGATCATCCTCAGAGAGCATATATTGTTCCTTGCTAAAGTTATCATTTAAAACATTCAGTGAATTACTTCGTTATATTAACTTTGGTGCTGTGGCAGCATGTTGTGTTTTGTGTGTGAGTCGTACACTGTTTAGAATGAGCCTGGTAAGCATAACTCGAGCAACAAACCGGATAGCCTAATTATTTGTATATAATATTCAATTCTTACTTACCCTATTGTTTTAACAGTCTAATTAATAAACATTTTCTATTTACGGACATGCTGCCACAGCACCAAAGTTAACAGAATGAAGTAATTCACTGAATGTTTTAAATTATAACTTCAGCAAGGAACAATATATGCTCCCTGAGGATGATCGTATGATTGAAACATGTAGGAGCGTTTTAAATGTTTTAATGTAAATTTTAGACTTCTTAAATTTTATATATATATATATATATATATATGTGTGTGTGTGTGTGTGTGTGTGTTGGCGTGTGTAATTAAATAAACTACACAATGCACGCTGCAACAATAAAGATAGTGCAGTACAGTGATGCATCGCTTAATGACAGGATACTCTCTGAGAAATGCGTCATTAGGAAATTTCGTCTTTGTACGAGCGTCATATAGTGTACTTATACAAAACTAGATATTATAGCCTACTGCACACTACGCTATATGGTATAGCCTATTGCTGCTAGGCTACGAACCTGTACAGCATGTTACTGTACTGAATACTGTAGGCAATTGTAACACAATGGTATTATAATATTATAATCTTATGGGACCACCATCGTGTATGCAGTCCATCGTCGACCAAAACGTCGTTACGTGGCGTATGACTGTACTTTCAAAACTTTGGGACTCATTATCAGACTGCATAATGTCATAACCCATAGTAACACAACTAAAGTATTCACTGTTTACCGAAATTTGTCTTTTATCATTTTGTGTCAACGTGTATTGTACCTCATATGCAGATTAAGGATTGTGAGATTGAGGCTTTTCTTACAGTGAGTATATCAGTACGCTGTGTCCTGGGATGTGACATGGTGTGGTGTAATTTTCCAGGACACTATAATGTACTTCAAAATTGTTTCTGTATGTGTATTTCGGATTCGACAGATGTGTCGAACGGGCTATATGTAGTATGCGGTTTAAATCTTCTTCCCATGTAGATGCATGAAAACTGTTAAGTTAACCTTAATCATATGGCTTTTTAAATGCCACATTTCTGCTGCCAGCTGAAGCCCTGAACATTTTAATATTCTATTGATATTACTCGTAATTTTAAACGATGATCTGTACTGTTAGTCAGTACGTATTACACGTACTCCACACTTGGTGGTCACTTTACCTCAGTGAAAGTCATTGTTTGACTGTGATAAGCTGGTCTACTGTTACCCTTTCAGAAATCTAGCTTCACTAGCCCATTTAGCATTATTTTTTATTTATCTTGTGAGTACAAAAAGTTAAGCTGTAATAAATTGCGTACATTTATTACACTTTGTCGTAGAAACTGATTTTCCTTTTTTTCCCAACCAGTGGTGCTTCTGAGCATACATTGCACATGAAACTGTATCATACATATACATTTTTTTTCCCCATCTTTCCATTCCTTTTCTTCATTCCAAACTCCCAGCAACATTTGTACCTAACATTTAATTAATACACCAACAAATGCACATACATTCGTTTAATGATCTAAATCTTATGTTTATTTGAACGTGCATCATCTTAATAGTTGAATAAAGAGAGACCAACTTGATGTCACTTGCTTTATTATTTCGTTATTTAATGCTCAACATGTTTCGGATGTTAATACATCCATCCTCAGGAGCTTGCAACTTATTTGTTGAGTTATTTCGTGGGTTGTATTGCTCTGGTTCGATGTGTGTTGGTGTCATGTTGTGGTATCCGTATGCAGGCTGAAGCACTGCTTCAGCCTGCATACGGATACCACACCACCCCAGCCAAACCACACCGTAATACCAACACACATCGAACCAGAGCAATACAACCCACGAAATAACTCAACAAATAAGTCGCAAGCTCCTGAGGATGGATGTATTAACATCCGAAACATGTTGAGCA
>Ga0123352_10011704_pt1 | contig 13844 bp, 6 predicted proteins | sample TergutLab28metaG_FD_89700 | JGI IMG/M metagenome (GOLD analysis project Ga0123352, IMG submission 89700) | Labiotermes labralis P1 segment gut microbial communities from Petit-Saut dam, French Guiana - Lab288 P1 | ecosystem: Host-associated > Arthropoda: Insects > Digestive system > Gut ...
AACAAGGAACGACACGCTACCACAATGCCATCATAGCAACAAGTGATATAAGTAACTTTAGCATGAACTAATAGCTCCCTGAAGATGGTTTAAATATAAACCGAAACATGTCGGAGACTTTAACTATTTTAACCAATTAAAGTTTTATAGTGTCATTTAAAAAGTGTGCATGTGTTGGTGAATATATGTGATTTGTGACAATATGCACGGTGAAAAACTGAAAACAGTACAGATCATTTATTTTTAAAAAATCTTTATTTAAAAATGTTACCGACCAACTAAACATGTTGAAATATTAAAGCACAGTGGCGGTCACAAGGTGTCTAATAATTCATGCAGATCACTAATTGTACATATCCTATACGTTTTTCATTGTCATACAAGAAACACTGAGAGCTGAAATATCCTTGAACAAAATGTAGAGGAGAAATATTACTCTGTGTAGTGAAACAAATCGTTATAGCCCAAGAGGACGGTGCAGAGCGAGGGAGTGAAATATTGACAAAGTTTCACTGTTTGGGAGATACCCTGCCTGCAGCTAATGGTGTTGGGATAATGAGGTGTGGATCCGGGGACAGACACGAGTTCGGGCGGAATGTTACAGTACACCAGGAGCAATATTGAAGGGCAATCTGCGTAGCCGTTGTGACACACTATGTCCTCTATCAGTCATAAGACCTACCTACTCGTGTTATGGGAAGATTCTCTCTTCTCCTCAGACTCTAGCCCTCGGGTCATTCCAGTACCCTCCCAACGGTCGATGTCCACGCTAGGGCTCGTTACATGTCGCTGACAGCCGCACACAGCCACTCCCAGTAATCGCAGCGACGCTCAGCTTTATGTTGTAATTCCTTTACGACTGCTTCCATTTCAATATCTGCATTTTATATATTAGCTACGTTAAGCTAATGAATACTGTAATATTGAATTTAGCAATACAAGGTCATTATTTATATCGAACTCCACACGCCCTCACTTCAGAACCGTCGACCCAAGGGAATGCCATGTGGGATTTGTGGGGGGTAAAGTGATATTGGGACCGGTCTTTTTTTCCGATTACGTAGCTTTTCCTTTTAACTTGTCATCCCACAGATGCTGTGCAGTCGAAATACGGAACGTGTCGCTAAATGAACTGCCACTAAAACTACGCACCGTAAAGCCGCTCAGGAATTCACAACGGCAGCTTTTAAGACTTAATGATAATACAGGACGATTAGTGTGGTTACAGATATACAAACATGTCAACATCAGTTCTTGGGGAACCCCCTGAAAATCTGCTGTTGAAATTGTGAATGTTTTCATGCGTTCGTCACTACGGTTTGGCCGCACATACAAGTTTTGTGTTCTCTTGATGTACAGCAATCAGAAAACAGATTCTAAAAACGGAGAGATATAAGAGAAACGGGAAGTACAGTATATAGCTATATATGAAACATTTTAACATATTTATTTCGCAGTGATTTGTGTATTTTTTGTCTTTTTCCAGAATATGGGGTTTATATATATATATATATATATATATATATATATATATATATATTTCTCTTCCCCGCTTTCTTCAGTAGCTTTTGTTTGGATTCAGTGAACTGTCTTATGTCTGCGTTCCTTGATTTGCTGAATAAAAAACAAAATGGGATTCCAGACTTTGATCGCTTGTGTAGTATTTCAGAGGCCGTGTATTGTACGTCGTATGACTGGGTTGTTGGTGCACAGGTGAGAAGGCGAGGTCGTCAGTTCGGAACTTTATTTACAATATCATTACTTAGTTTTGAGGTTTGGGGCGTACGAAATTGAAGTTAAGTATTTCAGGAAACATTGTTATTTCTTTGTTTTCATCTCCTCTCTCGATCTTGTGAAAACAATTGTACCTGCAACGCTGTGTTAACTTTCAATTTATTTGTTATACAGGGTGAGTCTGTCGCTAGAGGCCCCAAACTATTGTCTATAAAAAATTATGTTATTGAGATTAATGACTTGAAAATTTATATACACGTACTGGGAACGATGCAAAACAGGGCCTGCTCATATTCGATGCTGAAACTGGTTTCCTTTCATATCCAAGCACACTTGAATGCGTTTCTCCAAATTCTGGAATACTTTTCCCAAAGTGTCGACGTTGACGGCTTGAATCTCTTGGCGTATAGCGCCTTTGAGTTGTTCGATTATGCGGGGTGTATTTTTGTACACTTTGCCCTTCCATAGGCCCCAAAGAAAGAAGTCGCCAGGCGTTAGATCGGCTTCCCCTTGTCTCTAACATTTTAGCCAATTTCTGGATGGAAAACTTCGATGATGCACGTCTTTCACGAAATGCCGTTCGAAATGCCGTCTGGCATGCTTTAAATGAACCTGTATGCCAGTATTTATGAACGAGAAACCCGCGCCGTTCGACTGTATACATAGACAATAGTTTGGGGCCTCTAGCGAGAGACTCGCCCTGTATATTGCCGTAAGGCGTGACATAATGTAATGCATGAACCTGCAGAGGTGTTTTACATCACCCAAACTCTTGTTTCACGTTTACCTCCTCTCCTAAATGTGAAATTCTTCAAGAACTCTTCTGGTTTCTTTCAAATGATATAATCCACTTATCTCTTATACAGGATGGCAAGAACTAGCCATTGAAATAGCAGTTAATGCTTCTTTATTCGGCAAAATTCATTGTACAATATTCACAGATTCCGACTGCATTAAATTTGTCACACATGTCAAAGTTATGCACCGTTTGCATGTTTGTGATTTTTAACACAGTTATGTATGTTGTAGATCAACTATACTTATTGCCCATCTCCGTACAGAATTTCCGTCAGTCAAACTGAAAGCTAAACGGCTGTATTGCGTCATGTTGTTTTTACTGCCTATAAGGAAGAATGGTGGAACAGAACGCTCGTATTTGCCGAAGACCTGTTGATAAAAATATTAGGAGACGCTAAATGGATTGTCGTTAGCGTTACTGGAACATCATGCAGATCTTCATTATGATAGAGAATTAAAGGTACAAAGGTACAAAGGTACTGCTAAGAGGCGCGTCAACTCTTAATTGGTGTGTACTTCCTCCATTACGTGTATATTTTGTGAAACAAACTCATCTAATCATGAATAAAATATAGATTGTAGATATTAAATAAATTTATATTTATCACACACAAACCTTTCTTATGCTATAAGAACTTTCTCTATAAAACTTATAATTTCTGTTTTGCTCATGTGTAAAGTGTTCAACGTGCTACCACCCAGGCAGTTCCTTCTCCTTACAAACACGCACAGAAGTCAACTGGTATCAGTTACGACGTCACAGTGTCATCGACTTAAAATTCCCTTAAAAATGATGACACACGTACACAATGTCAATCTCATTTACATGCATTTTGACATTGGTGTAGAAACGTACGGTATGTCATATATCCAGTCTGAAATATATACTGTATATTTGACGTTCATATCGACAGCAACGCGTTTTGACAAAAATTACATTGACATTGTTTCGTGCACCCAAACATTGCAACTAACTCGACTGCTGTTACGATATGCTGGCACAGAGATTTATCATTGTTTTTCGTAAGTATGTCAAGCAACTGACAATGTAAATGTAAAGCTAATGATCTACGTTGCCAAAGCCGATTATCTTCCAACGCGTGGGAAACGGCAATGTTCGTTTACTCTTACGCATTATGAGCATTCACTTTTTCAGAAGTGGAGTTTAAAAATGTAAACAGGGATAACGTGCGTTGAGAAGAGTCACTGTTTGTTAAAAGGAGACACGTCACAACAGCCTGCGTCGTTTCAATGAACAAAGTCAAAAACTGAACGGGAAAATTGTACATTCATAACGTCGCTTTAAAGAAGTACTAAACCTTGATACATAAGTAAGGTTATTAAAATAACGTTACTCTGATACGCTAACAGCCATACTTCGATACACTGCACAGTACTGCCTACAGTGTAAGGCAGTCCCGCGCAACCCGTAGCTCGCGGGCAGCATGTTGTCCACGACACAATGTTATGTTGCTCGCGGAGACATTTCCAATGGGACAAAGTCCTGTTACTCTTTCCTTCGCAAAGCGGAGATAGAACACCGAAGCAATTTTGAAAACTTATGAGCTCTTTATTTATGGAGACTTACATTCATTTTTTAAAATTGTGCTAAAATAGTGACACCATACCCTAGGTTGTGAATTGCATTTTTACGTTTCCTGCTTTTATATTTTTATTGCACATGCTGTATAGAACAATACACCGGTGTGAGTATACATGTACTTAGGCTTTCATGTAAAGTGCCCGACATTTTTTTCCAACCTGAACCAAATTCGGAGTTTTTCGACAGATTTTCGTAGAAGTCGGTAATATAAAAATGTCACTGAAGTCCGTTGAATAGGAGCCGCGCCGATGCATTCAGACAGAGGGCTCGGCAGACGGACGTGACGAAGCTAATAGCTGCTTTTCGCGACTATACGAACGTACCTATAAAGCTGTAGAGCATGCGTATTTTTGTGGAAATAGGCTCATTGACACTCATATTCTACGTTAGTGTGTAAATGAATGTGTACCCATACTGTCCACATTTGTTGGCGTGTTTGGATCGCATTTGGTACAGATGATCGCGTGATGTAGTTGGACATACTTGTGGTCCGTGAAAATGGATAAATTGAAATCCGTGCTTTACTGGCGGGTTTAAAGTAAATTTTGCCTCCATTTTCTGCATTTTAATCGATTTGGATAAAATTTGGTACAGGATGTGCGAATAAAAACCTGCAGTGAAAGACCTGCGGTATTTGGGGGCGTAATTGAATTTCTCTCCATGCTTTTTTAAAATTCATTGTCCGATTTAAGTGAAATTCGACATAAAAGAGCTACACGTAATGCGGCTGGGAGTATCTGAGCGAGGGAGACCGTCATTTTCTTACGGGCATAAATTACCTCTCATTTAAGCGTCTACCTCGAAATTCCACAACATTTTGAAGGTAAAGAACTCCCTGATACACTCTGTATATTCTTCAGGATTACACCATTTGCAGTCTCTTTCTTATATGGAAGGGTCTTAATACTTCAGCAGTGAACCCTAGCATGTTTATTTTTGAGTAAGCGATGGCCTTTTTTTTTCTTCTTATTTTGGGATGTAGACATAAAAATTTTAGTAGGTTGCTGAATTCTTAGTTAAAACACTCCGAAAATAAACAAGTTTATTAATGTGAACGTAATTCATAACGCTGTTTCCTTTCGTTCATGTGGCTTCATAAATGTTATTTTTCCGAGGAATCGTAATTTATACTGCCCTGCATCCTTGGCGTGTGTTTTCATTAATAGAGCTGCTCATTTTCTGTAAATATTTTCAATGTAGCCATGTGCAGTTTGATACCCACGGGTGTATCCATACAGTATGGGACTTCGGCATAAACCCGTTCAAACACCCAGCTAACTGCGCCTGTAAGTTAAGAGTTTTAGATGATATGTTGTGGTAGGTTAGGTGCTTGATTTCGTTCCTTATAGCCTCGTTGCCGGCTACTCAACTACACTACATAAAGGTCTTATCCATTTACATGCTCCTTCGTTGGAAGTGTCTAGTGTTAACCGGCGCATTTCATACGAAGCTGAATGGAAGTTTCACACAGTAGAATTATCAGTTGTGTAATATGAATGACTTATATCAAGTTTTACAAAAATCGTTTAAATCACGAAAGACGTGCACGAATACATAAGCTACGAAGTAAAGTAACTCCTTAAAGGAATAAATTAAATCCAAAATGGTTTTACAGTATCTTGCGTCTGTTTCCGGTTGTTGTATCTTTCAGATGAGCAGCTTGTATGAAACGCTGGTAGCGTGTGTTACATCCCTTATACGCTCGCTACTGCACATTATTCTGCCATACGGCTCCCATGTTCGCTTAAAACAAGTTGCCATTCCGTTACCTTGTCATGGATCTTATCAAGAACAAAGAGTAATACAAATAAACAGTTCAAATCTCTTAGTTTCCTCTGGCGCAAGTTTATTGAATTCTCAGCGGAGTTTATTTCGTGTGACGCGCTTAATTTCTCAATATGTGTATTAATACTTCGGCTTTTATAAGAATCATTATTTTACATCCCTCACACAGTTAAAGTAAAAAGGTAAAGAGAGTAAGCCGATTTTGTAACACTTTTAAAATAAAAATACGTACTGTGGTGCAGTATGGGCACTGAGAGGGTGAGTGCTTATTGTGGCGTGGTCTTCGGGTGACATTCGACACTGCCTGTTATAGAAAGACGTAGTTGCGGTTTCGTTTTCAGTTCGCATTACATGCACAAACAAGGTCTAAAGGCTATTATATTACTAATGGTGATAGAAAACACTTTGTTTGCTTTTGTACACAGATATAAGGAAAATGAGAAAAATACGATACATTATTTTGGTAGAAATATATGAACGTAAGAGGATTAAGGAGTAAGGCAGAAAGAGGACGACAGGCGATGTTTATGTTTGCAGCACACACAAAACATGTTTCACGGTATAAATAATGTTGGCATACAAAGCGACACTGAAAGAAAAGTGTGGATGGAAAAATATGCAAATGTAGAGGTCACGGAAAGGTGTGAATGTGAATGTGATTGAAATCCATGACAAATGTATTTGTATCAGTTTTAGAGGAATATATTATATAATTAGAATATCATCAACATAGCGGAAGTAACCCTAAATGACATTGCACCCTAGAAACAGAAAGTGATAACATAATTAATTACTGTGACCTGCCCATCCAAAGACCGCAGAATTCGCTACATTTTACTATATATTGTTAACCTACCTTTCACACAACAATTCCATCTCAAAATTCGCACAAAATCTCTTAAAATAAGGTCATTCTTTTGGTAATATGGAGAACATGCAGATCTTGAATTTTAACATAAAAGGTATCCACATAAATACCATAGAAATGTTTACGTCTGTAAAGAAACCATGCGAGGTAAATGAGTGAAAAAGATACACTACAACCTAACAAAATCGTTCAAGCTTTCATTGTAGGTAAAGGTCGTTGACTTAAAATATCACCCCCTTCCCATTCCCCAGGGTAGTTGAAACACACGCAGTAGTCCTTCGGAGAACAGAAAGACATGCCACAACCATCCACAGTATACAAAATGGAAGTGAGTCTCGTAAATTTACGTAAAAATAAACTTCGAATTCGAAAGGTAAATTAACGTTTGGATCACATATTCAAGTAACATTCTTCATCAACAATTCAACATACTAAAATGCATGTATTAATTCAGATTCCAATATACACAGTAGCTTCTAAACGTTTCCGGAATTCGCTGGTGTAATTTACAGGAATAACTGGTATTTGTAGCTGTGAGTGAAGAAATGTCTACATTAACATCCTTCGTCGCCTTAGGGATGCGCTCAGAAGGAAACGCCTCGAGAAATGAAGAACCAACAGTTGGTTTCCTTCGACAATGCTCCTGCACACCGGTCGGGTTTTGGTCAAGGATTTCTTAGCCAAGAACAATGTGACAGCACTGGAGTATCCCGCTAACTCTCCTGACCTGGCTCCATCTGATCGTTACCTGTACCCTCGATTGAAATCAACATTGGTGGGACGGCGCTTTTGTGATGCTTCTGAAACAATTAAGAATGCGACGGAAGACTGAAAGGCTTTCACAAAATGGCTTACAGAAATGTTTCTAACATCTTTGCATTCGATGGTAGAAGTGTATAGTTCCACAAGGGGACCGTTCTGAAGGAAATGTAGCTTAAGTGATTGTACTCTGTTGTATTTCTCGGAAATAAAGTGATTCCGGGAACGTTTTGAAGCTGCCACGTATAACAACGGAATTAGAACCCCAACATAGTCAAGAATTTTCTACGTTACAACACGTGACCACTGTAAATAAAGAAATAAGTTATACACTGTCCGTCTCTACTAGAAGTGCGTATACTTTCTCCCTACTTGTAACTTTTTTCCTTCCCATTTAGCAACAGCCCCCAGTGGCCCAAGGCCTCCTCATTATTTAGCCTTCACGATCACACTCAGACACACACCACTCTCTGTAGGACTCCTCTAGACGAGTGACCAGCCCGACGCAGAAAGCTTTACCTGACAACACACAACACTTAGAAGAAACAGACATCCATGACCCCGGCGGGATCCGAACCTACACTCCCAGGAAGCTAACGGCGCAGACCCACGTCTTACACCGCGCGGCCACTGCGCTCGGCGTTTTGTACATTCAAAACTCATTATTAGTGTATTGTCATTGTTTTATTCATTTTTAAAACATAATTCCTACTAATTTTATTCCCAAGACTAACTACATTATGTATTTTATGTATTTGTATATAACATCTGTAAGGTTTTGATGTCTCAAACCACACAACTCTTCCAGGCAGCTTCATGATGGCTGTGCTCTATAGCCGAAACATTTAGCTGTTTTGTGCCGTAAATGAACAATTGTGTTTAGATTGAAAGTACTGTAACTTTGTTTGATTGTATTGGTGTTGTAGATTTTGTAGTTCTATGGCGTATTCCACATTCTGGTGTCACTACGACTAAAGCTTGTATCCATGGAAGGTACAGCGTTATATATATATATATATATATATATATATATATTCGCAGTGTATCGAACGTGAAAAGAAGACGAGTAAAACGAGAAAGTAACAGTACAAGAATGGCTGAAACTGCATAAATCCGAAAAGGAACAAGAAGAAATAATTATCGATAGCTAGTCATAAAAAGATAGGTTTAAAGGCTGTAGAGGTTAAGAAGAAATATTAGTCAGTAACAAGTCACAAAAAGGCAGGATGAATAATAGGAGAGGACGAGAAGAAATAAGTCAGCAGCAAGTCACAAAGAGGATGAATGATTGTAAAGGACAAGTAGAAATACTAGTGAGCAGCGAGTTACAAGCAGAATGAATGATTGTTGATGACAATAAGAAATAGGTGAGGAGCGATTTATAAAAACGTAGCATGAATGCTTGTCGAGTTCAAGAAGATATAATAGACAGGAACAAGTAACAAAATTATAGGATGAAAAACTGTAAAAGGGCAATGAAAATTAATGCTCAGCAGCGAGTCATAAAACAGTAAGTTGCATATGAAGGTGACAAGCAGACTGGAGAAAGAGGTTTCTCAAAAACGAAGTACTAATACTGGTAAGGATCATTATCGCGGTATACGAGTCTGTAATCGCACACTGGAGTTGGCTCTCCTCGTCTGCATGGTCCATGTATCTTATTTATGTACATGGTCGTTGAAATGAATTAAAAGATCGTATGTTATTCGTAATATGAAAAAGACTTATAATGTGATTTTTGAACATGGAGCATAGACAATGAACAGTGAAAGGTACAGTGATATGCTTCGGAATCAGTTTCATCAAGCAATTCGAAGACAAGATCGTGATGTTGTATTCTGGCGAGTGTCTGCAGCATGACAATGGCCGCTATCATACAGCCCGTCAAACTGTGAAACAGATTCAGGAATCCAAACTGGAGGTGTTAACCCATACGCCATATTCACCATATTTTACACCCAGCGATTTTTATCTTTTTTGGACCTCAAAAGACTCTCTACATGGTCGTCACTTCGTATCGGATGAGGAAGTATAGGTAACGGTTCATGACTAACTGGTACAGTAAACAAGAGACTTCTTACTCTGAGGAGGAATTTATACCTTAGTGGAACGTTGGTGGGGTATTGAGATCGTGGTGGTATCTAAGCTATAGATTAGTGTCTTCGTACTCTATCTGTTTTTGCAGTAAATCACTTTATACAATTTTTCCGGTTTCCGTTCGAATGTCACTTGTACATATACAATCCATAGTCATAATGGGAGAGATGCCACACCCGGGAGAGACGCCACAGTTTCTGGATTTCAATTTTCTGTCACCAGGATAAAGTTATGCACGCATTCCGCCATTGGATTGGTTACGTGAAGTACTGACGTAAATTGGTCGCTCGTGATTGGGGTTCACCATTTATTACAAAGCCAGGTAACTGTCGGCATTTTTTCGTCAGTTGGTACGACGTTCTTATTTCGTGTGTCACTGCCTTCGTTAGTTTTATTTATAAAATTTGTACCATTGGAGAATCGCTTAACTTACGTAACCTTAGCTTCGTGTACGTTTCACCCACTTCGAAAATCCGTAAACTGTGGAGGAAAGTGTGGCATCTCTCCCTTGAAAATTGGTACAGGTAAAACATATTTCCAACGGAGAGACGACACGCTACGGAAAACAGCTCTCTATACATATCTGAAGTGATACAAGATATTTATACGTTTCCATAAGGTTTGTAGCGTACTTTAGAATAATACATATACAGTGTATTTTTTATATTTTATGTTCGTGGTTCCGTGCATCGTAACTCTCAGTTAATGAAATCCAACAAGATACAAGAGTACGCAGATATTTATTTATTGCAAAATCACTCTACATGTATCGGGTGTGTACTGCACCCATCACCAGGATTACATAAAACTGTAACTGCAGCCTCCGGTACAGGTCATAATATCTGGGCGACAAGAACGTTGGAGGAAGGTTGTCGTCCAAATATTATGACTTGTACCAGAGGCTGCTGTTACAGATTTATGTACTCCTGGTGAAAGGTGCGGTAGACACCCGATACATGAAGAGCGATTTTGCAGTAAATAAATATCTGCGTACTGTTGCATCTTGTTGGATTTTATTAATTTAGTGTATTTTTGCCTATTTAACTCCGTTAAGGCGTGCTAATAAGGAGCTGCGTGCGTAGAGTTGGTAGTTAGCTCGACAGCGACGGACCTTGGAATGTCTGAAGGAGGCCGTAAAACTTTAGAAAGAGGCGATATTGTTCTTAGAAAGGCGTCTAAGCATTGCGAGGTCCCAAACAGAACCCACTATACTAGATGCAAATCTGACGATTTGGCGCAGAAGACGCTTAAGCCCACAAGTTAAACAGTCTACCTCTATGCTTACTGTATTTATTCGCCACTGATCTCAAACGAGCCAATAAAACAATAATCCTCCATAGGTTAAGTGACGCTGATGTAACTTAGTCAATAAATTTTGAAGAGAACATATGAATACCAACCAATAAAAATAAAATCCGCCACTGATTTGTCATTCACATTGTATTTGTCAGATTGGCACTGATAAAGTAAAGCACATAAAAGCTTGTAAATACGTACTTTAAAAGAAGTATGAACAGCAGTGTATAATAAATTCGCCACAAATTTCTATACAGCAATATATTTGACAGTTCTGCACTGAAAAAACAATATCCGACGTGAGATACTTGCAGGAAATCCACCAAAAGACTCAGAATTTTCAGCTGACGTTTATATGTCTGAATATCAAGGCAATGGTCTATCGTCTGTTGCTTATAAACTTTATAGTTGACCACCAAAGGTCAGTTTTGGACGCCAGTAATTTCGAGACTGGGACCGTAATGAATGATGTTATTTCTCAGTGCGTTTGGGTTTTGTACTAAAGAACACACTGTCACACAACAGGCCACTGTCTTAACCATCCTCAGAGTTTATTTAAAGCGGGTAACAGGATGCCAGGAAACCGAAGAAATAAAGCCAAAAATTCTATCCTTTAGTATGAATAAAAAGCAAGGATTTAACCTAAAGATTACTGTTAATAACTCTGAAATCGATTCGCACTCGTGCTCTGAATGTTGGGAAAACTGCCTGTCACACAACGACAAGAAAAGATGTTTGGATTCAGTGTTTAAACCTTTCAACGTTGCCGCATGAATACTGTCCACTGTCTGGAAGCAAATGTCTTGACTGCGGTCAGCAGGCTGTAAAGCGGGAAAAGAAAGTAACATCTAAGTACAAGCATTGTTTTCTTGAAATTTACTTTCGGTTTTAGGAAATTACATATTTTTTCACTTTTTCCTGGCCCCATGATCTTATGTAATGTATTTGTAATGAACTCTTGTTTCTTTTTCTTTACTTCAAAACATATTCCAAAGTATAAGAGAATAAAACTATTTCTGATTGGTGCCTTTAAGTACATACATTGTATAATTTAATTAAGATTTAATTTCTATTGAATTTTCGCTCTTATGCTTAAGAATAAATCATGTTTTTTCCCTCAGTGTGTTGGTTAATTTATGTCAATATTATTTATTTCTTAACTCTATTAGTATTTTAGAACTAATACACAGCGTGTCCTCAGCCATTAGTGGGTGGCGTTTCTTTCTATATGGGTCTGGAGAGGGACAAAACATTTTTTAAAATTAAAATTTATTTATATTCTTTCTTTTCTCAAGTACCTCCCGTCCTTCAATACTAGATACAATAGTTTTACATCTGACCACAATCCCATTTGTTTAAACAACAAATGCACAGATATTTTCCGAAAAGGTTTTTATCTGTCCTGAAATGTTTGTGAATGTGTGTATGTGTCTTTTCATTGTGAGCTTGAAACTTAGGAAGAACAAGATTATATACTCTTTTTGCACTGCGTGTAACTGTACATTGCGCGATAAATTACTTCACTTGAAATATTCCAGTGATTATTGTTGACATAGTTTAAAATCGTCATCCTTTTCAAATTCTATTCACGTACATTAAGAACAATCATATGTGCATAGAAAATGTAGTGACTGCTATAACGTGCTGTATCACTGTTGACATTCGACCTTATTGTTGCACAATATGCTGCTGGCAGCTGTCTGTCTCAGGTGTGTCCACAGAGATGCATCGTTATGACTGAGGGCAATAGTTAGGCCGCGTGCATGTCTGATCCGCAATATCGATTTGGGTTGAACCCGTTTGATGGTTGACGATATCCGATGACCGTGATGAGCAACTAACCAACCAACCAATCAGCTAACCAAATCACTTCTTGAGAAACGGATATTCGCTCGAATGGTCTCGAAATTCGTCACCTTTGATGAATTTCCAATGTATGTTGTCCCATTTACAACAGTCTGCGACCATATCCAACAGATCTCTTCAAGAGAAGTTTCAAGCTTTCTCGGAAGTGACGCTTTGTCGTTGGGCTATCAGATCCCGACATATATTCTTTATGTTTAGTGGCAAAGAATGCAAGAATAATTCCAACAAGGCAGCGTCAGATGCAAGAGGACTTAGGCTTCGGTATCGTCGCTGTGAGAACTCCAGATCTCACCTTCCTAATGGATTCTGTTTAATTTCTTAATTTGCACGTTCTGTCAGCGACCAATTTCCACCTCTGGAAAACCGTACGTCGTCACTTATCCACTACTGCTTGTGCAGTAAGTTTGATATTAGCCTTCATACTTGCGTCTCACGACAGAAAGGCGTACATTTGAATGTGATAGGCCTAATAGGAGAAACAGCAATTAACAACGAAGGGATAGTAAAATGTCATAATAAATATTACATTTATTTGTCAGTACACGAGTACATATTCTGTTTGGTTTCAGTGGAGAATGCACAAGTAGGTACCTTTCTCTTCGCTAGCGGCATATATTATATGTGGTTATTATTTCTTCAGTTATTATTTGAAAAGCTTACGTCCAAATCGTTTTAGTTTAATGCATTGTGAACAAAGTGAGGCTTTGGGTTCGTAACTTACTTAATGTGACTCTCAACAGGGAGTTGACCTATTTGTTGATGCATCAGCAAATAGTTTGCTTATTGCGATTACTGTCGTCATGTCTGTCCCTTCGTCCGTTTGCGTGCTACGACGCGTCTTCCAGGGGATGGATTTTTGTGAAGTCTTGTTATGGGGATTTTTACGAAAATTTCTAGAAATATTCCATTTTCGGTAATATAGTAAGGCACATTAAAAGTAAGAGACTGAGTTGGGTGGGACATGTTGAAAGAATGCCTGATGAAAGAGTAGTTAAAAGCATTTATAAATGGAAACCACACGCAACAAGACCGAAAGGA
>Ga0123352_10011707_pt1 | contig 13843 bp, 7 predicted proteins | sample TergutLab28metaG_FD_89700 | JGI IMG/M metagenome (GOLD analysis project Ga0123352, IMG submission 89700) | Labiotermes labralis P1 segment gut microbial communities from Petit-Saut dam, French Guiana - Lab288 P1 | ecosystem: Host-associated > Arthropoda: Insects > Digestive system > Gut ...
ACCCTATACACCTCCCTCTCCTCACCCATACGCGCCACATGTCCAGTCCATCTCATTCTTCTCGATTTTATCACCCGCACAATATTGGGTGAGCAGTACAAATCATTTAGCTCCTCGTTATGCTATCTCCTCCACTCCCCCGTTACCTCGTCCCTCCTAGGTCAAGGTTACAAACATACCCTCAGTATATAGTACTCATTGCTTTCCCACTGCAACAATGGTTCCACGTACGCGCCTTATTGTTACGTTATACGTATATTGCCTGTCTTGTTATTACAAGTAAATGCCGGTCTTAATATTTCACTGTATGTTACATTTTTATTACTCTTAAATTATCGTTCCTGCCGATTAACGAACTGTGGTTTAAGCGCCGCAATATACGGTATAATTTACATCGATAAAGCGGCCGTCCTTTGTAATGTTACCCACTGTTTTGGTTTTTAAATACGTAAACCACGTGGCACCATTACCTCGTACAATAAATGTGTCACAAAAATATTTCCTAACACAAGAACGAAAAAAAATGAACCGCTAATTAAGCCGAGTGACGAAATAAAGTCGCGATAAAGAGAGGTATTGCATGTCATGTTAAGAAAAGCTGACTGTTTTAATCATGTTAATGAGAATTGCGTCAACCGTAAATTAGGGGTAAGACCAAAGTTTAATTATACAGTAAGAGAACACGTGATTGCTACCCTTTTACAAAATTCAATACGACGCACGTCACTGTACGCTACACTCACGTCGAACACGTACCGTTAGTAGGGAAAGAATTGCTTATCTATATCTTTCGCCGAATGCAAATTGCGGGCTTGGGGGAGCGGGTTTATATCGTTGTGGGAACTGAGGTTGCCACGTGGCAGACACGTGGACTAGACGTCACGGAGGCTGACTTTATGACTCCTAATATTCACGGCCACTTGATCTGCGTTTACACTTCATGTGCACTCCCACATGGTGCTTGAGGACGTGTATGCCTGCTTGTTTCCCCTTGTCCGTCCGTTTCGGCTGAGCAAATTTTGATTAAATTTGTTATCAAGGACTTTGTAGACATTTATTAAGAGTAAGGACACCTCAAAGTATACAGTGAGTGGTTGCGGTTTGAAGAATTGCGTTGCGTTTCACGTTACGCTAACCGATTCCCTTCTTAACCTCTGTATCTAAACTGTTACTTTTTAGGAACCCTGTTGTTGTCCTGTACAACAGGCCTAAACATTGCGGGTTGTTTCTGGATAGCTAAAGGGGCTGTAGAGCGAAGGTGATCCACTTACCTCACTGCAGTAACCTAACTAATGTTGTGTTTACTTCAGAACAAAGCAAATTTTTCTGATATTTGTTAACATGTCACTTTAGATCCAATGGGAAAATTATAATTATTATTTGTTGATATTCTCACACCTTAGTAGTACGAGAATAAGCGTAAATTTTCATTAACTAGTCACAATGTTTCTGCTAAAAGTTCCTTAATTTATCAGCAAACATATGTTTAATGTATCACCAAACAAATTCCGAAACAGCAACAAAATACTCAAGAAAATGACTATGAAATTTATACTACCAGAAGCCAAACAATGTTTATACATTTTATAGTTCCCTGCAGTCAATGATAATAGCAAGGCGGCCACGAGAACCTGAGAGGTGGAAGTGATCATGTCGTTGCTCATTCTAAGACAAACAGCATGCTTTACGATATTATATCTAGATTATGCAACATTTTTGCAGAAAATATACCAACTACAGGCCGGATAGGCGAAATCTGTACTCGGTTTTCGATACCGCGGGGATAACTGGGCATAGTGAATTACTGGGGCTACTCATGTGATATTTTCCGAGGGGGCTAGACATGAAGCACGAGAATCACTTCCGTAACAGTCGTCAAAAGATGACAACAGGACGAAAATCTTGAAATTACTTCAGGGAAAATTGGCATCGTCGTAACACGTTTGTCTACTGTAAGGATGGGTCAGGGAAAGAATGAAAACAAATATTTGGCCACCGGTCTGCTTAGTAGGTAACTCCAACCTGCAAACCGTTCCCCACGCTTGATACATATCCCTTCATTTTGGTTCTCGTGTCTTGTGTCTTTGCCTTTTGTGTTTGTTACCAGTGTTCTAGGAAGTGAAATGGGAAACATAAATGGAGTAGAGAGAGCAGGCAGACGACGACTTGGTCCCTCTCAAACCTCATCTTTTCTCTGAGCAGAATGTAGTGAAAATATGCATAAAGATTGGTTGTTATGTATGACGGCGTTTTATGTACAGCTGGCCTCACTGTATAGACCAGGGGTCTTAAATTCAAAGAGTACGCAGACCAAACAAATTATTTTTACCCTTAATGCTGACCGCACATCAATACAATCACGCTATAAATATGATAAATATTTTCGTTAGGATTAAACCCACGATTAGGAAAAGTTAGCAGTTTTAACAATAAAATAGAAATATTGGTAAAGGTAAAGTGATACCTTTATACGTCCGGTGTGGCCCAGAGGGTGGGTAGAGGTATAGCTCTACTCTTCCATGACCGCGGCACTAGAAGGGGTGAGTGTTCAGCAGCAAACCCCGGCAAAATAGAAATATTATAAGTACTAAATTTACAACTTTATTGCATTCTCGCTCTCTCTGACGTATGTTGTACGTTATCCTTCAAGGGTGGCAAATATTTCTAAACCTTCAGTACCGTGACGAGAGACATTTTAAATAAAAGTTCTTGGCACAAAACCGGGCCATATTCTGTAACTGGAATAATGTTAATATACAGGGTCATATAAAGCGAGCTGCTGGGCAGCGTGTGTGAGGTTACTGAGCTATAATAGTATAAACAGCCAACTAGATGCAACAGTAATAATTATTAATAAAATTATTATTGTTGCATCTAGTTGGCTGTTTGTACTATTATATCGTTGATGCACCGTCACACAAACATCAAATTCCTGAGCTACACTGAGCAGCTAACAGAAAAATACGTTTTATTTTTTATTTTGTTTTTTAATTTTGTATTATGACCAACAAATGTACAATTACCTCCCAAAATATCACACTCCTACATGTTTCGACACTATCGTGTCATACCCAAGGAGCTTGTAATCAATTCCTTGCCAAGTTATACAAGTATTTTAAATGCAGCTGTTGGTAATACAATTTCTAATTAAAATGTTCACATAGGCTTACATGTTTTGTTAAACCAAATGGCTGCTTTCGTTTTTTGGTAACTTTAGCTTGGTGTTTTTGTAGTTGTTATAAATTAAAATATAAAATAACAAAAATACGCACATGTTAGCATTGCTTTTCAGAATGTAATGTATTTCACGGCACTGCTACTTAGTAGGCTTACCCAGTGCTCTTTAATCCCTCCGTCTCAGCCGACAACACCCACTGAAAAGTACCAATAAACGTCTATGTCAGCAGCAGTTACTCTGTGCCTGGAACCTCTGAACATTTTGCCTACTCCCATTCAAAATATCCTTACTGTCTCTGAGAATCGCGAATTTGCTGGGTTACAAACTCCGGAAATGGAGTGTTTTTCTTTAGATCAGCTTATCCATGTCATCAAATCTCGTTTACCTTTTAACCAGAAGCTCTGTCATTACGGTTGAAGGCACCAGTGAGCCTAGCTTAAATATGGTTCATAGGAAGTACCGTAAGGCAAGTGTCACCCTAGAACAGACACTGAAGACCCAGAGGAGTAGACTATAGATCTACGCTTCCTTTAACCTCAACACTAGATGAAGGTGGGTGGTCATTGCCAAGCCCCGGCCACTTTATCATCGGGAACCATTGTACAGTACAGGACCCCGGGTGGGTCTAATAGCCAGTCTGAATTGGTACGGAAATCTCGCCCGTAGCGAACTGACAAACCGACTGCTGTATCCCAGTCCGCGAAACGGGTTGACGTACAGTGACATTGTTTAACCCTTTGGCCCTGGAACAGGACATTTAAATTTTAGCATACTATTTATGTAAAATGTGAATATTTTATGAACCAAAAAAGGTAACATTAAGCAATACATGACATTTTGTGGAGGAATAAACGGAGATGGTGCGAGGAAATCTAAAAAAATCATTAATTATATTTGTTGACTAAATATATAAAAAACCTACTCTGGGGAGTAGCTGTACCCCTGTCCTCTATATAGGATGTCTGGTGCCTAAAGGTTAAAATGCTTCACTGTGTAACCCACATTCATGTTTACTCTACACCTTTTCGACATGGGGCTTGAATGGCGTTGTTTCAAGGGAAGATTAAGGAGCACATATTTGAGGTGTAACAACTTTCTGTGTAACAAACAAGTGAGCTGTAAACGAAGGAGTTTTGTGTATTTAAAAATTTTCCATGTACCGCGCAGTAAGGCAAGTCTGTACACACACACACACACACACACACACACACACCCACACACACCCATACACACACACACCCTCACACACACACCCACACCCACACACACACACCCACACCCACACACACACACATACACACACACCAACAACTGCACTGTGATTGGACACAGTGATAATAAACACCTCAGAACAGTCGACACCCGAATAATAAAAATCATTTCAATTTCCCGTATTGTAACTGTATTATTGTACATCTGTATTGTAACTAGCAATTATTGTATTTTCCTCTGCTGAATGTCTCCCTGAAAATGACCGAGTAAGGCCGAAACATGTAGTAGGATTACCACACGTCGTGTATCATCGAAGGGATTATCTCATTGGTGAAGAGCTATAGCTCTGCTCAGAAGGGTTTTCCTAAACTACGTACGCCGGACTGTGCGTCTGAATTTATAACCCTGACCTGGAACATGTGGCACACCGTTTATCCTTGTGTCTGCACTGCCCTATATGTTTGTAAATCGAATATATACGAGTTTAAAATTGGATACTAATGTAATAGGTTTATTCTGAAGGGACTGTACAGTACGCGTGCATTCAAGCAAAAGAATCAATCCAATCGGAAACTCGTGGGACTGGTACTGGAGATATAACAACGTACGAATCGGGGTAAAAGTAATGTAATCGGATCATTATGAGGAACGACTGGATCGTGAATTATTTCAGCGTATTTTTGTATTATTATTCCTGTGTGCTTTATTTTAGCATGGATAAGGGCTTACACCGACGATGGAATAGTCCATATTACATAATTCTTTAGGCTTGTTTGGAATAGACGTATTATTGGAAGGTATTCGCGAGGTTAGAGAAACTAGGCATTGTTGTTAAATCAATATAAACCGACATAGCTGTGAAGATATAACTTGTTACAGAGCAGCGTTTTGGCTTCCGAGATTTGAGGCTTTCACAACAGTGTAACTGAAAGTGCCGTTCTTTTCGGCCGTGACGTTGCTTCAATCGGTAATCAGGTGCCGACGTTTCCAAGCATCGTATTTTATTCATCTTCAGTGATCGATAGGTCATTATGCTAGAACCTACTGCCTCTCAAAGAGGAGGATAATACGATGCCTCGAAAGGTCAGATCCGATCACCCATTGAGGGTGTAACATATCGCAGAAGAACTCGAACCCCGTTATATGTTTCGTCTCACAAGTTGCCGAAGTGGCGTAAGAAACATTTCAATGTTGAAAGGGATTTCAACTATGACATGACCTTGTGTATAGTGCAGTACACGGTTGCTGGCCGGTGGAATGTTCAAACGGTGGGCTAGGAACGAGGCACTATTGCAACGATAGCATCTTGTTTGGTCTAGTGGTTTCTTTCTCCGCCCGCGTAAATATATCTTACCTTGTCACATTGAAGTCGCTTGGAACCCCCACCCCTCTCCACGTTACCACATGCAGTAGGCTCGTCTGCCAAAAGCCATACACTGCACTATACAAACGAACAAGTTCTTATGATCTTCATGTTTGCACCTTGCTTCAATGATAATTAAACACTTTATTATCCAACTAATGCACAATATATAATATGTAGATACAATTAAAATTATAAAATATTTAAAAGTGCTCCAACATGTTACGGATCACAGTGAACTACACACACGCACAATGGTCAGAATATGCTGCCATAATATCGACCTTGTCCATGTCAATGGACACGATAGAATCATTCTTGTAATTTTTAGCCAACCACTGTACAAGGCTCCCTGATGATGGTTCCTCTGTGATCCGAAACATGTTGGAGCACTTTTAAATATTTTAAAATTTTAATTGTATCTACATATTATTTATTGTGCATTAGTTGCATAATAATGTGTTTAAATTCTTACGATGTTAGCTGATCCATATTTCGCTACGTGGATTTAATGTTTGTCATCCCGAAGTGTTTAACACATATATGAATATATAATGCATCAGTAAAAGAAAACAAATTTTTATACGTTATTTTATTATTTAGGGCAACATGTTTCGGCTGTCATAGACTTATCTTCAGGCCCTTCTAAGATACAGAACCTTACTTAACAATGTTTAAAATGCATAGTGTCAAGAGTGTAAGCATTTGCGATACCACTATGCATTTTAAACATTGTTAAGTGAGGATCTGTATCTTAAAAGGGCCTGAAGATGACTCAGAGACGAAACATGTTGCCCTAAATAATAAAATAACATTAAAGTTTGTTGCGTTTGACTGATGCATTATATATTCAGCTACGTGGATTGTCTGGATAATAGGCTAATTTTAGCCTTTATTATCAACCAAGAACTACCTACAACGACCATTGATATTTGGTTATCTGGTAACTGCGTAAAACATAAAGCCATGCCGTACCAGTGGCAGATGCTGTCGAACTTAGCATAAAACTGATCACCTGGAATGTACCATGCAAACTGAGGATTTTTAGTTAAACATTTTTAGTACGTTAGGCTTATACTTTACTTAAGCCGGGGCAAATAACTGTTGATTTTGCTAAAGCAGGATATAAAAGAATGCCTCACGTACAACGAACTAAACCTGACCGTGATTCGTCGCGACAGTGCCTAGTGTCTAGTTACTGAGGCGAACGCTAAGTTATGCACTGCGTCGACTACAGCGCCTCTACAGGAAAAGTCATTTTAATTTTTGATTCACCTATGTATTTGAATAAAGGCTGACCAACTAGAGTGTAGTGGTTCAGCCTACACTCGGATACCACATCACCAACAGACAATCCCGCTACATAACATCAGCACGCCTCAAGTCAGCCTACACAACACAACAAGTACTCGCTAGCTCCTGAAAATGGACGTATTAACGTCTGAAACATGTTGAGCAATATATAATAAAGTAAGTGTCATCTAGTTGGTCAACCTTTATTCAAATATCAAGATGATGCACGGTCCAATACGCATAAGATTCACCTATGTATATTACAGTGGGCCGGGTAGCTCAGTCGGTATAGTGATTGACTATGGGCTGGGCGGTCAGGGATCGCATCCCGGTCTGGATGAGATTTTCCGCCCGTCCAGACCGGCCCTGGGGCCCACCCAGCCTCCTGTAAAATGGGTGCCGGGTCTTTCCCGGGGGTAAAGTGCGGACGGGGCGTGCTGCTGACCACTCACCCCCTTCTGGTGCCGCGATCATGGGCCCTCTGAGCCACACCGGGCCTGTAACGGGATCACTTTACCTTTACATTTTTACGGTCAACTATAGATACAAACTTACTGGTCTATAAAACTGGGTCCCTTTAATAAGCGGAACCAATTGTTTCAACACATTCTTCGCATTAACATCACACTCTTTTGCAGCACCCTTTCCGCCTGATAGGGGTCAACGAATGAAAAGTGTCCGGTCTCTTTCTTCTCCCCATTCTCATTCACTCTCTTTCTATAAGAAGGTAAAGCAGTCCCCATTACAGACCTGGACGGGCACAGAGGGTTCCAGGAAGTTAAGGTTCGTAGATTTCATGACAACGAACGGCACAGAATGGTGGTAAGGTTGTCAGCCTTACGCACCGGCCGCCTTTACCCCCAGGAAATGCTCCTGGTACTCATTTCTGTTAAAGGCTGAGTCGACCCCAGGGCCATAGTGCGATCGGAAGAATTTTATATCAATGAAAAATTTCACTGACACCAGCTGGGATCGAACCATCGACCTTCCGATTTGTAGCACAGCACCTTAACCACTGTGCCACCGCGGTCCCTTTTTATATTGCAAGTTTTGTCAACTATTTGTTCTCTTTTTTGGTGTTTTGTTTGGCGACTTTCTCAATCAATGTCTGACTGCATGGCGTCGAGATTACGTGAAGGAACACGAATAGAGTTTATAGGTAAATGTTATTGGCTGGTAAAACCCAAAATACTGTGAGAAGCAACTATCTCACTTCTACTTTATTCACCACACAACGTAAGGGACAGCCTTGAAATCGAAAGCGGGCCTTGGTCTGGTTTTGCTTTACCTTCCAATACTTGACTGCGTCATCTTGTTTTGAGTTACCTCATTTGTCTCTTTCCTGTTAAAGTTATTTCTAATATCTTATGCTTAATTTTCTTTCTTCTTCTTCTTCTTCTTCTGCTTTTTTCTTCTTCTTCTTCTCTTCCTCTTCTTCCTCCTCCTCCTCCTCCTCCTTCTTCTTCTCCTTCTTCTTCTTCTTTTCCTTCTCCTTCGTCTCCTCATTCTTGTTCTTTTCTTTTTCTTCTTCTTCTCCTCCTCATCCTCCTCTTCTAACTCAAGCGCCACAGTCCATTGTGGACCTTGGCTTCCGATACAATATTCCTCCAATTCTGACGGTCTCTATCTTTACCTGCCTGTTTTTTGCACACTATACTTAAATACTCTTCGACCTTCTCTCCATTTTTGCGTGGTCTTCCTCTTTTCATTTTTATTACCATTAACTTTGAAATTTGTTTTGGCGTTCTTTGGTTTTGCATTCTTCCAACATGACCACACATTCTTAGTTGGAGGGATTTTATAAATTTGACAATATCTTCCGCTTTTAGTATGTTCTTTATCTGCCTCTTTGTTCCAAGTTTTATTATAATATATTTCTGTACCATAAAATCATAACAGTGTAATGCTTGATGTACAGTACAAGATGCATTACAAGCTGTTTATGTGGCTGTCTGCTCAATTTAGGCAGCTCCGTGGAGAACAGTCTTTGAAAACCTAACATTCCCCTTGCTGGGAAGACTTACCCTCATATCCAAAGACAAATTTACGTATCATGGTCACGACTCGTCCCGGTCTCGAGACAGGAGACTCCGGTAACTTCCTTCGCACATTCAGACACATTTACTTATCAAATTACAAGCTACGTCTAGTTATTACTACTGATTTTCCTCGCACGAAGTTCTGTGACAAATTGTAAGGACATGCATTTACCGTATCTTAACGCGCACCTTTGTTATGTTGGTCCGTCTAATATCATCTGGTGAAGAGAAAATGTATCGCAGTTGAAAGTTCACCAAATTTCTATTCTCTCTCCCGGATTAAATGGGGGTTCTTGTGAGTCAAAACACAACTATCTTATATTGTTATCTTTATTTAAGCTGACGACATGTTTCGCCCTTGCACTGGGCCATCTTCAGGTCACAAGATATATAAATGAGGAGACTATACAGTGTGAATCATAAATAAAATAGTGTGAACCATAAAATAGGATATATGTATCTAAAATTCAACGAGATCTCGTCGTTCAGTTTCCCAACAGTATACATTAGTAGTCTAAAACCTGGAATTATAACATGGAAACACGACAGTGGTGGTTTAAGATAGAACCATATCGCGGAATTGTAACAATATTTTAAAACACGAATCTTTACATATTTTTTGCGAAGATCTTATGGGTGAAGCAGTGATATACTTTCGGATTCAGGGGTCATTTAATTGTAAATAAAACACAACGGGGATGATGAGCCTAAAGACCCCCTTACGGAATTGAAAGCATTCCCTTCAGCAATTTATTTAAAACACACACACACACACACACAATTACGTAATCTTCGTCAGATTGTTCTATCTCGAATTTTGTGCCAGATATTTCCTCCGAAATATTGATAACCATTTGCCAAACTACACGGCGTACTGTCGTACTAGACCAGTTTGAATAAGTACGGCCACGGTTTGTCAAATCTCGTGAACCTGACTTTAAGCTGTAGGCTACAAAGTTACGCGTATAAATAGCAGTTTAGTGTTTTTATTGCGCAGAGTAAAATTAAATTTCACGAAGTAAAGTAGAGATATAGTAGAGGTATAACTCGACTCTTTCTTGAACTTCGGCGCTAGATGTGCGTGAGTGGTCAACGACACCCTCCGGCCGCTTTGCCCCTGCGAATAACCGCGTACCTATTGTATAGGAGACTGGGTGGGTCCCAGGATCGTTCTGGACGGGTGCGGAAAATTTTGCCCTCACCGTGATTCGATCCCCGGACCGTCCAGCCCGTCACGAGTTGCTATAACGACTACGCTATCTCGACCCTTTTTATTTACATAATGTTCCCTAATTAAAGGAAAGTAAGTCAAGTGTGTAATAATATTCCCCAGAAAGTCGACTAAGTGGAAGAACTGCAATCCATGGTGGAATTGTGTACTAAGAGATATTAATAGATTCAAATTCAGAACTATGCAGAGAGGTTAAAAAACGAGCTGACTGGGAGAAGTCCATGACGGAGGCGAATGTCCGCATTGGACCGTAGTGCCATCTACGAAGAGGAAGAAGAAGAAGAAGAAGAAAAAGAAGGAGGAGGAGAAGAAGGAAAAGAATGTTGTCTAATGTATGTTGCCATTTATTATTCATGTTTTACCTCGTATTATAAAAGATTCAATCCTATGGTTTAGCATTGCGTGGAATAGAAAATGTTTTTGCAGACGTATCATGTAATATTTCGTTAAAGGTGCCTATTCATGCTGAATTTCGTGTTTCCTCGGAGCGGACACTGTGGCTAGCGGATCTGCATACGGCTGCCTGTACATCATCAGTAGAACGTTAAACAAAGCCACTGTCAGTGATAGTAGGTTTCAGTCACGAGAGCTAATAATGTATCTCACGATAGAAGGCAATAATCAAACCATTTTCGCTGATATCTGTAAAACCTCCCAGCCTTGTACGGATGCAGGAGAAGCGAGGCAGTTCGAGGTTAATGGATTGCTTCAGGTGAGGTTACCTGTGGACATTGCGTGCGAGTTAGAATGCAGTACACGGACGGACAGACAGTGGAACCTGTAGTAGAGACCGACAGGGTTAACCAGTTATCAGAATGCAATGAAAATATTGTTTGTGCTCTAGTTCTTAGAGTATTAATCGCTGCAACTGGTAACATCAATTCGCCAATTAATTTACGTTTTCATGGCCACAGAAAAGAATAAATAATTTACAACAAAAACGTAGCTTACCTTCAGTAGCCTTGTTTGGCTCCGGTCTGTGGAGGTGTACAGGTAGTGGACGGATATAATGTGGTGAATACGTGTATTACGACTACGGCCTTGCGGAATGCGACGCCGTGTATGTTTGGAAGAAACCTGCTGCTTCCATGTTCATATTCTCTTAAACTATTAACTTAAATCATGGCGCGTAAAACCATGCTTCGCATATTCTCATCCGCTCTGTTTTATATTTGCTGTGGGCGAAATTTGGAATCTTTTAACGCTAAACCGGGTGTCATAGAGTACCACTGTTTCCAGATCGGTTTATTGTGCCGTATCTGTAAAAATAATTTAAAGACTTCTTGAAACACGCCTTGATTTCGTCCAGGATGAGTTACGATAGAGCCTGTTGGGGGGGGGGGGGCTGTTGTGATTACTGTGATTCGGTTTCCATAATAACTTATTGATAATTGAGTGGTAGCTACTTATCAAGATACACTCTGTTTTTATACCATTAACCAGATATGAGGAAGGTCACATAGCGTGCTACATTTATTAACTATATTTATGTATAAGAATACTGTATATTTTACGCTGTCTGTAGTATTCTGGTGAGTTTTTAAGAAAAAGCGTCAGTGAGGAGAGCAGTATCTTGTGAACAAAGGACTGTACTGAGTCGATATAATCAGAACTGAGATTTGGCAGATGGTTATTCAATACTGATGTCACACACGAAATTTAATTGAATTTTGTTTGTTTCAACTTGCGAAAGAAAATCACGCAAAAGTGCTTTAGTCAGCTGGAGACAGAACGGTGCCACTACGCTTTTCTTCAAGTAGTGCAGGCAAAACACAATACAAGAAGAGGGCTTAACGGTCTTGCAAAGGAGGTGAAGCAACACGAAGGTACTCACAAATATCTAAGAGGTTATTCTAAGGACCAGCACCGCCCCCTCCGGCCCGGCATCCTGCTGCGGCACATATATATTCACGTACCATCGTAGGTGGAAGCTGCACGTACTGTGGCCTTGATAGTGCTTTTCGCTTGACTGCTGAGACCACGAATATGGCCGCAGTCCGCTTTTAAAACCTTGAGAAGAGATATAGATGTACGAAAATATCAGATTCTGACAATGATGAGTGGTCGGGTTGTGACACTGCTTGACACTGTGTACTGAGGTGCACACGGGCGTGTGGACATGATGCCCGTACTTTCAGGGTGTAAAATTTAGTACTTGAACAAGTTGACAGGGCATTTATACCAAAACGTGATATCTACCTATAAGGCTACACAGTGTAACAAACCGGAAGACCAAAATCGGAAGATCTAAGCAATGACGACAAAATAATTTTAATATATTACATAAAGAACAGTTTTGAAAATGTCATCTGGACTGAGCTGTCTAGCTATTGTAAACAACGCAATGACAGTCAGTGGCCTGTTACCGTGGTTATTATCTTGACTAGCTGTCACTTATTAAATTTTCAAGGACGAATATTTAGGTCACATTTAATTTAGCTGCAATCTATTGGCCCATAGATTTTTAAAGGGACTTTGCATATGGAACACACTTTTTTTTTAAAGAAATCGAAATCGATTATGGTAGAGCGGGATCCGTCGTTTATCACTATGCTGCAAACGATGTCCGCTCTACAGCCCAGTTCCATGTTAAAGCGTGGATTGTCGCACGGAGTACTGCAGACCGGCCGACGTCATCGGTCGGAATGCAGCAGCGCTACTGTGACCTGGTTTGTAAATACCGTAGGGGGTTTCGCATGAATTGTGTATGCCGTGTGTGGCCACAAGAAAGAGTAAAATGAAGAGTATCGCGGCGAAAACTACATATTGTTAAGTTTCATGGTCTGTACTTTACACTAAATATTGACTGTGTGGCCAAACAAAGGATAATTATAATCAACATGTATGACGTTTAGAATTCAAACTTACACACTGTCATTTATTCGGAATATCCGAAGGAAAGACACTATTTGTAAATTAAAAAAATAATATTAAAATTGTTACTGAGGAAACAAAGTGTGATTAGGTAAGTTAGTTTTTTTTATGTTTCGCTGACCGTGCATCTCAGTAGGTGGCCGTCCCGTGCACCGGACGGCCACCTACAGGCGTGATGATACCAGATGCTGTATAATACAATTTTGACCTCCTGATGTTGAGCACAATAGTGCTCGAAACATGTAGAGGACTATAATAAAATTATTATAAGACAAGAATTTGTGCATTAAGTTGGTCAATTACTAAGATTATGTAAATTAGATTGAGCATAGAGTGGGGTCCTGTGGTGGGCTTTCTTGGCTGTGGAAATATACCTTCTAATATCATAATAGGCGAAGAGTTTATTGATAACGTAGCCGAAGTATATATTTGTTAGAGGATCCGTCTGTATGAAGTTCACTGTTGTGAGGCGTGCTCTCTACAGAACAGCGTATATCCGATTGTGTGGCGTGCTCTCTACAGAACAGCGTATATCCGATTGTGAGGCGTGCTCTCTACAGAACAGCGTATATCCGATTGTGTGGCGTGCTCTCTACAGAACAGCGTATATCCGATTGTGAGGCGTGCTCTCTACAGAACAGCGTATATCCGAT
>Ga0123352_10011708_pt1 | contig 13841 bp, 9 predicted proteins | sample TergutLab28metaG_FD_89700 | JGI IMG/M metagenome (GOLD analysis project Ga0123352, IMG submission 89700) | Labiotermes labralis P1 segment gut microbial communities from Petit-Saut dam, French Guiana - Lab288 P1 | ecosystem: Host-associated > Arthropoda: Insects > Digestive system > Gut ...
GAAGATGGACGTATTAACGTCTGAAACATGTTGAGCAATATATAATAAAGCAAGTGTCATCTAGTTGGTCAACCATTATTCAAATATCAAGATGATGCACGGTCCAATACGCATAAGATTGACAATATCATTCATGTACAATTCAAACATTGATAAATTTGTAATACATAAGTCAACAGTGTAAGAGCAATTGGTTCTTGGTGGGGGGGGGGGCGTCTTCGCCATTGCCAACGTCTAGAAGTACACATTTTCCTTTGAACATCGGCTGTTTCCAGTATGGTTAACGCAAGAGTAGCGTGACGCTGACCACATACCTCTACGTAATTCCAACGTGTAGTAGAATGAGAATTTATTTCCACACCCCGTATAAGCCGTCATGAGGCAGTATCTGAATTCGGGGCCAACTTCACCGTACTTTTATTAGTTCTGGTTTGATTACCTGTCAGTTCTATGTCTCTTATCTTCTCATCCAATAAAATTTGAACCAGCTGTATAGGAGTCCGTCTGAGAGAACAAGCTCCCCTCGTATTTTCAGCAGTGCTTGTTGTCGTGCTTTTTCAATGCAGTCAGCATCTCTGAATTATTGACGGTACCCGTCCTTTAAGAGTGTCACTTTGTCTGCTTTGTGATATGAAAGTATGCACCCGATAAAAGTCATGCCGGGCTGTATGGACGTGGGGAATGCCATCAAGTGTCTTGTGAAGAGTAACTGATGTGTGACAAGATCAGATCAGACGTCTTGTATGCGAATGTGTGTGAGGAACTTATCCCAGAACATTACCGGGATCTTACTTCTCCTTGTGCCTTAATTACTAAATGAACTTCACAGGATTAAATTTTATTAATTTTAGCCTAAATTTCTGTTTGATACGATGAACTTGAACTTCCGATATTCTCTCCTGATAGTTTTTAACCAGTTTCTGGATATTTTTGAAGTATGGTATAAACATCTTGCATTTATAATTTACCTTAACATTCTTGTTGCCCCACTAGTACCATTAATAATACCAATATGACGATCAAGGGAACTCTCGAAGTGAGAGGAACAATAGTGCCATTAGATGTGGGGTTTTGATGTTTTGTCTGAAAGCAGATCTTTGTAAGATAAGCACATGTTAATGACGTAATATTTTAGTGTAGTAGGGCTTGTAAAGCAAGACGGAAAGCGAGCCAAATCTCTACATCGCTTTTGATTCCATGGAATCTTGCGAACTTTTTATGGAAAGATTTCATAAACGTATCTTCAAGATGTATACGAAATATTTTTTATATGGACAATTTGAAACATAGCGGCGTCAAATATCTTAGGTTTGTGTTTGACAAATCTAACGAAATGTGAAACTGTATCAGTGACAATTATTGTACTCGTGTGCGGACAACAAAATTTCCTGCTACAAACTTCGGGCAGTACTGCTGTGCATTGAATTTTGCATTCATGTATAGCACTGTTTTGTAAGCAAGAGACAAAACCTGCCATTCTTTTTAAAAATTTTATCTGATTACTCTTTCAAGTTCCACAATTGATTGTTGTTTCTGTGGTACTGCTATATCCTGAATGGTTGTTAACATTTCATAGGGAAATACTGAATTTGTAGAGGTGTGAAACGTGGTCTTGGAGGAACATAGATTAAGGACGTCTGAGAAAAGGATATGTAGGAGAATGTTTGGAGTTAAGGGGGAGGCGATTAAGGGGGGGCTGGAGTAAGTTTCTTAACAAGGAACTTCAAATTTATGATCTCTGTCATGTGTTTTTGGAATAAATGAATCAAGGGGGATGACATAAGCCAACCCGCAAAAAGGATGGGAAATATGAGAAATTCGAACATAATTTTGGCCCAAAAAGCCAGAAGGGAAGAGACCACTTGCAGAAATTAGGAGTAGGTGGATGTTGTATACACCCTAATGAAAAACCTTCGGTTTTCTGAAAATGCGGAAGGTTTTTTGCCCAGCCGAGCGAATTGCAGCTTTTCAAGAAAAACTGTGAGTCATGGAATTAGTAGTGGCACATCAGGTTTAGGTTCCACACTGAAGCAAACGTAAGCAGCTAATGCTACAGGACCCGGTACCAGCAGAGGAGGAATGGAATGTGAAGTCATATGCGACCAATACCCATGATCATACCCCTGGAATGATCTCAAAAGGAGTTTTGTTGCCCCAGTTATCGCCATACAATGAAGCTGCTCAATTACAACTTATTGTATCGTCTCTTCACGTTCTGATCACTGAAGCGTGCTACCTGTGTGCATGGTTACCAATCATTAATCACCCAGTTTCTCGCTTTCCTAACTACTGTAATGAAAGCTGACTCAGCCATAGTGTTTCTGTCATCGCTCAGGCAGGGATCAATTCATTCTCGTAGTAAATGCAGTACAAATGGAATAATTCATATACTAATTTATTCTGTGGTGGGACTGCCGAAAGTTTCAAATGACTAATACTAAAGTCGAGCCAAAATGACTGTGACGATGGTATAGTATATTGCAATAATCCTGACCGGACTTTTGGAAGTGTACTTGGTCTACAGTTTGTTTGTACTGGGCCGTTGATTGAGAGGCGGGAGGGGGAATCATCCTTAATCTGGTGGGTCCAGTTCAAGAAGCGGTTGTTCCTATCGCCGGAAACAGAACGAAATTTATGCCAAGTGTATTTATTCTTAGTGTCATATTTCAGCTGCACGATACATTTTTAATAAAAAATAATTTGTTATTGAAAATGAAATGATTACTAACCGGGATGTCATACAAAAACCCATCAAACCAATAAAATGTCTCAACTTTCCGGGACACAGTACACCCTTCTACTTTCCCCTTTACGTCTGAAAACTGAAACAGACCCAGTTTTCGAATCTTCATTATGCAAAAAACTCGAGACAATGAACGGTCTCAACGTTATAACTAATACTATAGGCTGTAATTGCACGCACCAATAAGCCAGTTATTTTCACTTCCATCCTCACACTGTCGACCGCAAGATCCGTCTTCAGGTCACTTACCCTCGAAACCTTCCATCTTTCCCACATCACTTTCTTGTTCACTTACCTTCCACCCTTACCTCTATCCTACGCTGTCTTCATGCTCACTTCTCGTCCTCCTTTTCCTTTATACTGTACCATCTTCTCAGACCCCGCTTGCTCATTTAACACGACTACGGTAGCAACACATTTTTCCTGAATCTTCGGTAACTAAATACCAAAATGCGCTGTTTTACGCCCCCCAACGCCGTAATGTTCACGTCCTTCGCCCTGAAAACTTAATATCTCATTTCTTAACAGTACCCTTCCTTGTGCACTCTCTTCCCAACAGCCACTTATTTGCATGTGGTTTCCTCCATTAACTTATTTTATATATTACTTGTCCCCTCCACTCCTGTTGCATGCCAAACTCATCATAATTTCGCAAATTTTATTATCCCAGCAGTAGTGTATATCATGTAGGCAGAGTCATGACACTTTTCGTTCTGTGGTATTTTTAAATTTCTCTCATACTTTTGATGTTCGCCATAACGCGAGGATATTGAGACAGACTTTACTTCCGCGTTCTAAGCGAAAATAACATTTATCTCATTTCTGTCTTGGAAATGGGTGTGTGTGGGGGGGGGGGTGAACAATATTGTCAGGAATATATCCAGTTTCGCTGTGTAAAGGTATTTTCCTGTACTCGCACTTCTTGCCTAGATATATTTCACTGGTGTCTTTAGTTTTATGCTCCGATCGCGCTATGGACATGAAGTCGAAGTGCAAAGATGTCTCATGCGGGGTAAAGGCGGTCGGTCCATAGGGCTGACAGTCTATCCACCTTTATGTGCCGATTGTGTATAGAATCTGGGAGCCTCATCCTGCCGGAGACCGAAGGACCTGGCCAGGCCTGTAGAAAGATCGCTTTATTTTTAGTTCTATGACACTGCAACTGATCTTCTTATGACGCATTTCTTGCAGTGTGCCAGACTTCTGTGTATTACACGTAACTTATATCATCATTATAAAGATATGTTAATAATATATGATTGTTTATTTACAAACATTTCCAAACTTTTTGGTCAATAAACCGTCTTCAATGACGGTCTACTGAGCGAACATGTGGGAAATAATACTGTAATTAAAGAACTATATATTGTTCATGTGTTTGCACTATGATGTTATGAATTTAACAAAATATTTGACTGATAATAGTCATTCAAAGAGAGCAATCACACCCTTACCCAACAACAAACAGTATTGAAATTATGCGCACAATCTTAATCCTTGATGTTCAGGATGCGAAACAAGCATAATTTATTTAGTGTCCTCATATATTTATATGGCAAAACAATATCCAGTAATAGGTATTGTAAGTTATAAAAGACACTGTTCGGATCTGCAGTAAACACTGTAGTAAAACAGTCTGTCGTTGTGGACAGTTCTTCAAGGACGGCACCTCTGAAACTGAATCTGATCTGTCATCAGATCTAAATGTTCCAACTCAGCCGATCCTCTTAGAAAGAAACATTTCTAGTTATTTTACCACAGACCGCGAACTGCTGGCACTTAAAGGATCTAATACGATGGACAATGTACAAAATCGTGGTCCTACTTTTTTGCAGTATTACGTTGAGAGTAACATTTAAACGTAGCTTAGATACGTTCATCAGGTGAAAAAGACATAGGAAGTACGCCTATACAGAGTATACCAGGAGAAATCTACCACACTACTGGAGAACGTTCTTTAGGTTAGTTTACATCCATATAAGCAAATATACCTGCCTCCGAAGTTTAAACGTTAGGTATGCAAGGACCCAACCAGAATGGGTTCTGTACCTGTTTGACATGATATGTTACACGTACTCTGCTCAGACCCGTCCTTAAGCCGAAACCAAGCCGAGCTGTACCGCAGGCCAGGTCATCACACCTAAAGTGCTGGGAACCAACAGGAAGATTTTTATGTAAATATTACCCGTTTTTTGTAATTTAATTAATATTTTAATATTACTCTCAACTTCATTATATGTTAAAGTACTGGTGTTACAATTACTGAAATTGCAATTTACTCCTGGCTTTACTGTGTGTTTGGTAGTCAACAAACGTATAACAACTCTCATTCTTTGAAACTAATCCTATCGTTATGTTCATATTCTTTAAACTTCGTGTATGGGTGTGTTTGGTTTTATGGGTATAATTCACCCACAGGAACTGTCTCCAGAAGAATGGCAATTTCCTCCTGGTACACTCTGTTTATGTCGGCCTACTAATGCAGTCTTTAAACTTTTTACTACTTATATTCTTACTATTGACGTGTTTGAAACTCTTGGAATACACAAAAAAAAACTTAAATAATATACAGGTGAGTGGTCGAAGTTATAGTATTAATTTTTTTCTTTTGCCACAACAGCCCCCAACGTGCAAGGGACTCCTCATTCACGAGGTTTCTAGATCACACACAACGACGCACCACAATCGGTATGACTCCTCTGGACGAGTGATTAGCTCGTCGCAGAGACCTCTACCTGACAACACACAACACTCACAACAGACATCCATGCCCCCCGGCAAGATTCGAATCCACAATACCACAAGCGAGCGACCGCAGAACCACGCCTTAGACCGCGCGGCCAGTGGAATCGGCATGACTTAACCTACCTCTGTACAATAATGTGACGTTCCTCTCTGTCTCCAGTTTTCTGTCAAGGACCTAATAACGACAGCACAAATTATGACACATTCTCCGTATTTTTTGCAAAGCGTACGGTAGCCACAGCTATGAAATCTCCGAGCAAATATTGTGATACGAGTTTTTGGAATGATCTTGTAATCTTGTTTTACGAAGCTTTTAAAATATTTACCTTGTATATTTTCATTTTTATTTTGAGGTTCCATTCTTATTTCTCATAAATATTCAGTGTCGAAGAACGGCTACGGCTGCTTGTGAAGAAATGTAATCTGTGTTTTACAATGGGAGAGTACTGTAACTATTTTCAAGCTGAACTGTAAACCTAGATGTAATGCTACTGCCCCACATTAAGGACTGACTTAAAACCTGTCAGACGAAAAGATTTTCGGCTTGTAAGAGCAGAACAAAGTAGAGATAGAAAGGGAATTTTTGAACTCGGAAGGTATAGTAGTGTAGCTTAGTAATTCGTTATAACTAAAGGAAGAAGAGCATGGAGATCTTATTTCTTACTGCCGTCTTTATTTGCCCTTTTTGTTACATAAATGCTAGTGTTAACAGCAGTGAATTCCAACACAAAAAGTGTCAAAAGAAGTCCTAATAGACCATACTTGCATAACAAATATTTATGTATATTTGTACCCTAGTGCACTACTGCTGAAAGAAGCAATGTCAATGCAACAGACTGGTGCTACACATATTATGCGGTGCCACACAAAGTCTGGCTAGTGGCTGTTAAACCTTCAGTATGGTAGTATCAAGTGCTGAAGTTTCAGCCTACAGTGTTAACTCGGATGGTGGTATTTAGCTTAAATCTCTGCAAGAATATCGAATACGATTTTGCTTGATTTTTACTACAGTCCTAAATAACTAACCAATCCATGTAGCTTAGTCCTTGCAGTCTAGAAGCTGTAAAATGGTGGAGCCTGGATGTTTACCATAGCTCCGTACGCTTTGTCACTCTATATCTTTACGACACATTCTCTTACCATCCTTCATTCTACGTCTAGGTCTTCCAAGCTGTCTCTTTCCTTATGTTTTGCGAAAGCAAATATATTTGTCAAATTTGTCATTTTCTACATACTTGCTCTATGTTCCCAGCATCTCATATTTTTTATGTTGTCAACCGAATGCAGAAATTACGAACTTCTTTCATCTGTCTTACCGCAATATTTGAGCCGCGAATTTGAAACTACTTAATAATATACCGCCAAAGGTCTATTCACATAGTCAATTTTCACTTGAACTGCAAGTCTTTATGAAAGAGGAAAGGATAGAATGGTGCATAGCATTTTTACTTTTACCGAAGCAAAGGGTACTGACTTATAAATTGAAGCCATGACTGACACTTCATACAAGGGCAATACAGCATACATGCGGGTTTGGCACCAGTTCAGAGCAGAATATGACGAGTAAAATGTTTCTACAGAAGTGTAAGGCTATTTTGTAGATTTTTCCTTAAAATTTTAGAGGGTGGTTGCCACAGTTTGCTGAAAGTCTGTCAAGCCTTACTATTTGAGGAAAATATATGAAATCACATTTACAGCGGCAGTTTATTGTGCATTTAACATTGTAATTTTAACTATCCTTAATAACATCTTTCAAAATTAATAAGATAAATAAATGAGAAGTATACAAATAACAGTTTCGATCTACAGAGCAAGTTGCCTAAGGCGTAAATGATTCTAACTTATCATTCGAGACGTTCTGTTCCGTGTCTCGCCCATAACATCCGCTATTCTCAATTAAGTTTCCGCAATTTTTTTCTTTCCCCTAAGGCAAATGCTGGATCGTTACACCAGTTAGTTTCTCGACTGCCCCCTTCGGAACCTTGGCAGTTCCTCAGGCCTACATTTTTGACTATAGTCCGATACTGACAGCGTCATAAAATGAGCCCTGTATGTTTGAATGAATAGATCTAATTATGTCTTCTATTGTAAATATGAGATTATCTTAAAGATTAAGTTAACTAACCTGAAACCAACAACAAGAACAATAATATTAGAGACTCGCAGAGGGCTACGATTGCACAATGCTCGATTAATTTGGTTATTATATCTTGAATAAGAGATGGAGTATAAGAAAGGAAATAAACTCAAGAAAGTCTCGCGTTATAACACGTATTTATGGTCGTAACAACATTAAGGTTCGTCTTTGGGCCCTACAGCCCCCTAATTGAGTGTAATGTCCTTCCTCACAATATATCTCTTCTATCTTCCCAATTCTAGGCTTGACATGTGGTATGTTTCCTTTGAAATTTCTTGCCAAAATTTTGACTACATTTCTTATTTCAACCATATATTTTTTGTATCCTGCCCATTTTGTCTTAGTTGAAACAGCGAAAATATTTGTTGAAGAATGTAGTTTGTGAAGTTAGTAGTTCAGTAATTTTTTTTCTGGTACACGTAACTGTGCTATGAGTTATTTTCATACATTGAGATATATGAAATTTTTTTTTTAGACAGGACATCATGTTGTGTTTATTTTGCCGCTATAAGTCTCTTCAGGAGTCGACTTTTATCCAGAGCTACTAAAATTGTATTATAAAAGACACCAATAAGACCGGTAGTGTCGTGTGGAGCGGAAGCATGGACGTTGACGAAGAAAGAAGAACAAGCTCTGGTAATTTTTGAAAGGAAAATATTTAGAAGAATATATGGTCCTAAATATGAAAACAGGGAATGGAAAAGTTGGACGAATCGAGAACTAGAAATGATGGGCAAAGGAGAAAATATAGTAAAATGGATGAAAGGACAAAGGATAAGCTGGTTAGGTCACCTAGAAAGAATGGAGGAGGATAGGATGCGCAAAAAGATCTTCACTGAAAAACTGGAAGGGACGAGAAGAAGGGGAAGACCCAGGAAAAGATGGAAAAAGGAAGTAGAAAGAGATTTTCAAGTGCTGGGAGTGAGAAGATAGAGAGAGTTGGTGGCAGATAGGAAAAAAATGGAAGGACATTGTTCGACAGGCCGAAGTCCACAGTGGGCTGTAGTGCCAATGGAAGAAGAATCACGCTGTGTTCAAATACGCGTATATAAAGAAAAGCATTATGATTACAGTCTATATACAACTTTCATATACATGTAAACACAACTACATGTTTCGGCTCTAAATATGTAGCCATCATCAGGCTGGATATAGGACCTTGAATATGAAGACTATAAAAATTCAATGCAATTAAAACTGTGTAGACGAGATCTCCTCTTTATATTAATGTACAATTATACAAAATAATTTTAAGATAATGTAAAGACGACCTTCAATACCACATCAGTTCACTCCAAATTCATGCTTCATGTTTCTACACTCCTTTTGTTGTCATCCGGACACATGTCTAGGTCTCCCAAATATTCTCCTTCTTTTATAATTCTAGGCTACAAATTTGAATTTTTGCTTCTTCCTCGCTTGCTGCCTAATTTAGCGATTTGATCATTCTAGTTTGTTTAATGCAGAATGCAATCTATGGAGCTACCCACTATATAGGTTTATTTTCTCCAGCTGTCAGTTACTCTCTTCGCCATAGTTATCAACTTTCTGCTCAGCACTTTGTTCAAACATCCTCAATTTATAGGTAAATAGATTTGTATGAGATCTGAAGTTTTCGAGACGATGACAATGCGGTTTTTAATCTCCTAGACTGTGACAGTCTGATATATTATTATAGGTGGTTGCTATTATTTTGAAGGTAAGTATTGTCTCCATCTTCAGGGTTGGAGTATAATCTTGTACCCAAAGACGTGGACAGCAAGGTCTTCAAAAGACTCGATAACCACATGCAGAACCAAAATATGTCATGACAAAGAATACCACAGTCCAACTTCTTAAGCTAAATAATTTGAATATGAACCTGCGAAGCAAAATAGGCGTGTTTGAGTGATGGATAACACAGAAATCACACATTCAAATTTATTTCAAGGTGGGCGTTGAAGTGTCCAAATACGGTTAGTGTATATTCTCCGTATGGCGTCCTGCCAAAGACATCTGGGAGTGCCATGGTTTCACTGTACAAACTTTAGTTACTTCTGTTCAGCTTGTTGTCAAGTATAGGACATCCCGAAAATTTCGCGTCAGTGGAATTAAATTAGAAGCTGTCATGTCGTAACAACAATGTAACACTGTCAGTAAGGTCTACTCAAGACATGGCATTCAGAAGTCATTGTAAAGAAGTCATAGAGAACATAACCTGACCTTCTTATTTCTCGCCACACCGTTCCTTTCTTTGTGCGGCCGTATGAACACCACAGTAAAGCTCCTTTACCTGTGCTTCGGAGCTACATATTTAAAATATCAAAAGCTAGAGCAAGGTCTTTTGTACTTTTTGCTAGTCATGCCTGTTTAATACTGGAAACCTACCTTTAAATAGGCCATGGCGCTCTCCGCCTCAATCCAATTATCCTTTGAGGTCCAGTGGTAACTACGTTTACCATATTCAATAACACAGGTAACCCTACATTTTACCATACTCATACAGTGTATATATTGGGGGGGGGGGGGTTTCTCTTTCCCAAACTTGGTGAATTATATTTCTGTACGTACGACGGAAAAGTTCAAAGTGTCTGTGATTTAAAATACTGTGCAGTTGCTTGGAAGAGCAGAAGCCTGCTGCCTTCCAAGTGCTTTGCAGCTCGTCACAACAATTCGACACTGAGTAACGTGAAGCTCCATGAAAAGCCTGATTACTTACTGCTTGTCCATTCTGTTTAACTATGTTAGCTCCTGTTAGATCTGTCTGTCCATCTACCCCGTTCCTCATTGCTGCTCCTACTAGAATGGTATTTGATTTATTTTAATATTGGGGTTATTTATAAAAATCTCTTGACCAACTCCAAATTGATTAAAATCGGACAAATATATTGGGCACTGTGCATGAAAGCCTAATTAGGTGTTACTGTTGCCGGCGACATGAAGTCGCCATAAAATTACCTTCTTTATGTGAAATTTTATCAGGTTGTTAGGATAGCCATGGAGGTATAAAGATTACGTGAACGCAACTTTATATTATGTCATACTTACATTGCTAGCGTTGGTCAGTAATAAATTTGTTATATGCATTGTTAATCGACTTATTTTGGATATAAGCGTTTTGTACGTCGCCATTTGCGCCTTTTCTAGGTACGCGTAGTTACTTTTGAGATTGGTTAGAAATGAAAAAATCATGGGCGACAGCCATGAAGGGTAATAGAATATATCTAGTGTTCGAGTCGGATACATTCCTATAGCTAAGTCCTGTTACAGCTCTCATTTTTGGCTAGGTGTAACCTATCTTAGACATGTTCTAATTTCATTGAATCGCTAGAATGAAAAGCTGTTACGGTCCTTGAGACATGCCATGTCTTCTGTTCTCTCATAAGTTGACATAAACAAGCATAAAACAGCGTCTTCATTAGCAGGCAGTAATTGTTAGAGTTCAATAAAACAATAAAGTAGACATATGTGTAATGTCGTATATACTTGCATTTCGCACAGTACTCGGTCTACTCAGTCTCTACTCAGTCAATTTGAGATCTGTGTTTGAAGTTGTCTGTATTTCATACGACATTAAACATTTAAGAAATTTACCCAAGTTAAATTGAGCTAAAAAAGGAAAATAAACTAGTTCATTGACGAAACTAAGAGCATGAAAAAGTCAGAAAATTCGTGGTATTATTTTATTTATACCTACAAGTGTATTTACATATATTTTTTCTCGAGAATCTTAATTTTGTGATTTGACTAATATTTATGGGCCCAAACACTAGTCAACGAAGAAGAATGGGAGGCGCAGAGGTAGGGTTTAACGCCTTCCACCTCATCAGAAGAAGCAAAAGAGCCACCATTCTTACCTTATGAATACTATCGCTTAGGAAAAGGCAGTTTTTATTAACCCATCGATAAACAGTTTTACACGAGAAAGACAAAGTTGACAGACCCTTAACACACCAACTGTGAAACATGTTATGTTTTTGTGAACATGTGAGAAGAATCAATTTATTTGTGGACACGACACTTTGACAGAAGCTGTGTTTGTAAACCAACTTTCTACTAATGCGGTAATCTCAGTTTGAAGAATTATGTGGGTTACGACAAACTGTTGTTTCATGAGCGCTATATTTTAACATTGGGAAAAGGGTCCTTAGTAACCTGTGGAAATTCACAAAGCTGTCCTGGACCTGGTGGTGAGCAAGCATTTCTTCTCCTGCCAGAAATTGAGTATTATAATTTTCCTACATGAAATATCCATACGTTTTATCTTTCTCAGTTAATTTATTAAAAGACGGCAGAATAATCTAACATAAAAACTAGTGACATATAGAAAGGCGTATCAGCTTATACATATCGCTCGCCAAACCTCCAGTTTCATAAAAGACAAACAAACTAATAAACTACATATGAATTTTCTGTATTGGAAGACCAGCCACTCTAACTTCTCGTCAATGCAGAGAGGCCTTGGCTCAAGAAATCCACTCTTTCTTAAAATAACCTGCAATGTGGGTTATTATTCTCCAAGTTTATGGTGCTTTAGTTATGTAAGGTCGTGTCTTTAAATGTGTTCTACGTGGTCCCGAATGGGTTTATTGACATGAAGCACCAAAGATGTTTTGAGGCCAACGTATATCGGGAGCCAGAGTCACCCAACACCACAATGAACAGCGTCTTTTCTCCAACACTGAAGCGGTTGTACGAAGAGTTTTCAGCGTCTTTCATAGTACTTTTAGACTTTTGCCCTTCAGCAAGTCATTTTAGTTGGTACGTACGTACACATCGACGTAAAATGCTTTACGAATAGTGTACATTCGGGTTAGTTGGTTCTACCCTGAAGAAGTTAGCAGTACGTTATTTCGAAACCCCAGAATAAGCATTCAGAATACACATTGTGATAATCCAATGCATATTTTTATGGCCGTGAAAATTTCGTAGCTAGCCGGCAATTGGAGAAGGAAGTAGGCGATTGTAAATAGCTGTTTGTAGAACAGTAGAAATGATAAGAGGTGGGGATATGATATTTACTGGGAAGAAGAGTGGTAATCTGTAAGTGACCATAGCTTTATAAAACGGCAGGCAAAATACGTGTACTAAATATCGAGAAAATGGATTCCTGTTTTTTAGGGAGAAATAACATGTTGAAACACTTCCAAAAACGTAACATGGAGAAGACGATGATGACGATGATGTGATGATGATGATGATGATAATAATAATAATAATAATAACGAGTTGAACAGAGCTGATTGTGGATATCAAGTACATTGAACCGAGAGGAAAATAAGTCACTTATTGTATATGGATGATTTGAAACTGCTAGGTAGAAATGAAAACGATTTGAATAATTAAATGAAAATTGTGCAAACAATTAGCAAAGATATAAATATGAATTTTGGTTTACAAAAATGTGCAAGAGTATGTTTAAAAAGAGGTAGTGTCAAAAGCACAATGCATATAGGAGGTACATTTGAGAACGACATTAAATAACTGGACCCGAGAAAAGCATGTAAGTATTTAGGCATACAAGAGAGTTTTGACATACAGCATAAGAATGAGAAAGAGAAGCTGAAGAAGGAATACTTGAGGAGATTGAGACTAGTTTTGGGTAGAGAATTAAGTGTAAGGAATAAAATCCAAGCAATTGGATCATTGGCTTTACCAGTACTTAGATACAGTTTTGGAATTGTTAACTGGCACCAAGGAGAACTTCAAAAACTAGACCGGAAAACAAGGAAACTACTACCATTCGTGGACAGCATCACCCAAAACCAGATGTAGATAGCTTGTATGTCCCTAGAAAAGAGGGAGGAAGGGGCTTGATGCAGTTAGAAGCGGCAAGTGCAATAGAAATTACAAAATTGGTGGAATATGTAGACAGGAAGGAAGACCTACTAATACACGTTGTTAGAACACACCAACACAACACCGACTCAGCTGTGTTGCAGACAGATATATGCCTCAAGACAGAAGTACAGAAAGAGACAAAAAATTAAGGATAGCATAGCGGAGAAAACAAAAGAAAGATGGCACGGCAAGAGGATGCATGGACAATTACCACGTAACTTAGATGAAAAGCTGGTGGACATTGAACATTCATAGCGCTAGCCAAAATCTGGCGACATCAAGGGAGAAACAGAAAGTACAATAGTGGCAGCTTAAGACCAAGCAATTAGTACAAACTATTTTAAGAATAAAATTTTGAAGGAAGAAATTGAGAGTAAATGCCGGTTATGTAAGCAA
>Ga0123352_10011709_pt1 | contig 13841 bp, 19 predicted proteins | sample TergutLab28metaG_FD_89700 | JGI IMG/M metagenome (GOLD analysis project Ga0123352, IMG submission 89700) | Labiotermes labralis P1 segment gut microbial communities from Petit-Saut dam, French Guiana - Lab288 P1 | ecosystem: Host-associated > Arthropoda: Insects > Digestive system > Gut ...
CGCACGGAACGCCCGAAAGAGCCAAATTCGACGAAGAAGCATACGCTTTTTATACAAGTCAGATATTACTCGAAACGCGCAAAGAGGCAAGATTAACGCAGGCTGAACTTGCCAAACGAATAGGTGCGGATAAGTCGTATATTTCTCGTATAGAAAAAGGAATTACCGTTCCGAGTGTGGCGACTTTCTACCGAATAGTTTCTGCATTAGGACGTTCGGTGGAGTTAAAACCTGCGTTTTAGTTTCCAATTATTATAAAATAACATAACAGGTTTCCAAAACCTGTTATGTTTAAGTCAGTAAAAACAGCCGAAACTTTTTTGTTTGATTTCAATATTGTCCGCTAAAAAACTTATTAGTTTCATCAATTACAAGTGGATTTTCGAGAAACCATTCTACAAAATTATTCCATTTTTCCTCATTTTCATAATACCAATCCAAAAATCCATCCTCATCGCCTTTCATCAATATCCAATAATTGTATGCTTCGAGATGTCCCGCTTCCTTAATCTGTTTTTTATAACTGAATAGAATGTTTGGATGTGTTTTGTCGTGTCCGAGTTTAAAATAATTTTCGATAAAATTTGTTCTAATGCGATTGAGTGTGTGTATATTTATTGTGTTTTCTGACAATAATGAAATCAATAAAGTCGGCTCATAAATACCAACACCAAAAGGAAGTCGCAGTTCATTTGACTCAGAAAAGTTATCGGCATTGATTATGGCATTTCTACTGAAACTCACTGAAATAGTATTGTTGCCGATATTAATTTCACTTCTGTAAGTTTCATAAAGCCATCTACTCATATCCGCAGTTCTTTGAGTATTGCGCTCTAAATTCATAAAAATTTCGCCGTATATCATTCCCCAAACTTCTTCTGTCGAATTCAAATAAATTATTGCAGCACGATAATAATTTGACGGAAAGCTTGGGTCGGCTTTAATTCCTCTTTCGTAGAAAGTCAAGGCTTTGTCAAATTCTTCTTTCATCCAATGTACATTGCCTTTTTCCAAGTAGAGAATACCCGAATTCGGAAATCTTTTAAGTCCGGCTTCATAAGTTTGAAATGCTTTAGCAGAATTTCCCGACAAACTGTAACTATTTCCCAAAAGTTGAAAAAACAATGGCGAAGCATCTTTATGATTGATTATTTTTTTCAAAATTTTTATTGCGCCCTCATAATCTTCTTTCAAATAATGAGCCACCGCCAATTCATAAGTATAATCAACTCTTTCAGGGTCAAGTCTTTGAGCCTCTTTAAGAAGTCGAATACTTTCATCAATTTGACCGCTGTGCATAAGTTGAATTGCTTCTACTGCTTTGGCAAACGCTCGTTCTTCGTTTGTCGTCTGTCCATAAAAGAATAGTGGAACCAATACGAGCAATAATAATGCTTTTTTCATAAAATTTCAATTTTAAAAGTTTTAAAACTCCTATTTATTCCTTATAAAAACCTGTATCGGCGTTCCGTTAAAATCCCATTTTGCGCGGATTTTATTTTCCAAAAAACGACGGTACGGCTCGCGAACGTATTGCGGTAAATTGGCAAAAAACACAAATGTCGGAACTTGCGTATTCGGCAACTGCGTGATATACTTTATTTTAATGTATTTTCCTTTGATTGCAGGAGGCGGAAAAGCTCCAATGAGCGGAAGCAAGTATTCGTTCAGTTTAGCAGTCGGAACTTTGTGTTTTTTGTTTTCAGATACTTTCACTGCTATGTCCAACACTTTGAGAATGCGCTGTTTAGTGAGCGCAGAAGCAAAAATTATCGGAAAATCGACAAAAGGTGCTAATCGCTCGCGAATGGCGTTTTCGTATGCTTTTATGTCCGAATTTTCTTTGTTTTCAATCAAATCCCACTTGTTTACGCACACAACCAATCCTTTTTTGTTTTTTTGTATCAGCGAAACGATATTCAAATCCTGAGCCTCAATTCCGCGCGTGGCATCGAGCATCAGAATACAGACATCCGAACTTTCGATAGCACGAATGGAACGAACAACCGAATAATACTCTAAATCCTCGTGAACTTTGGCTTTTTTGCGAATTCCTGCCGTATCAACCAAGTAAAAATCGTGTCCGAATTTGTTGAATCGCGTGTAAATCGAGTCGCGGGTTGTGCCTGCAATGTCGGTAACAATCGTGCGCTCTTCGCCGATAAGCGAATTGATAAGCGATGATTTTCCCGCATTCGGACGACCGACAACCGCAAAACGCGGAAGTTCCTCATCTATTTCCTCTTGCTTTGCATCGGGATTGAATTTCGACACGATTTCGTCCATCAAATCGCCTGTTCCCAAACCGTTGATAGCCGAAATAATCATCGGCTCGCCCAATCCGAGTTTGTAAAATTCCACCGCATCGTATTGAAGTTCGTGCGTATCGGCTTTGTTTGTAACCAAAATTACAGGTTTTTTGCTTCGGTGTAGAATTTGCGCCACTTCCATATCCATATCGGTTATTCCGCCCTGAATATCAACGAGAAAGAGAATTATATCCGCTTCCTCGATAGCGATAACAACTTGACGTTTTATTTCGTCCTCGAAAACATCGGTCGAATTTACCACCCAACCGCCTGTGTCAATCACGGAAAATTCTTTGCCGTTCCAATCGGTTTTTCCGTATTGGCGGTCGCGCGTTGTGCCGGCTTCCTCGTTTACGATTGCTCGGCGACTTTTGGTCAGTCTGTTGAAAAATGTGGATTTACCGACATTCGGTCGTCCAACTATTGCTACTATATTTCCCATTGTTTTTTATATCTAAATTAATAATTGTTAGACATTTACATTTATCCTAATTCTATCCGTGCTTTCCCAAACCCGAATAGTGGGTGCAAATATTTAGTTTATAAAATTCAAAAATTCGTGCTTTTTCACGCACTTTTCAGCCGATTTACATTCGCCTTTTCAATTTTCGATTGTGCGTAATCGAGCGTGATTGTTACTTTTTTTGTGTGTTCGGTTGGCGTTTCGTACATTTTGTCCATCATAATGGTTTCGGCAATGGAACGCAAACCGCGTGCACCGAGTTTAAATTCAACGGCTTTGTCCACAATATAATCCAACACATCATCGTCAAAATCAAGTTCGACATCGTCCATTTGGAACAGTTTAATGTATTGTTTGACAATGGAATTTTTCGGTTCGGTCAATATTCGGCGAAGCGCAGTTCTATCCAACGGCTCTAAATAGGTCAAAATCGGTAATCGTCCGACAATTTCGGGAATTAGCCCAAACGATTTCAAATCTTGCGGAGCAATGTATTGAAGCATATTATTTCTGTCAATTCCTTCATTTATAGCGGCTGAATGAAAACCAACAACGTGTGTATTAAGACGAGCAGCGATTTTTTTCTCAACACCATCAAACGCGCCGCCGCAAATAAAAAGAATATTTTGCGTATTGACAGGAATCATTTTTTGGTCAGGGTGTTTTCGACCGCCTTGCGGAGGAACATTCACCACCGAGCCTTCGAGCAGTTTCAGCAAACCTTGCTGAACGCCTTCGCCACTCACATCGCGCGTGATGCTCGGATTGTCGCTTTTTCGCGCAATTTTATCAATTTCGTCAATGAAAATAATTCCGCGTTCGGCTTCATCTACTTTATAATCTGCCACTTGAAGCAAGCGCGTGAGAATGCTCTCAATATCCTCGCCAACATATCCTGCTTCGGTCAGAATAGTTGCATCAACAATCGCGAACGGAACGTGCAGTTTCTTGGCAATCGTTCGCGCCAAGAGTGTTTTTCCCGTTCCGGTGTGTCCGACCATAATAATATTCGACTTTTCTATCTCAACATCATCGTCTGTCGGCGTTTGCATCAGCCGTTTGTAATGATTGTAAACGGCAACGGACAAATGTTTTTTCGCCTCGTCTTGACCGATAATATACTCGTCTAAATATTCCTTAATTTCGATTGGTTTCGGAATGGTGTTTTTATCCAATTTGGATTTTTGTTCCGAAACGGTGTTTTCTTTCACAATTTGGGCAGCCTGCAAAGCACAATCATTACAAATTTGCACACCATTTCCGTGAATCAAAAATCCAACCTGCGACTCGGGACGTCCGCAAAAACTACAAGTGTTATTTTTTTTTGACATAATTTCTTTTTTAAAGAAGTCAGAATTAGGAAGTCAGAAGTCAGAATAAACGTTGTGCTGAACTTGTTTCAACATCTCCTCAATTATGAGATTGCGGGTCGAGCCCGCAATGACACAGACTCTGAAAATCAGATTCTGACTTCCTAATTCTGACTTCTGACTTCTCATTTTTCCTGTTTTGTAAGTATCTGGTCAATCATTCCGTATTCCAACGCTTCGGGCGAAGTCATCCAATAATCGCGGTCGGAATCTTTTTCCACTTCCTCGACCGATTTTCCCGAATGGTCGGAAATGATTGTGTATAATTCGTTTTTCAGTTTTAGAATTTCACGCGCCGTAATGGCAATATCCGAAGCCTGACCTTGCACACCGCCCATCGGCTGATGAATCATCACGCGCGAATGTTTAAGTGCGGCGCGTTTGCCTTTTTCGCCCGCAACGAGCAAAATTGCCGCCATCGAAGCCGCCATTCCGGTACAAGTTGTGGCAACTCGCGAACCGATAAACTGCATCGTATCATAAATTCCCAAACCATCGTACACCGAGCCGCCGGGCGAATTGAGGTAAATCGTAATATCTCTGCCTCTGTCCGACGAATCGAGAAAAAGCAACTGCGCCTGAATAATGTTGGCAACATCGCTGTTAATCGGCGTGCCGAGAAAAATAATTCTGTCCATCATCAAACGCGAAAAAACGTCCAACTGTGTAACATTGAGTTGGCGTTCCTCCATAATGTTGGGCGTTATCCGATAGTAATCGTTGGTAAATTGTGCGTATCGGTCGAGCGTTAATCCGTTCAGTCCGACGTGTTTAACCGCGTATTTGCGAAATTCGTTGTTATTCATATTTATTTTTAATTTCAGATTTCAAATTTGAGATTTCAGATTTTGCGTCATTGCGGGCTTGACCCGCAATCTCATATACAAGGAGATTCTGAAACAAGTTCAGAATGACGTTTTTTCATACGATAGCGTTGATAGTTTTTTACTTGTAATTAACTTGAAACCTAATGTTGAATGCACCAACATAAGCATTCCCACGTTGTAATTCAAGTGTTCGTAATTTTGTCGAAAAAGATAGTGTTAACAAAGCGTACAAATTTTCTTGTTCCCATTCAACCCTGTAAAAATGTCCGTCTGCATTTTTATCTTCAACTATTTTGTCTGGATTTCCTAAAAGACTAATAACTTGCGATTTAATCTCATTATATTTTTGCAAATAATCGTCTTGTCTTTGAAGTTCAGTCTTGAAATGGTGTCCGTCATCAAATACATTTTCAATATAATTCATAATATCCCAATTATGTCGAACAGAGAATAACGTTGAATCCGGACAGTTTTCATTAAAATAGTATTCAACAAAAAGTTCCGGAAAAAAGGTATCATTCGTTCTTTTGAATTCAGCAAGATAGTAATCTCTATCACTTACAGCACCGGGAAAAAAGTTTTCGGAAACTCTGGTTGTTTCAATTCCAACAAAAATGGAATTAAGACTGTTTTCCAATTCTCTAACTTGTTTCATCGTCGGTCTTTCAGTTAGAAAATGAACCTGCGAAAAACCGCAAATAGAAATCGCCATTGCTACCAACAGCAAAATAAGTCTATTCATATCAGTTAATTTTATGTGTTATTTGTTTTATTCCTGTTGATTTTTGTCCGTTAGGACATTCATATCAATAGAAAAAATTGTAACAATAAACCAATTAATCCGTAGGATTTTAACGATTAATATCCTGACAGACAAAAGGCATTGTTGCTTTCGCTTTTCTATTGACATTCAATCCCTAACGGGATATTTTTTTGCAAAATCTATTCCGTAAAAAATCTTTTTCCTGCCTCTGTTTGGTCTAAAATATATAATCCAACTCCCAAAGCAATTATTAACAAAGATATAATTATTGCACCCATAATATTATTTTTTTTTGTCTTTAATAAAATACAATCCTATAAAAAAACTTGAAACGACAGCTGCCATTCCAACTGCATACATTACCCATTTTTGTTCAAAACCACCCAAAAATGATGCTATTAGAACAGCCGTAGCCACATATTTGGCTATATCCAAAAACCATTTGCCTATTTCTTTCCGCATCTCTAAAATATTTTTACAAAAATACTATTTCGTTTCAAACATTTTATTAAAATCATCAATCGAGATTTCTTTTTTGTTCAATTTAATGGATTTTTTGACAGTTTCAAGAACTTTGTCTTCCATTACTTTGTCGGCAATATTGCGGACTGTTTCCTCTTTTTTCAAGGTTTCTTTTGCGTAGTTTGCCAAAATATCGTCCTCGACGCCAATCATTCCGTATTGTGCAAATTGAGCGCGTGCCATTTTCTTGGCAAATTCTTCTATTTCTGCCGCTTCAATTTTCAATTCGTTGGCTTTTATCAGTTTGTCTTTGAGCAAATGCCACTTCAAATCCTGTATCATTTTCGGGAAATCCTCGTCCAATTTTTCGGCGGTCAAATTTTCGTTTGTTGCGAGCAACCAGCGTTTCAAAAACGCATCAGGGAAAGTTACATCGTCGAGTTTTTTTACCAACATTTCGCGTGCATCAATACCGAATTTGTAATTGCTGTCGGCAATCAAATTTTCTTGAATATTCTCTTTGATTTTTGTGCGAAATGCTTCCTCACTCGTTACCGCACCCTCGCCGTAAACTTTGTCAAACAATTCTTGATTGATTTCCGCTTCGTGATAACGCGTAATGCTTTCAATCGTAATTTGGCAATCTGCCGTGAAGTTTTCGGCAACTTCTTTCGATATTTTCAACATCGAAGCGATTTCTGCCGTATTTTCGTATGCTTTTTTCGGGTTGAAAACGATTACATCGCCTTTTTTCGCATCTGCAAAAAGTTTCTTTTGCGCTTTATCTTGAATGTACGACGGCGTTAAAACCGCGCCTTCAACGTGAATTCCGCCATCTTTTACCGCTTTGCCATCGAGTTCAAAAAGTTCACCTTTTACCATATCTTTTTCCTCAACGATTTCCTCTTGAACATATTTTCCATAGCGACCTGCGTACGATTTCACCTGATTTTCAATCATTTCATCATTCACGGCAATATCGTAATAATTTACCTTGTCTTTTTGCGTGAGATTTAACTCAAATTCGGGTGCAAGCGCAATGTCGAACATAAATTCAAATTTCTCTTGCGTATCAAAATCAATAGTCGGCTGACTTTCGCTCGGAAGCGGTTCGCCCAAAATATTGATGTTGTTCTCGCGAATATAATCGTAAAGACTTTCCGAAACTAATTTATTAATTTCCTCTGCTTCAACGCTTTTTCCATACATTTTTTTGATTAAACCCATCGGAACCATTCCGGGACGAAAACCGGGCATATTGGCTTTTTTGCGGTAGTCGCGCAAAGTTTTTTCAACTTTTTCGGCATAATCATTTTTTTCAACGCGAATAGTTATTTCGGCGTTATTTTGGTCAATTTCTTTTTTAACGATGTTCATATTATTATATTATATTTTTTATTTTTTCAAGTTTGCAAAGATACAAAAAAAATGAAATATACGAAAGCACGTCATGCTGAACTTGTTTCAGCATCTCCCAAAAAATGAGATTGCGGGTCGAGCCCGCAATGACATAAAAATCAGAGATTTCGTGCTTTATTTTTTCAACCGTTTCCGCTCGTGTTCACAAAGAATAATTTTTCGCAGACGGATTTTTGTCGGCGTAACTTCCACATATTCATCCTCTTTGATATATTCCAATGCTTCCTCCAAACTGAAAACAATCGGCGGAGTTAAACGTGCTTTATCGTCTGCGCCTGAAGCGCGGAAATTGGTCAGTTTTTTAGATTTTGTTACATTCACAATCATATCGCCTTCTTTCGCACCTTCGCCAATTACCTGACCAACATAGACTTCGTCTTGCGGAAAAATGAAAAATCGACCTCTTTCCTGCAATTTATCAATGGCGTAAGCAAACGCCGTTCCAGCTTCCATCGCAATAAGCGAGCCGTTGTTGCGCTTTTCGATTTCGCCTTTGTAAGGCTGATATTCGTGAAAACGGTGCGACATTATCGCTTCGCCCGACGAAATGGTTAAAATGTTGTTTCGCAAGCCGATAATTCCACGCGAAGGAATATAAAATTCGAGTTGAATACGGTCGTTTTTCACTTCCATACTCAACATTTCGCCTTTGCGCATCGCAACCATTTCGATAACTTTTCCCGAACTTTCTTCCGGCAAATTGATTGAAAGTTGCTCGACCGGCTCACAGCGAACGCCGTTTATTTCTTTGAAAATCACCTGAGGCTGACCAACTTGCAATTCGTAACCTTCGCGGCGCATCGTTTCAATCAGCACCGACAAATGCAAAACACCGCGACCGTACACATTCCAAACATCGGATTCTGCGCTTTTTTCGACATGCAAAGCAAGATTTTTGTCCAATTCGCGCGTCAGACGCTCGTGAATGTGGCGCGAAGTAACAAATTTTCCCTCTTTTCCGAAAAATGGCGAATCGTTTATCGTGAAAACCATACTCATTGTCGGCTCATCAATGGCAATCGGTTTCAAGGCTTCGGGATTTTCAAGGTCGGCAATCGTATCGCCAATTTCAAAACCATCAATTCCAACCAGCGCGCAAATATCGCCCGATTTTACTTCGGTCGCTTTTGTACGACCTAAACCCGTAAAAGTGTGCAATTCTTTGATGCGTGTTTTCACAATTTCACCATCGCGTTTCACCAAATTTACATCCATATTTTCGCGCAAAACACCGCGATGCACTCGTCCAACGGCAATTCGCCCAACGTAAGGCGAATAATCCAACGAAGTAATCAGCATTTGAGGCGTTCCGTCAAGATATTCGGGCGCGGGAACGTGTTCGATAATTGCATCGAGCAAAGGGAAAATATTAGCGGAAGGATTTTTCCAATCGTCGGACATCCAATTTTGCTTTGCCGAGCCGTAAATGGTGTGAAAATCCAGCTGTTCCTCCGTTGCATCGAGATTGAACATCAAATCGAAAACCGCCTCGTGAACTTCGTCGGGACGACAATTTGGTTTGTCCACTTTGTTGATAACCACAATCGGTTTCAAACCCATTTGCAAGGCTTTTTGCAACACAAAGCGCGTTTGAGGCATCGGACCTTCAAACGCATCGACCAACAGCAAAACGCCGTCAGCCATATTAAGAACGCGCTCCACTTCTCCACCAAAATCGGCGTGTCCGGGCGTGTCAATAATATTTATTTTGTAGTCGCTGTAGTCTATGGAAACATTTTTTGCCAAAATCGTGATACCTCGTTCGCGTTCCAACTCATTATTATCCATTATCAACTCGCCTGCATCCTCATTCTCGCGAAACAATTTACCTGCGTGTAACATTTTATCAACCAACGTCGTCTTTCCGTGGTCAACGTGCGCTATAATAGCGACATTTCTAATTTTTTGCATTTTATACAATCTTTTTTTGCGAGTGCAAAGGTAGTAAAAAATGGGGAATTTTCACACGGTATATTTCAATATCTCGGGATTATTTTTGATGTATTCCAAAGCGGATTCGTAACCTATCCGATAAATTTTCTCAAATTTTTCAAAATTAAATTCGTGGTATTTTTTTATCGCAGGCGAGAGAATTAAATGGTCGCAAAGTTTCTGTCCCGCGATGGAATTGCCGTGTATCATTGTTCGGATAGAAGCAATAAGTACATCGGTTGTGTTTTTGATTTTTGATTTTTCGTAATAAGGCACTACATCAACGCCAATTAAAATGCGACATTTATCGCGAATGGCTTCGGCAGGCAAATTGTTCATCACACCGCCATCAACATAAATGCCGTTGTCGATACTATTTACCTCGAAAATGCCCGGAATGGAAGCCGAAGCCACGACGTAATCGTGTAAATTTCCGCTGTTCACAATCTTGTACGTAGCATCGCCAATGTTTGTAACGCAAATATGAAGTTTACGTTTCAGTTGCTCAAAATCGTTGTGAGGCACAACATCGTGCAGAAGTTTCCGAAGCGTTTTGTGCGAAGCAAATCCTTTGTGCGAAAACGACGGTTTTATCAGTCGGTGAATTTCGTACATCTTGTCGCTTTTGCAAATTTTGAGCATTTCGGAAGCCGAATATCCTGCGGAATAAATCGTTCCGATAATCGCGCCCATACTCGAACCCGAAACAATTTCAGGCTCTATTCCGTGTTCGTGCAAAGCCTGCAAAACACCAACGTGCGCGTAACCCAACGCACCGCCACCGCTCAAACAAATTCCGTAATTGTATTTTTCTTGTGTATTCATTTTTAAAACAAAAAAACAGCCTTTTCGGCTGTTTTTTCTCTTGCGGAGGCGGCGAGATTTTGTCCTCCTCTGTTTTACAGCCAATTAAACAGCTTGATGTGAAATCAGATTGATTGTTGTAAGCATTTTTTCACTCTAACTTCGCCTCTCATTTCTTTTATAGCTAATTCGCCTGCATACTCCGAGATAGTGAGGTATCCCGCTTTTCTTCTTTCTTGTGCCGGCATTTTGAGCAAGTTGCACAAAAATTCAGCCTCTTTTTCGTTGTGTTTTTGATTTTTCATATTTACTTGTTTTGTTTTTCCAAAAAATCACCTTTGCCAAACATTATCCAATCAATAGAAACGCCGTACTTCTTGTGTAGCAAAAGTATGTTCGTAACAGTCGGTTCTTTTTGCTCTCTTTCCATTCGTGAAAGATTGCTTGAATTACACAAACCAACTGCTTGGCAGAACTCTAATTTAGTTTTTGCAAGACCTCTGTATCGCAATTCCTCAAACGAACGAATAAAGCGTTCACGAACTTTTACTGCTTCGAGTATGTTTTTGCGGATTGGCATAATGTATTATTTTAATTTTGTGTTTTTGCGCTCAAAATGATTTATTGTTCTGGCGAATTTTTTATAATCTCAATCAACTTGTCGAATGAATTTGACTTAAAATTTGTTTTCTTTATATACTCTAAATACATAATTTTAGCAGGAAGTTTCGGCTTATCTTTTTTTAAAACACCAACAACTTCCATTATAGGAAAATCAACTGCTCCAAACTCATTTTCTTTTGCCATGTTGATACAAGTAAATAGCTGCATAATTGCATCGTGATACTGCTTTGTCCGTATGTATATACAAACAAAATGAATATTGCTGTATTTATAGACATTATCTAACCTTTTTTCAGCATTTTCAATTCTTTCAGTTTTCGATTTTAATTCACGGTTCAAATTACTATTGATGCTATCGTAAAATTCTCTTTCTCTTTCTTTTATTGAGTTTTCAAGCTCATTTATTAAACCCAAAACGATATTTTTTGTTTTGTCTAATTCAGTGTTTAGACCATCTGCTTTTTGTTCTGCATTTTTTGTTTGCATATAGTTACTTACAACAATGAATGTTACAAGAATACCAATAAAAACAAGAACAATACTCTCATCTCTAATAATAAGTCGGTCGTTAACAAAAACGCCACACAAAGCGATGATGCTAAACAAAAAAGCAAATCCTGAAATCCAATAAAAAATTGTTGATTTGTTTTCTGCGATTTTTACGGAAATATCGCCTTTGATTTTCCCAAAGACACCAAAATACTTATGTCCTATTTGCATTTTCTAAAATATTTATTTGATTTTTTAGCAACTCTATGATAAAATCCTTATCTTTAATTCTATCCGTAAGTTGAGAAATCAAAATCTTTGCACTTTCGATGTCGTTTACACTTTCAATATACTTAATACTTCCTTTGATAGAGCCATTGTCTCCGTAAATAGTATGACCTATATTTTTACTTTTTAACATTTCTCCCTTTCCTTCAATCAACCAATCCTTATTTAACTCAGGATAAGCGGTCAATATTTTTTCTATTGTTTTTACAGTTGGGTTATCTTGTAGTTTGTTCACAAACCCCCTTGACAAACCTACCTTTTCTTCAAATTTAGTTTGTCCGATTTCTATATAGGACAAAAACTCAATTAATCTTTCTTTCATTTTCTATTTATTTATACTGATTAAATACTGTAATTTATTTTTTATTCGTATCTTTGTCGCAAAATTAATTCAAATTGTTATGTTCAAAAAATACCGAGAGCGCAAATTGCGCGAAAAATGTCTTGAATTAGCATTAAGAAATACAACTTACAGCGATGCTTTAAAAACAGCCTTTTTGTACGAAACATATCTAAAAGGCGGCAGCGTTTCGGATATTAAAAGTGTAAGCGAAATAGTATATGCTAAAAATAGTTTTTAACTATTTGCTTCCTTGATTTTGGAAATGACATCATCGTAGCTTTCAGATGTTCGCGTTGTGCTTTGATTGCCGCTTAAAAAAATGGCACAACAATCTTTTTCGGGCAAAACGAGAACTATTTGACTAACATTGACAAGCATTTTTCTGTTTTCGTTTCTTACTTCTAATTCAATAAACTGTTTCATTTTTATAAATTTTTAATTCAAGTTGTTATGAAAGATACTGCTATTTTATCTAAAAGCGATGAAACGTTGCATCGCATATTAACAAGACGGCTTCACGAAGAGTGTTCTACTATTTTCCATAGACGATACATTGATATGCTGGCTGACTTAATTGATGTTGCCAGAAAATCCAAAGACCCTGAATTTCTTGAATACTGCAAAGAATTTGACTTAATTGGCGAATCACTTGGTTTCTTGAAAAAGCTGAACGCCATCAATGTAGCTACTGGGAAATTGGAAGGATTCTACCTAATTCATTCTGTCAAAGAAGATGATTAGTCAATAAAACGGCAACCACTCCAACAACAGCTCCAATTATAGCGGAATACAAATTGTTTCTTCTATTTTTGGAGTTTTCTTTTTTCTCGTTTTTAATCCGCTCTTTCTCTCTTTCTTCCTCTCCACTCCAACAGCCTTTGAAAACAAAGTTTGCGCTTCCTATTTTTGAAATAAGCCAATCAGAGTTTCCACCACCTTTTTTAATGCTTGTGTGTTCGCTCAAAAAAGAAAATACCATAACACATTTTAATCCACTCGATTTGCATTTTTGCTCTACATCAGTAGTTTTAACGCTCCCTGATGAGTATATTTCTTTCAAAACACTTTCTGCAAATTCTCTTTCACTCATAGATTTTTATGTGTTGTTTTCATTTTCAACAACTTACACCACTTTCTTATTTATAATCATTCTAAATTTTACATCGCACTGAAAATAAACAGTAAAATATTTTTAAATACGGTTTATATACCGTATCTTTGCCCCGTATTTAATACAAAAAGTAACTGTCCCTTTTTGGGCGTATTTAGTGGTATAAATTTCGGCACAAATATACAGTTATTTTTTAGAAACTAAAAGGGTCAAAGAAAAATCGTTGTTTTAAGGTAAAAGAAAAATCCCTTACGATTGATGAGTTGCTGACCCTCTCAGAAAATTGTAGGGGGTTTTTCATTTTTAAAAAAGAATTATGGAAGTTATAATAAAAATAGACGACAGTTGTTTCAGCAGGTTAAAAAAATTGCTCAAAAGCAACAAAATTGAAATCATTTGTCGGGAAGAGGAATTTAACCCCGACTACGCCATTATCAATGGCATAAAATTGAAGCGCAAAAATGAAAACCTGTCATTTTGTGAGTATTTTACTTTTGATGAGGCGCAAGAGTTAGCAAAATCAAGAGATTTGCATCTTCCGACAGAAGGCGAGTGGGAAAAAATGATTGGAGCTGGCTCTACTTGGGATGATGACAGGAAAGGAATTTGGATTGGAAAAAATCATTTTAAGAAAAAA
>Ga0123352_10011711_pt1 | contig 13840 bp, 4 predicted proteins | sample TergutLab28metaG_FD_89700 | JGI IMG/M metagenome (GOLD analysis project Ga0123352, IMG submission 89700) | Labiotermes labralis P1 segment gut microbial communities from Petit-Saut dam, French Guiana - Lab288 P1 | ecosystem: Host-associated > Arthropoda: Insects > Digestive system > Gut ...
AAGTCTATTTGTAACTAAAGAATACTGTGTGCAGTTGCAGGACAGCAGTCAATTTGGAGCATAACATAATAGACGTCTGTAGAACAAGCAACCATCTGGACAGGAGACAATTGTAATGAACAAAAACTATAATTATTTTATAACAATTTATAATAAACATTTGTACCATTTTAAACAACATTAATTTTAGCTACAATCTGTATCTCTGATATGCATAAGCATTGTGAGACTACTTTATTGCTGTAAGCTTTAGCACTACAGCTGTTAGCTGCCTGATGATGGCAGATGAGCAACACATGTAGCAGTTAATTAGGAGTGAAATACATAATAGTTGAAATGTGAATTTGTTGGTACTGAAAGAGTTTGTTAATCAGCAGGTGTAATGTTTCTAAGAACTTAAAGAAAACGAATAACACTGTGATCCATGTACCTGATATCTTTCATGTCAAGACAGATTGCTTCATGATATTCTCTTGTGAAGTAGTGGATTGTGCTTTGGCTTTATTATGAAAGTAATGAACACATAATTTTTTTTTAGAAATGTGGGTAATTAAAAATTTGTGATTTATTTTTTAGTTTTATTTTTGTTCTTATGATTACAATTTTACAAAAATGTGCAGAGTGTTACTTACATTTTAAAGCCGTGAAGATTCAGATGTTCATTTTCAGTTATTCATGCAGTTTTAACATAACAATTAATATCTTTTAGGTTATGTATGTTAACTTGGCTTTTGCAAGGTGGCACAGAGCTGACTGACATATTTCAGAACATCAAAATAAAAACAATCAGAATTCAAAACATAGCTTTGCTGTACATTGGGCAGTAATGGGAATGGGTAGAGTCTGTACACTGAGGAAGAGATTATGTCATGCCATATCAAGTGGGTCAGTGGCGTATGTAACTTGTTAATGAACGTGAGCAACAAAGAGGATTCAGGTATCAAGTGTTCTGTGGCCTGTGTGGTTGCTGGACCTCACAGTCCCAGATTTCTTCCCATGGGGATACTTGAAAGAATGCTTCTACAGGAATCCCCCCTCCCACACAATACAGGCGGAAGTGTGTTGCTAAGGATGAAATGGCACCCGTAAATCAAGACCTGTTACACTGAGTTTTTCTTTTTTAACAATTTTGTGAATTATTTGAGACAGTGTGTTGCAAATGGAGGAGGCCACCTACAGGTGTGGTCTGTGTGTAAACATAATAAATAAGTAATAAGCAGCTTGTTTGTACTTAAAATGGTGCATTCCATTTTATCCACGTGTTGTATAAACTGTCATCATGTATCAAAAAATGTCAGTCAGCTATCTGCCACCCTGTACAAATAATGAAGAAATGTGCTATTACTAAGTTATCAGTGTATAAATAAATGCACATGGCAGTAGCCAATTGTTAAGGTAGGAAATGTTTCTCATGCTATAATATATCTTTTCTGTTGTCAAAGGTTGGTTCTGATGAATACACATCAACAGAATCTGAGAGTGAGGTGGAGGAGGAGGAAGTAGAAGAAAACTCTGCAACAGAAATTGAGACAGATTCTGAGTTTGAGCATGATGGGACAACTCCAACACAGCATGATGTTCCTGCCATCTTGATAGATGACAGCAACATAACATACAGACGTGGTCGACGTGTGGCCGAAGAGCCAAAGAAGGTGCAGGTCCGTACTGGACACATTTTACGCCCTGTGAATGGCACTGTTCTCAAAGCTCCAGTTGTGCAGCAACAAGCACGTGGTGGGGTGAGGCTTGAATTCTCTCCTCTTCAGCCAGAGGCTCAGTCTGGCAAATCTGCACATGTGTCCAATGTGAATGCGGGAAATACCACTGTCAGAACACCACCTGTAGTGAAACCTACTCCTCTTATCAACCCTCGCCGTGGTGACTATTTTCTTAACAGAACTCACTCTACAGAAGGCATTGCTTCCAAGATGTCACTGGAACTGAAAAAGAAATACCTTTTAGGAGCTTCAGGGCTTGCTGGTTCTGTCAGGAAGTCGGGCTCAGCCTCCACTTTGGACTCAAAATTTAAGAGCTTTGTAGATATGATATCAGAGCACCAGAAGCTTTTAAACCCTGCACCAGAACCAAGTCCTACCATGCAGGCATTTCTTCAAAGAACAGCCAGATTGCATGCCTCCCCTGCTGGTAATCCTCTGTCACCACCATCTCCCACAATTGTCAGTCCATCCCTGAAACTTTCCCCATCACTGTCCCAACAGCCAGCATTGTTGTCAGGTAAGCAGAAACATTTGCCTCTTGTTGGTGATGGGTTTGAGCATGTTTGTGGTCTGGGTAAAAGAGAAGAGGAAGCAAAAATATTATCTGTAGAACATTCTGACAGACGTGGAGCCGATAATTTGACAGGTGATAAACTTGATGTGTCTGATGTAGTTGCCACAGTAGATAAATGTAGGACACCCAAGCTCAGTGATGCTGAAAATGAAAAAATGAATGTCTTACTAGAACACAATGTACCAGATGTTATTAGTGAGCAGAATGGCATGCCTTTGCTTGATGTAGACAGCGAATTGGTTGCCGATGTGCAGACATCTGCACCCATTGGTGCAGAACAGCAACCTGATGAAGAATCTGATTGCCGGCCACGCAGTCCAGTGCATGAGACTTCAATAATAGTACCCCACATACCATGGAAAACAGTTCTGAATGATGCCAATTGTGTTACTGATGGTGATGGTGGTGGTGGCGGCGGCGGCGGTGGTGGTGGTGGTGATGATGATGACATTACAAGTGATTCACTTATATCGGATAGCAGTGCTAGTGATTTGGAGGGTGGTGAAAGTGACCACAAGAGCAAGTTCCTGTCCTTTGGAATGGTAGGCGAACGAACTCCACCAAGAGTAGAAATACATGATTCTGGTGGCAAACTTCTGTCTGAAGCAGCTGTTGAAGAGAGACCCAAGACTGATGTAAACAGTGACGACATTGTGGCACCAAGTGAAAGTGTTGTATTGCTGTATGTAGCACCCGTTAATTCAGTGGATCCTGTAGTTGAGGTACACAGTAAAAGTACAGAGACCCCAGCCAGCGAACATCGCAGTTCCAGCTTGACCAGCGGTCGAAGCAGTCCCTCCACTCCACCGTCAGCAAAAGGTGATGACTCAGAGTCATATCACAATGAAGCCACACTTGCAGAGACAGAGTTGTCTGACTGGGCTCAGGATGCTGATGTTGTTGTCTCAGAAGATCTTGAGGATGTAGAATTCAATATTGATCCACAGTATGTTACACTCCGTCGACACAGGAAACCAAAAACCATTAAAACAAGTGGTAGTGGTTTGAGTATACCTGCCAGAATTGCTAAGAGTGAAGATTTTGACTTTGAGGATGATCCTGGACATGTGTGTGGTATTAATAAAAGAAATACAGATGCTCAGGAACTTAGTGAAGATGTGCCTTTAGATACAACTTCACAGAGTTTGACAAACATGGATAACATTGAATTTATGGACACTGGTGAAGAAGAAAGTGGGCCAGATGATGTGTTCAGTGCAACAAATCAGGCACTCTTGCACAATAATGGTTATATACAGTTTGTAAGTTCTGTGGATGACGAAGATTTATTAACTCCAATAGTGGAAACACCAACTGTAGCTCTTGAAATGGTTCCTGCATCCATACCACCATCACTCATCCTAAGTGAATGTGAAAGAGACAGTGACAGTTTGGAGGCTATAGATGTGCTCAGTCAGACGGAGGCTGTGAACAAGGAACTGGTGGTGGCATCAGCAGGTGAGGATGAAGAAAACTCTATTCAGCCAGAAGGCACAACAACAGAAGAAACCACAACCAGTGAAGTAATTACTGTGAAAGACAGTCCTGGAGATGTGCCACAGACTGAGACATCTGACAGAGACGAGGTCTTCTACACACCACAGCAAGAATGTACAAAATCAGCAGATGGAACGTCTGTTGAACCTCTTGCAGCTTCAGATGATACAGCTGGTGCAGCATATGAGGAATATGTTCATTGTCTCCAAAGCCATATCTCTCCATTCAGCAATGTACGGGACTCAATAGACGTTAGAAAATCCAGACGACGAAATAAAGGCATTGCTCAGAAACCAAGAACACAAGAACTCATTGCAGAGGCAAGTGGAAGTACATCAGCTTTACCTGTTGGTTCATGTTTCAATTCTCCTGACACATCCAGGAAACTTGAAGCTATTTCAAGGGAAAGATCTAAGCAGAAAGACCTTATACACGAAATGGTCATGGACAAGCTGCTGGCACAGAAAAAGTCACCACAAGAAAAGAAAGGTAAAAGACTATCTCGTGGATCTTTCATTTCTTTCCAACCACAAACCAGCCAACCAGATACAGGGGTAATTTGTGATGATGTAAATTCAGGTTCACACCAAGAGGTTTCTGAAACACCTGGCGATGGGAAAACTGTGGCAGAAATCAAAACAGATGTGGATATATTTCTTCCATCACCGTTTGTGACAACGAAGACTGACAGTGAGGAACAGCATAATGTGCATCAGAATATGGAAGTACCTTCTGCAGAAAGTTCAGCTGCAGCTGGTGAACAGACTGAACAGTTCTATACTCCTATGACATCACTGAAGGTACGCCCCAGCTGTTCACATCTTAGGCAACAACGTTTATCCGTTCACTCATCATTCAGGTCTGGTGAATGTGCTGAAGGTAGTGTTTCAGAAAGAAATTCTTCTTGCTTACCTGAAACTCCTCTTACAAATCCAGAGGCATTTTCATTACCAGATATTAGGAAAGCTTTGTTTAACACTTCACTTGACATGTTAAAAACGCCTGTTGCACCTGCACAAATGCAACAGTCAGTGGCAAAACATACTGCAGAGAGGGAAAGAGTTAGAGAAGAAGCCAGAAAAAAAGCTCGAAGCAAGACTGATGAAGAACTGGGTCTGAGTCCTGAAGATTATATAAAGAATTTGAGACAGAAAGTTGCCAAAGAGCATGCGTCACATGCAGGCTCGAGTACAAAGCAACATGGTATACTGCGAAGTTTATCAGAACCGGTTGAAGAGCTGAAAAAGAGTGAGCGTCATTCTGGTTCAGGCATAGAAGATGAACTTCCACCATGTGTGTCTGCAGAGTGTTTATCTTCTGCTGCCCTTGCTGTCAGCAGACTTTCCCCAAGTCCTGTTGAATCTTGTTTTTCCCATTATCAACAGCTGCAGAGTTCACCAAGTGAAGGTACAAGTGGTGCTGCATCTCCATCAAGTGCACCGTTATCTAAGGTAACTGAAGAATTTCAGTTTGATATATGTTACCATAATACTTTCATGTGCAGGGGGTCATGGCATGGCTCAGGCAATTAGTTGCTGGTCTGTCACCATGAAGACCCAGGCCATTTGTAGGATTTGTGGTGGACAGAGTGGCACTGGGACAGGTTTTTTTCTCTGAGTGACCTTGATGCCAGGTTGCCATATTTTTATTTGTAGGAAGCATTGGCAGCAGAAGCTACTGAACGTATATAAGTTGCATGAAGATCTTTTTCAGCACTCATTGTGCCATACAGTTCCACATGATATGTCCTTAGTACTGCTGATTTGTGATTGTCTGAGTAACACTAAGAAGCAGCTATATTATCTGTGCAACAGCCATGTCTGTGATAAACTAACCATAACAAAACATGCATATTTTTTAAAGCTGTAAAGGGGAAATGGCCTGAACATTATTCTGTTGGTAGTGTCTGTAGCTGTCATTTTGGCTGTATAGTGATCTCTTGCTCTCTTCTTCCATTGGTGTGCTGACACTGTAAAATAGTGCAGTAAGGTCTCATTTAACACTGGGGTTACTTTCCTGAAAATCACAGCACACTGTGAAACGAAGAATGGAGCATTTTTTCCTATAAGAATTAATTAAAGTACCCAGTAGTCTGGATGCTGAAAATCCCACCAGCTTCCAGTGAAGACAACATTATTTGGAGTCTGGCTGCTGGACAACATTCATCAGATCTTTGGTAACTAAAATTTACCAACATTTTGGGAAACCTGTGTTGTTTGGGGCAACATTGGATGAGGACTGCCCATAATATTAACTTGTATTTGGGGTCGTAAACACCAGTGTTTGTGTGATGATTTCATTTAGGCAGTTCTTGTCACTGTTTTTATAATGTTACATTTTTTTCCCCAAAGACGTCCTTCCATTTGGAACCAGATGTAAGTGTGTCCTTGACACAAAGTGATGGTGCAAAGGATATGAAGAAAAAATCCAAAGAACGCGAGCGTCGGAAAAGTATTATCCAAGCTGTTTCAGACTTCTTCCATAAAAAGAAAGAGTCCTCTAGAAGTCCATCACCACCCAAAATATCTCTGGAAAACAGTCATTCCACTAAGGACAAGTTTTCAAGATTTCGGCTAAACAGACACAAGGATAAGGGGAAGGTAAGTAAAATTGTGGGTTTAGTTTTATGAGAACGTGTGTAGTGTAGGAATATTATCAGATCTGACAACTCGCATTGCTGCTGCACTAATAATGGTTTGTGTGCTGGCAGTCAGCACTGCAGTCAGTGCTATTCTTCATTTGCCATGATCTGGCATTCATGCACTTTAGTTCAATGTATTGCAGTTAATGTTGGTTTTTTTTAATCTGCAGTTAAAGAAGGTGCTGGAAATACTTGTATTCAGCTTGCAGACATTTTGCTGCAAACTGACATGTTCATTGCATGTCCGTTTTGTAAGTTAAGTGAGCCGGTGGGGAGTGACTTATGGCTGTCAGATAAAATAATTTCTATACATATTTTTGCAAGTGTAAAATTACTTTTATAGACTGTACGGAACAGTTAAGAAGTTGTAAAGTGTACAGATAATGGAACGTGCCGACATATTTGTTATCTTCTATTTGATTGTCTTCAAAGCCATTTGACATATTGGAAAAGAGTGTTGGGTGTAGAATATGTGTTTAACTTTTCTGGCAGCTATTGATCAGATGTTTTTGACGATTAGTCTTTAGTGAGTGTTACTCAAAATGTGTGCACAAACACTGGTAGTTCTTTACGTAAAGTGTCTGGTATTGTTGTCCAGTTTTAATCAAAATTGGAAATCTGTTGACAGCTCTTAGTAAAACATCCCAGTATGTTTCATGAACCTCCATTTTTTGCAGTTCAGGTTGTTGTATATGCTGTCTGGACAAAATTAAATGTTATGTTTTTGTGTGTTGCAAAATATTGAGTACTTCCATACATGTTATACAGGGTATTGCATATTGTTTATTCACATGTGGTGTCATTTCCTGATCGGCTGCCTTCGATTTTCTTTTCCAGTCATACTCATGTTCGGATGACTCAGATGTAAGCACTGTAATGTAGTAGCATGGCATTTATGCTCATACAGCGGTGTTAGGCTGCTGTGAAGTAACAAACTGCAGCATTCATTACTTAATTTGCAATGCATATTGTATTACACGTACTGGGGTGTGTGTGTGTGTTTTGTGGAACTGTAATTGTGCAGTCAGTTCTGTGCTGACATTTGCTCACAGTATGACTGTCTCTTCACATGTTATGTTTGGCTGTAGAGAGGCAGAGGCACATTTTGCACTATTTCTGGTAGAGCTTCACTTTTACTTAACACTGTGTTGTAGATTTGTGAAGATTTTACCCTTATTGTAGATATTTAACACTTCCCCTCCGTGTGGCTTACTAATACTCCACGATCTCTCACACCAGCTGTCCGAACGGAGTATTAGTACTTCCCGATTTTCATAAGCTTGTTAAAAAATGTATTGGAGGTATTGGCTTCAGGTTTGTACCATTAGACTCACCCATGTGTGTAGTTTGAGTGTTAGCTTCTTGCAAGCCATGTACTTGCATATGCTGGACTGTTGCGAGGGAATATTTGTGCAACAAGTAGTTTTGACGTTTGACTCAGTGCATGCCTTTGTTGATATTGCAGCTGACCCCCACCACCAGACAGAAGGAATCACTATGCCTCTCTCCTAGCATGTAGGTCTGAAGTATCGACGAGGTCTGACTATCGTCAGATGATGTTTGGAGCACTACAAGCAAAATGGAAAAATCTGGACAGAGGTTTAGTTCAGAAAATACTTCACAAAAAATGTTTATCAGAACTGATAAAATAGGTGAAATTGTGAATGATTCAGACTCAAATGGTGGTAGTTTCAGTGAACTTCTGACGGCGACATGTGCAGAGTAAATACACACTTCAGCAGTAGCAGCAACAGCACCGAGGAAGAGGAAGTTGTCCAGCCAGAACCTGACAGAGGCAGGAAGAGAACACACAGGGCCCTTCCTAAACGCACAAATACAGATTTTGAGTTAGGATGGAAAGAACAAAATCAGTCGATTCAGAAGCGTGCATTCTCTGGTGTACCAGGGATAAATAAAAATTTCCATATAACTCAAGACAGCTCTCCCTGGGATATATTTGAAATATTCTTCAGCTCAAGATTGTTCAGGCTTATACAGAAGGAAACAAACTGATATGCAATGGGATCATCTCTTGGCCATCAAGTGAGAAGACATCCGTGTTGTCTTTTTCCTAACCGCTGCCCATGATGATGTACTTGTTGAGGCACCAACTTCACAGGGGGGGGAGGGGCACATCATAAAATAAAACTAGCTGCACTATTGGACTACAAGTATGAAACTGGTTTGGACAGATCAGACCAGATGCTGTCACTATTCGTTCAAAAGGAAGACAATAAAATGGTGGAAGAAACTTTTCTTTCATCTATTCGACCTGTTAGTGGTCAGTGCACACATCCTGCATAACAAAAGAAGCAAGACGAAAATGTCGCTGGAAATTTTCTATGAAAAAGTCACTGAAGGATAGCTTGCTAGTGCCTGTATGGAAATATTCAAGTGCAAGGTCTGACTAGCAGTCCATCTGGCAGACTTGTAGGGAGAGACCATTCCGTATATAGGATTCCAGCAAAACAAGCTAAGCTGGAGGGAAAAACTCAGTGCTCATGTCGCATGTGTGGGGAGAGAAGCAAGCGCCAGACTGGGAAAACTGCGAAGAAATGCACTACAATATACTGCTGTAAATGCAATGTAGGACTTTATATATGGCAATGTTTTGCAGTGTATCACACAAAAAAGAATTACTGGGAGTAAAAGTAACAATTGATTTTCAGAAGCAGTGCCACAAAAACCTTATTTCTGTGCAATGTCTAGTGACTATAAATTTCGTGATTCTGGCCTCAGAATTTCCACCTGTGGTATCAGACTCCAAATACAAGTAACTATTCCATATTTCCATATTTTATGTATGAGATACAGAACTGCTATTGTGCGTAAAAATTCTGTAGTATTATGATGGGGAACACCGTACTTTTTAAATTTTTTTCAGTACCCTTAATTAAAGTTTAAATGTTGGCCGGAGGGAAAGTGTTAGAAAAATGTGAACTTGAGGAACAGGATTTGTAAAATTTTAAAATTATTCTGGATTTATTTACCCTTTGTGATATCTTGTTTTTGTATTTACATACCACAACTGTGTTCTTGAACATTTTTCAGTTGAGATATTTCAAGGAAAGCTTTATCCATCTACACATAGTTCTTCCAGGTAATCTCTTTTCCTCCAGTTTCCTTACCAACATCCCCTATGCATTTCTCATCTCTTCACATGTGCTATATACCCCCAATCTGCCACCTCATCCTCGTTCATTTGATGAGCCAATTAATGGTTGGTGAGGAGTAAAATCGTGAAGCTCCATGTTGTGTAGTTTTCTCCAGTTTCCTGTCACTATCTCCTTATGAGGCCCTAATATCTTTGTCAGCAGTCCACTCTTGAATACCCTAAGCCTGTTTTCTCCCATAATGTGAGAGACCAAGTTTCACACACATAACAGGCAAAATTACATGTCTGTGTATATTAAATCTTTATATTCTTAAGTAGAAAATGTTAAGACAAAAGATTCTGGACTGAATGGTAGCAACAGGTATTTCCTGTATGAATCTGCTCTGATGCTGAGTATCAGCAATACAAGAAACTGGCACGTGTGGACACTTGCAGTACAACACGACAGTTAAATATTTGTTGCAGCTTACCTAATCATTACAATGTTTATTAAAATTTGTTTGGTCTTTCTACTTGCATATTACTTTTTAAATGAGCCGTCATGTTGAAGAGTTTGGTGTATCTGTTTGTGAAGATACATCAAACATGCCATCTGTTCTATCACCATATAATTTTAATTCTTTTCCTCAGTCTTTGCACAGCACTGTCTGCTGTGCCACAGATGTGTCATTCTGGAAATATACTTGGTTTTTGCTTGAAAGGAACGAGACAGGTAGAAGCGACTCTAATTGTTTGGTTGAATAATATCACCTACAAGGAAACACCTTTGCAGTAGGCATACCATTTAAATATCATTTCAATAAACATCCTGCTTGTTTTCTTAACATATGTGTATGTATAAGCCCTATATTGTAGATGAATTGTATGTACATATGTTGCCATGTTGTGACCGTATTATCAGTGGGTACTGTGCAGTGTTTTCTTGGGAGTAGAGCAGCCAGAGTGTAAAGATGACCGAGCAGTCAGCTCAATCCACTGCTTGCTGCCATTCAGCTACACAACCCAAATAACTTGGGTAATGCTTACTGTCATTTAGCAAAGAAATCCAGTTAATCTGGGTGATGCTTGTTATAATTTTGTGAAGCAACCTGAGTAATCTGAATAGTGGTTACTATTATTCAGCTAAGCAACACAACTAATGTGGATAATGCTTGCTTTTATGCAGCTAAACAACTGGAGTAATCTGGGTAATGCTTGCTATTGTTTTGCTAAGCAAGCAGATTAATCTGGGTAATGCATGCTTTCAGTATGGTAAGCAACCCAAGTAATCTGGCTAATGCTTGCCATCATTCAGCTAAGAATCTTCTATCTTCCCATCTGCTACTAAAATTGTGACTAAAACATGCAATTCTATAATTTTAGTGTTGTTTTATATGGGAGTCAGGATTGGGCTATGAGCTATGTGATGTGGCAGTTGGTTTGCCCCTGCAGCAGGGGCAAGAAATTTTTCTCTTCTCCAAAATGTTCAGACCGGCCCTGGGACCACCCAGACTCCTGTTCATTGGGTACCAGGGGTCCTTTTGGGGGGTTAAAATGGCTTGTGCATGAAGCTGACTGCTCATGTCCATCTAGTGCCAAAGTTAAGAATGTTTGTTGCTATACATCTGTCTTGCTACATGTGTTCATGATGTGCACAGGGACACACACCTCTTTGTATGGCTGTGAACCTAGGTCTTTCACATTAAGGGATGATGTGAGAGTGTGTACTGGAGTCATCTGACTGGTGACATAGAAGTAAGATGGTTGTTATATTTGTGCTTCAACAGTTGTAGGGGACATTTACATTCATATTCTGTGACAGGAGAGAGTCCCACTGGTGCCAGGTGATATGCAGTCGAAGAGTGGCAGTGAGTCTAGTAGCAAGCATCTGGAGCTCATCTCCACTAGTGACAGATCTCCGCCTCCTGTTCCACCACCACCTCTGAACTATGATGGCAGACATATACCGATGGTCTCAGGTTTGTCGTCTGTTGTGTCTGTAATTTGTTGTGCATGTGTTTGTAGGTTAAAACTGTGCCTTCTTTCTGTCAACAGCATCTGAATGTGCAATGGAACAGACCAACACACAGTTCATTATTTATGTGCTTTATATATATGTAAAGATTATTGTTTGGCATGTATCTTGGTTAGTTACAGATTGTAGCATTTTAGTGGATATTAATTACACATGTATGAACACCAAATACACTTTGGCTGACAGAAGAAATGTACATTGACCAAGGAAAAGGCGGAGAGGCAGCTCCTGAAAATAGAATGAGCTTGGAATGGCTTGTAGCCTGTTGCACTTGCTGCTGCTGATGCTACTGATCAACCCCAACTTAAGACTTTCATTACAAGTGCCCAATGTTGTGGTTATTGTAATGTACATGGTTGGTGTTCTATATGCCTGTGTAATTGATATGAAGGCACGCAGAATGATGGAGTACAGATTTGTAGTGCTTTGTGGTCTGTTTGTTTATCATGATGTTAGAAAGTGCCACTTACACTGCATATTTAGGATTAGACCCACTTTGGTGACCATAACATCATTTGTAAGTTCTAAACTGAATGTCACTGTGCAGTAATTATTCTGCAGTTAGGATGTTGTAATGCAGAGTTGCATGTATTTGGTTCCTTTAGAAGACAGTTGCTCAGAGCCTGAAGAGAACTCACGAGGCACAGTTCTCTCTACTTCTACTCATGACACGTCTGTTGATGGGGTTACGGACAACCAGAACAGGCGACTTTCACGGGTGAATCGACGCGTGGCTCGTCAGACTGAGCTCAAAAGGTAGACTTTATTACATATTATAAGATTTTGAAGGAGTCTAGCCATAGTTCCCAAATTACATGCATACAGTGTTGTTACATATTTCTGTGTTGAGGTATGCTTTCCACAGAACTTACAGGTTATTTAATTAAAACACTGATATTTATCCAAACAATACACTGCTAAATAAGACACAATTTTTCATGTCAGTTGCTAGTAGAAATTGTTTTTTGATTAACAATGGTATGAAACTGAAAACTAATTAAATGTATAACCCCTCAAAACGTAACAGTAGTTATGTGTCCCCCAGGTTTAACATTAAATACTCCTTATTTCTCTTGCACATGTAGGCTATCTGTGTGTGTGCCATATGTTTGTACAGCAGACCATTATTTTTTTATACAAAATCAATTGACTTCTCCATCCAGTAGAAGCTTGCAGTATTCTCTGTCAGTTGTGAACTAAGTTCTGTGTGTCAAGCAGATTAATTTTAGTCGTAAAAGGATTAGTGTTGTTGGTGTTAGTGTCAGTCTGGAAATCTATAGAAGCATGTACAGCGACTGATGAAATCACAGTGTCATGAAAATTTCTTAACTAGTATGACAGCATGCATACAGTTATGCCTTACTGCCACCTGAAATGGTCTAATCACAGTCAGTGTGTCAAACTAAATTGCCTTCACAGCTATCAGATGCACTTGATCCATTCACACAGTCATTTTACTTCTCCTGTAGGAGTACTTTTATATCTTAAGTAAGCTTACAAGTATTCAGTATTTTAACTTGAGTAATATTAGTTTTTGTGCATGTGTATAGATTACGAATGGCTCAAGAAATTCAACGTCAGCTTGAAGAATTGGAGGTCAAACAGAGAGAACTGGAGCAGAGAGGAGTTACCTTAGAGAAAGCACTGAGGGGAGAAGGGGCAGGTAAATATTTGTTCCTTTAACTGTATGTGGGCAGCTTTGCTACATACAGCTCTCATGTAAATTGTATTTATTTTACAATAGACATGTAGTAAATTTTACATCTTCACATGTCACAATATTACCGTGAATTTCTGCAGGCTTAATTTTATGAAACAGTAGAATTTGTTTTGGTTTTAGGGAGGTAATATTTTAAATTTTTGCTTAATATCTCATAAAGCCACAGGTAATTAACTGTTCCTGGACAGTTCATGTTCAGACGCAGTTTAGAGGAATTTGTAAACTTTTAAGTTGGTGAACATAATTTTTGATACACGGTGAACTTCAGAAAGTGTCTGCACTTAATTTTTTTTAAATCTTTGTTTATGTTAGTTGAAGGTGTGTATCTGTTTCTGTAGTGATATTAAGGGTAATCGTTGTACTATGTGTGTGGGGGTGTGTGTGTGGGAAGGTGGGTGTATGTGTGAGTGTTCGTGTGCACAGAAGGTCCTGCGACCAGCCATCTCGACACAGGTTTTTCTTGGTTTCCCTGAGTCTATGAGCGAATGCTGAGATGGTTCCCAACATTCCAAGATGCCACTACATGCTTCTCATGTAGCCCTCCCGACTTAAATTCAGTAG
>Ga0123352_10011714_pt1 | contig 13838 bp, 10 predicted proteins | sample TergutLab28metaG_FD_89700 | JGI IMG/M metagenome (GOLD analysis project Ga0123352, IMG submission 89700) | Labiotermes labralis P1 segment gut microbial communities from Petit-Saut dam, French Guiana - Lab288 P1 | ecosystem: Host-associated > Arthropoda: Insects > Digestive system > Gut ...
TAATAGATGGTATGTATTAATAAGTTCTTTTTATTTAAATAAGAATGAAGGATGTGCTACAAATTTTACTTAGTTTTTTTTTTTTTTTTGTGACAGACATCCTAAATTTACATACATGTGCATCGTACAGACTGTACTTCACATATACTTCCAGCATTCTAGTCTCTACACTGCATGCTTGATGTCATTATTGATATACAGTGTACATCAGTTTGAATGTTTCATCAATCTTCCAATTACTCTCAACTCAATACTTCAGTTTATGACAAATAATTCCTCAGTATCTGTACATCTGCAAGACTAAAAGGCTGAAATTGTAATATTTACAATTTATAACCAAAGCAGATGTACCAATCAATAGATCATATGCTGGTCTCTAACACATACTGAAAGGCTTAGTATGTAATGTGCTGATCTCCATGTGTTCACTTGGGAGCCATTTAAATGTCCACACAAAGTCAGAGAAATTCAGGCCATCACGAGACATAATTTGTATTTAAATCTATTTCCAAAAGGCAAAGAAAGGGGATCTAATTTCAACATCATCAGTTCACACATAGTTCCAATTTTTGAGTTCTGTGTATCGTTCATTTTTATTATGCTTACTCACAAAACAAGGTAAAGGTAAAGAAATCCATGTACAGACCTATTATAGGCCCAGAGGATTCCAGGAGTTTCAAGCTCCGAAATTTTGAAACAATCGGCATGTAAAGGTGGTGAAGATGTTAGCCCTATGCACAAGCTGCCTTTACCCACCACCACTCCTCCCATACATATTTCTACTAGAGGCTGAATTGACCCTAGGGCCAAAGTCCAGCCACAAGGATTATGTCAATGAAAAAATTCCAATGCCATCAGAAATCAAACACACAACCTTCTGGCTTGTAGTGCAGTGCCCCACCCAACTCTGCCACCACATGCTTCACTCACAAAAAAAACTATAAATTAACCATATGTCTGATTAAATAAGTCATTCCAGCAGCATTATCCTTCAAACTTGACCAAGATATTCACCATTGCAAAACTCAAGGACTCATCACCAAGTCCACAACTGCATTCTATTCAGCCACTTTTATCTAGTTCACATTTTAAACAGCTAATTTCTCCATGACTTACATTAATTCTACCCTTCCATCCACACTGTCTTGAACATTGTCTCCTCTCATACAGCTTTCCAACCAAATTACTATGCACTGCTGTTTCTACAGCTGCACCAGGTATCTTACCCATCCCATCCTGCATAACTTTCCTGTGCTCACAATGTTACATGAGCAGTACAAATTAAAACATTCCTCTTACACACAAAGACCCCAGCAAGGATACAAGTAACAATGGCTACAGTAAAAACTACTCCAAAATAAGAATCACAATACCACCAAGGTGTCAAAAACCCAGAGGACAAACAAAATACAGAATTTAAAATAAAAAAAGTTTTTGAAGTTTACATGAATTCATATTTAAATATATATTTTTATATCTCTTTTAATATATGAAGAAATGGTCATTTAGAGTTTTAATCATACCTGCAATTGATTTCACAATCACAATCAAATTAGAAGGCAACACCATAACCAACTGCAATAACAACTTTTTTTACAAAACCATTGAGAATGGCCCTAAAAGTGTCAAATTTGCAGGTTTTAACATATGAAAAACAATCTGAACAAGAAACTGCTCTATACAGTCAAAACAGATGGTTGCTAAAATGATTACATTTTGTACTTACCAAATTCCACTGAATATTTTCCTTGTGGACTGATGTCCCTACTCCCCCATAAAATGTGGTGTGCAGCAGCATCATATCAAGTGATGAGAAGCATTGTATTCCCACTACAGTAACCTTCAATGTCCCATAACTCCTTGAATAAGGGTGGTTTGAATCACATGGCAGATACACTGAGGTACATGCATGTTCCCTTGAGCTCCTTCCTCCGCTATACGAGGTACGTCATGTTCACAGCCATCTCATCACCAGTAAAACAGCCCAACAAAGGAAAGGCATAAAATATACTCCTGACAAAAATGCAAGATCTAGAAGCAATATCAGGTACTGCAAACTGCAGTGTACCCATCTTACTGCACAATCCCCTTATTTGGTCCTTATAAACACAGGCTTCCTGAATAAGTGCTATAGCGATTTTCCCTACACTGAGTTTTCAACAAAGAAGTGTTACTGCAGCCTTGGCATGGTGCAGATTTATTTGGATAAATTTATTCTTTTGGCAGATTCTCTCTTTTCTCTGTTTATTTATCCTTTAAGAAGGTTTTAATGCTAATTATTCTCAGTTTCTGCAGGTTCAGATTCTATAAGAATCCTCTTGCATGCAGCCCACACAGAAAAACACTCAAGAGGTCCCCACCTCTGCAGGGCTTAATTCTGGTTGCATCTCACAGATCCCAGTGGAGATGTTGCCTACAGCTCCCCCCCCCCTTCCTCCTCCCCAGCATCCACAGCGACCCTCACACAGCCATCTGACATATGTCTTAATTTACCTCACAGTCGCTGAGTACCTTGAAGATGCCCGCAGACAGTCCTGTGTATATATTGTAGATGATCTTTCTAATGGCACTTCACAAATCCTGGCCCACAAGGAGGATAAGTCTTCTTCTTATTGCCTCATCTTTTGAATCAAGAACCTCCCACATCTCTGTATGGAGCCATGGATTGAGGTTCTTGATTCATTGCAGCAACTCCCCAGAATCTGCCGATATCTCATCCAAAGTCCTGATGGCTAATTTGATGGCTGGTCTGAGGCAACAAGGTGCTTCGCATCAGCTGCTTTCAGCTTAGCACCCTCTCTGAGCTGGAACCCATTCAGGGCCCCAGTAAGCCAGTCCACACATCAATGAGTGCACCTCCCTCTAGTCTGTAAGTCTAGAGGAGTGGGCATTCCTCTACTGGGGTTTCATGGAACACTCTTCCAATCTCCTTAAGGGCCTATCCTTTGGGATGATCCAGTAAAATTGCTGCCATGAAGTTTACTAATGCCTCCCTACATGATTCAGGTTCCACCAAACTTCTGAGACTCTTAGGGGGCTGTCACATACGAGTACATCTGTCAGGTCTGGGCCTATTAGGACCCATTGTTTGATGTGACAAGGTTTCATACCCTGGTTGCACTAAGCCCCCGGTATCTTTCTGACCTGCTCTAGTTTTCTTAAGCTTTCTCCTACCAGACCCAGATAACTTGGGTCTTGCTACTTGGAACCTTTTGACCAGAGAGGTCCCTAACTGCAAACCCTCCACCCCTATAGGTTTGCTATTACTAGCTCTCTGAATTGATATGCCAGAAGAACCAGCTCCCTGGAAGTTTCCTGCATAGGTAAGGGTTCCACAGTTGGCAAGACATTACTCCCTATTTTTTGTTCAGTTTTTAGCTTTGCCAGAAACGCCAGCTCCCTGGCTTGGTTCGCCAGACACTGCTGAGCGACATTTTACAGGTGTGTTTAAGGTGTTCCTTTGTACTAGTCATTCCCTTGTATGTCCCACAAGTTATGGGAAAATAGTTGTCACTACCCACAGGGCCCCTAAAAGGTGGAAGGCATAAATACATTGGGGTGCTACCTGGTGTCCCATGGGGACTGCTCACAATACTGCCATCACCACCCCAATGCTGCAAAGCCCTTGGCACAATGCCTCACATCTTAGATTGGGTCAACCTTTGCTCTTAGCTGTTTATAGACTCTACCCCTCTCTGCAATATGCATGACAAAGGTTGGCTTTTGGAGGGACACAATAGGTAAAATTATAATGTAAAAAATATTCCCCGAAACACTGTGATCTCAGAGCTGTGCTGCTAATTTTCCCTCCTAGATCACAGGTCTTCATCCTTTTCATGGCATAGGGCCACAGTGGTTATTGTGGACTGGTTCTCAGGCCACATATGGATGAACAGCAGTAAGTAGTATATGTAGCTATTTAAATTATTGTATAGTTTTTAAGTACACACATAATTTAGTAACGTGGCTGTTGGCCACATAGTACGAGCTAGCAGGTCGCGGATGGGAGATCCATGTCCTTAGCCAATACGTGGTCGGACAACTAAGTTCGCGAACTCGCCACCGTGTGTTTGCCGTGGCAGCACTGGACGAAAGCCTTAGTACGATTTGATGACATTAACATATCAGGGTTTCACAGCTGTGTTGTTGTTGGTGATTTATTGCAGTCTCTTTCTGAGTGGCATCTATTACTGTCTTGCGTGTGTTTTGGTATGCCGCCGCGAGAATATCGAAGCTTCAATTAGAGCAGCGAACAAACATTAAATTTCTTGTTTAACTTGGAAAGAGTGGAAACGAAATCAGAGAGATGTTAGTGCAAGTTTACGGGGATAATGCTATGAAGAAAACAGCAGTTTACAAGTGGGTGAAACGTTCTTCTGAGGGATGAGAAAGTGTCACTGACGAAGAGAGATCAGGATGGCCAGTAACAAGCAGAACTGAAGAAAACATGGCAAAAATTCGTCAAATTGTGCGTGAAAATGGTCGGCTGACTGTCAGGAGCATAGCAGAGCAGGTGAACATCGACAGAGAAACAGTTAGGAAAATTTTAACTGAAGATCTTGACATGAGGAAGGTGTGTGCAAAAATGGTCCCAAAGAGCTCACCGAAGAACGAAAGCAAAGAAGAGTCATAATTTGCCAGACCTTTTGGAGAGGCACGATGACATTTTGGGCCATGTCATTACAGGTGATGAAACATGGGTCTACCAATACGACCCTGAAACGAAGCGGCCAAGTGCACAATGGAAGACTGCCAATTCCCCACGACCAAAAATAATCCGTCGGTCCAAATCAAGAGTCAAAACAATGTAACTGACTTTTTTTATATTAGAGAGATTGTTCATTATGAATTTGTACCAACTGGACAAACAGTCAACCAAGTTTCCTAATTGGAATTACTGGAAAGGCTGTGTGAAAATGACCCAAAATTTTTGCCAACAACTCATGGATCACAATGCACCAGCTCACATGGCATTGTCTGTGAGGGAGTTTTTAGCTACTAAACAAATAACTGTGTTGGAACACCCTGCCTATTCACCGGATCTAGCCCCCAGTGATTTTTTTCTGTTCCCGAAGATAAAGGAAATATCGAAAGGAAGGCATTTTGATGTAATTGACGACATCAGGAGTAATACAATAGCAGCTCTGAAGGCCATTCCACACAACCAGTTCCAAAATTGTTTTGAAGGGTGGACTAGGTGCTGGCATGGGTGCATAGCTTCCCAGGGGGAGTACTTGGAAGGCGACCACGGTGGTATTCAGTAATGAGGTATGAAACACTTTTACCGCGATGAGTTCGCCAACTGTATTGTCCAACCATGTATATCACACCCTTATAACACAATAGTAAAAATTACACTTCATATATTTTAATGTTGAAATGTTTGGAAGCAGAACATAAGATGCGTAACTTGGACTGAATGACAGCACATGGGACCACATCATGGCTCATGCAATTAATTGCTTTCATATCACTGTAGAGTCCTGGGTTATGCCCTGTCACTATCACTTCACTAATTCTCCACACTCATTCATTCACTACAGACTCTACATAATCTTTGCAATTGATAGAATTGTTAATACACACAAAAAAAGTAGCATGATGTACCATGAAACATGTAACTCTTGGTCAAATTATTTAGTTAGTGCACATTCCATACTAGAAATTATACACAGATCTCACATACAATGCCACATCATCACATATTAAGTACCTGCAATTGTTCAAATGAGGCAAATTAAAAACCACTTTTCAAAGCATTACAGCTCATCCTCGGAGACCACACACCTCACATAAATCATTACAGTTCACAAAATAAAAAATCATACGATGAGACCAGATTATGTTGCTACACAAAGGGACCATCCTTATTTAAAACTTATTAAATTACATTAAAAGATGGGGTAATTATTTTAAGAATTTCACAAATTGTCCAAAGTAACAGATTTTTAAATTCATGCTAAGTTTACTTCTCAGACCTACATCCCATCTGACTTATGTGAACAAATGTCATTCTGATGGTGAACAATACACATTAAAACCTTTAGGATGAAAATTAACACAAATTGTATCTAATGGTTTAGTTCATATGGTGCAGCAAACACACTCCAGGTCTATTACAACAACCAATTAGTTAAAGCCAAAAAGGGAATTAATGTTATGTGATAAATCTGGTGGTACATATAGTAAAGACTAGAATTTAAGGGGTTAATAAGTCGATAAGCACTGTACCTGAGGAAGTCAAATGGGAAGAGGCATAATATCATTAAAGATTAAATTAAGTTGCAACTGCTAAACAATGTGCCTTCAGTTCTTCCAAAGAACTTGTATTGTAATAATGAATACAGTACAATTCTGTTAATCTGACTCACAAGGGAATAGACAGGTGCCGAATTATCAAATATTGTGGATTATAAGATGATACCAATACTACAAATAATTACAGTAACCAATATTTGCACATAAAATGACAAAAATCGTACATAATATACAAAATTCCTACATGTTTCAGAGCTGAGGTGCCATCTAATGGGAATTCAAAATATATAGGCATACTTACAGGTCTTTGTATTTTTAACTGTATTGTAATTACCTGTAAAAAATAATGCACACACTATACAACATCAAATTTGTAAGAGGTACCAATATTCATCTAAGTTCTTACAGGTAACTGTTTGTTACTGCCCTTATACTTGTGCAATACAACTAATCAGACAAGTATTCCATTTGGATGTCACCTGCATGCGGTGGTTCAGGGTCTTTGGTGTTTTCTTCTATGTTTTCTGGAGTATTTATAGCTGATGAAGTTCACAGGGTAAGAGACAAGATGTCAGGAGATTCCACAATGTTTGATGGACAGAATATCTTAGAGGCCTCTTTGAATATGACCCTGAGATCTGCCTGTTTCACTGAAACATTTTGTTCTGGTAAAACAAAACTTTCAGCTCTGAGACTGCTCACCTCATATGCCACATTATCAGCACTTTAGGATTAGTGGGAGACAGATTATAGGAATTTAGCTGTATTTGTGATGTGACAAACAGAAATGCAAGCAATCGGAAGTAGCTATGACACTGCTAAACTTCCCATACAACACATTTCAGCATGATACATTTCTGCAACCTGTGACACTATTCATTTTACTACATTACAGGATTCTGGTACATCCAAGTAGTTATCTATCACAATTATGTATATTGGTTTAAATTTTAAGGGAAACAGGACTGCTGTACTATGAAGGGGTATCAACAGAAAGTAACAAGAAGTCAACAGCCCTGGTCATTGCCCATGAACTTGCTCATATGTGGTTTGGCGACCTGGTTACCCTTCAGTGGTGGGATTACACATGGCTGAATGAAGGATTTGCCCGTTTATTTCAGTACCTTGCAATGGATAATGTAAGTTCCATAATATGTGTCATAAAATTAATTACATGGCATCATCAAATAGTTTATAACCACAGCCAAAATACAGACAGTTCACCAAATTATGTATTTTATTAATGTCACTAACAGATTAATCCTGAATGGCGTCTCATGGAGCAGTTTGTTGTGGATCAGCAACATCCAATATTCACTAATGATGCTCTTCAGAGTGCCCAGTCTCTAACCAGTGAATCTAATACTCCTGCAGAGATATCAGCTAAGTTTGGTACCATCTCTTATAGCAAAGGTAGGCCTACTGAATTCTTAGAAACTCTGTCAAAAAGCACAAAATCATTTTCTACTGTTTCTCATATTTATAAACATTAACTCTTTTGCAGTTACTGTTTTGACATTAAAAATTTCTTCATTTTGAACTCAGAGTGTATTTATAGCTTTTTAAACAGCTATTATCATCATAATAATTGACCAATCTTTACATAAGATGTAGAGTTTTCCTGCAAGCTAGGAACTGCAATTCTTTATGTTACCTAGATGAATTTCCGTCTACTCCCACCGGAGCCTTCATGGCCTGTTCTTGAGTGAACTTTATATTTATAATAAAACTAAGAGTAAAATATAAAAGTAATAAAAAGTAAAAACTATATTTATATTTTACACTTAACTAATGACCACTTGCCACTGCTTAAGAATTCATGAACCTTTACTGTAATTTCAAGAGTTTGTTTTAAAAAAAACATCACTTATGTACATAAACAATTAATTAATGTACTTATCTGTTTACTGCTATTCAATCATCAGTGCAAGTACTAATACATTTATCATCTTTACACTTCTCAAGGTGGCTCTGTGCTCAGAATGGTAAGCCATATCCTCACACCTGAAACATTCCAGAAGGGACTGCAAAGTTATCTCATTCAACAGTAAGTCACTCAGTATCACCTTCAGTACCAAACATTTTTAAATGTAACAAAACCTCATTCTGATTATGTTTTAATAAGCTTCATAACTTCAAAGTAATGGTAACAAAGCCCATTCAATCAGATTATCATTAGTTCAAATATCATATACACACAGTCCTCATTTTATGCCTTTTTATTATAACATCCCTTGCCAATATACAGATTTTTTTAATTTATGCCATCTTATTTTTGGCTGAATGCCTTAGGGCTGGCTGCATTCTAATATGCTAAGTCTTACCCATTCCATTTTTATGGAAATATCATTTTTAATTAACACCTTTTTGATTTGTGCTCACTTTTTCAGGAACACAACTGCAGCAAAAAACAAGGACTTGTTGTATTCATTTCAATAAGCTGCAGCTGTTTCTAGCATCTTTAATGCAATCCAAAGAAATTTCCCATTTCCAATCACCATAATGATGTTCACATAACTCACTGCATAACGAAAACCACAAGTGCTTGTCAACACCCAGCTGCACAGCAGCAGCAGCAATGAGACACCTCTCTGCCAACAAACTCTTATTGTGGGCTTCCTTAAGGTTTCCTCCTAATAGTATGGCTACTATGTTCCTGCTTTCCAGCACAGGGCAAATCCACATGCAATTGGTGGGGACAAGCCTAGACTTTTCAGGAGTTTTTGCTGTTGTGTCAAATAAAGTTTTATTAAATATGTATTACTCCACTATACACTCTACGCATGATACCATGCTGTGACACACAGTTTCAGCTGATTTACACATCTGGTAGGCAAAATGGGTTATATGTAGGAGACAATCCTCAGCATATTTTCCCTTATACACCCAACCACCCATTTCTCTCTCGTCACTACACATGACACGAGACTGGTAAACACGCCTTGGCCTCAGTACAGTTAGATTTAACCTGGCTTCAATATCATCATTTTCAAATGTCTCCAGGCTGCAGAAATGTATCTGTATACCAACAAGGCTTTATAACACACAACACAGGCATCAGACCAACTTCCTGATCTCATGTTACAGCAGCTGAGGTACAATTTACTTTAATGGCTTTAATGTCCTAACAGCCCACTAACAATAGACTGACTGATCACTGTCTGGGACAGGCTCCAATCCTTCCAGTTTGCTCTGCACATCCACATGTTCAGGTCTAACCACCTGGCCGAGACTGCAGTTCATTATCAACAGCCTCTGAATTCAAAAAGTGAACCCTGCATAACACCTCCAGTCCCTGCAGAAGTCTACCAACCTCCATGTAGCTACACAATGCTTACCATATTTCTCCATGAACATTTTGACACTTGTAGATGAGACCACCATCCTGTCTCAAAATGCCAGGCTCCAACAATCCAGTGACACAGCAAAACATCCCCAAACAGCAGAGACATAATCTGGGGGCCTCTTGATAATCCACAATCACCTGTTCTTTGAGCTTATTAAATGGCCTTCTTTTGGATCTCAGCTGGCTCACTGCTCTTCCATCAAGCACACTGCTCAGTGATTAAGCAATTCTGACAGAACAATTACAGTGATCGGATGACAGTATGATATATAGCAACTGGACAAATCCAACTCTACATCTTCCACTAAGCATATATTTCATGATACAACCTCAAGACTTACCTTTTGGTTACCTTTGTTTCATTTCACAGTTGGTTCATTTAGGTTCCCTAAATGTAACTTCACTCAATTCAATACTACCTACTGCAAACATCTGTAATGCTGGCCTGACAGACAAAACCCATCAGATATGTGCCAACTATTCATTAGCCTTGTGAACCCAACTGTCAAGTGATAACCACCTTCCCACTGAAAAATCAGCATCACTTTCATTACAAATATATGCGTTTGAATTCACCAAATACTTCAATAAGTTTTCCACTTCCAGATTAATGTCAGTGCTCCACATAGGATGTAGCACTCACTGGTGTCACAACCAATGCAAGCTGCTTTCTCCTGCCCTTGCAGTAGTCAATGACATTTTTCATCTCCTTCATTGATGGTTGTTCATCCATATTGGAGGAAAAGACAGTATGCTGAAGCAGCAAATAAATTCCCTCTGCCTTCCAACCCTACCCTCTCTCCTGTCATGTCCAGGAACACAGCACCAGCAACATTAAGGCTTGAAGATCCATGTTTTCTGCAATATGATGCCATGTGAACTGGGAAAAATTAAAGTTTGGAGCTTGCTGTTTTCATCTTCAGGGTCTATGTGGTCAAACAACATGATTTTGGGACATGGTCTGTAACAACACACATATGTGAAATAAGAGGAAAATTGTTCTATTTTCCTTCCAAGTAATCTCTCATGACTGCAACACACATTTTACATATTTATAAAAGTTGCAAAAAACAGCCACTGAAGGAATCCGCAGGAACTGCACACAACTTGGTGTTTACTTTCTTCTTGATACCCTAAGTGTCCTGAATCTTCTTCCTTTAGAGCAGTTACCACTGTAGCAAACAGAAAAAAGTGAACTGGCATGATGTCAGGTGAACAAGCTAAGTGGTTGATCTAAACCACATCGTGAAACACCAGGAAACACTTCACTATCATGCTCGGGCCATGGAATGAACTTCACACAGATCTTCCAACATAATTTGACAAAATGTCTCACAGTTAATATGCAGCTGATACTCCACCAATTTTAAGGTCATTGATGGTCTCTGGTCATCAGCTCATGAACTTCATTTCCTCTGGTTTCCATTTCAGTCCTATAAGCAGTGGGTAAATAAATGTCACCATCTGCAGAGTCACACATCATTTAAGACATACAAATAAAATGGCATTCTGCAAAATGCCCTGAGGAGATCACCTGTGACAATGTCACCCTCACCTGTGTGCCATACACCCCTCAGGACAATGTCTCACACCCCATGACTTGGGTAAACAAGATACCTATTTTCCATATTTATTTTTGCTACCCTGTCCGTGATGTGGACAACGGGTTCTGGTTTTGAACAGTATTATTGTGATAACTTTAAGATGTAAGTTGCAAAAAATTATCGAACAGATGTGTGTATGTGCTAAATTGTCATTGGAAAATGTTAAGCTGTAAATGGAAAAAGGTACAAGCAGAGTATCTCTAAGAGCAAAAAATCAATTTGAAGGAAGCCAGTCATATTTCTCAGTCATATTATGTTCTGACAATCATTCATGTCACACTCAAACATACAGGACACACACAAGCAACACTTCAAAAACATATCAGAATACTTCCCTTCTGCTTACATCATGACCCGAAGTACATCACAGAATCAATCATAGATGACTAAAATAAAAATCATGCAAGATCTATATATAAGCAGTACACACAATATTTTATTCTGTATTTAAAAGCCAGTGCTCATGTTACAAAAAATTATAAAAATACCATAGAGTAACAGAGGTCTTTAAATTGCCTCTCAGACTTCATATAGTGCACAGCTGAACATGTTCCTGCATGGTTTAAGCATTTATTTTTAAGCCAGAACCTTAGTCCATATACTTACATCATAGCACAACTGGACTTAACAGCATATCATTTCGCTTTAGAAAATCCTCAGAATGTTACACACTAATTTATCAAACGTTTGCTCTTAAAGGTCAGCTACAGAGCTTGAATAATAAATTAATCATATACAACAAAGGACCTGAATGGTTTCACAATTATTCATGGTTTCCAGTGAAGTGGTAAGAAGTTCCAAATACAAATATTTATTGAAAAAAAATTATTTTGTTGTCATTAAATATGCCACACTTATGAAAACAAAATGATTTCTTCAACAAATAGCTGTGTCTGACAGTCCTTACACGTGATTGTGTACATAGCGCACAACAGGATGTCCCAAATTAAAATAATTCCTGGTTTCACACGAAATGACTGCAGTTAAGTAGCATTCCATGAGAATGATGCCAACTGAAATACCAGATAGTCATAGAATGTAAATAACTAAAAAAAAAATTCTCATGGCCCATTTTGCTAGAACTGAGTTGTAATTGTTTGACTAATTTCTGATTCATTATGTTTTGAGTGTCAGTGCAAAATTACTGTCAACACAGCAATCAATGGTGCAACTGTCAGTACAAAATTACTGTCAACACAGCAGTAAAGTTGTGACATAACTGGAATACAATTTTTTACCTTTGACAAGAGTCTATCTGTGGTCATGTTTCAATATTTTGGATCATTAATTTTGTCATCATATGTTGTTTTTGTTGTTACTGCTGATACCCCTCTTATCCCTTTATGACAGTTCATGGAAGAATGTAGAGCCAAAGGACCTTTTTGATGCACTGGAGCAACAAAGGATACAAGATAATATCAAAGTACCTCCAGTGCAAGACATCTTTGAGCCATGGACTACACAACCTGGCTACCCAGTCATAAATGTTACAAGAACAAATGGTACAATCACAGTGACACAGGTGAGTGGATCTACTTAGAATCACTACAGAAAACCCATTAAATTGAGACTGTTGGTTCATTATACAGAACATGATTCTTTATTCAACATTGCAAACAAAGTTCAACATGACTTATGCAAGTAGCCTTCAACTACTAGCAGAAGAAAAATTTCTTAAGACCATCAAATCCTTCTTCAGAATCTAACAGTTCCTCAACCACCAAGATATTTCCTATGTCTTATAAAAACACAAGGTTCATTACCACATTCACAAAAACCCACCACTTGTCCCGGTCTTCAGCTGGATGGATCCAGTCCATTCCCTCCCATCCTGTTTCTTTACAATAAATTTTAATATTAATCTCTCACCCATTCTCAAATCTTCAAGTGGCATCTTTCTTTCAGGGTTCCTGCCAAAGCAATGTATGCATTTCTCCTCTTCCCCATACGTGCAATATGCTTTACTTCCATCTCATTTTTCTCCATTTCATCACTCAAATAATATTTGGTGAGGAGCACAGATCATGAAGCTCCCCATTACGCAGTCTTCTACAGCCCTTTTACAATCATTATTACGTTAATGCATTTAACAGAGTTCATAATAATTTCAGCAAGAAAACAAGACATAAATTGCATAAACTGGCAAACAAAGCATGGCATTCCTCTCAATTTGGCCAATCAGCCCCTCTGCGTACATGCCTGTATGTAACGTAGAAAAGTTGGCAATTCTCCGTTCAAATTTACAGTATTATTGAATGTCACCCATGGAAAATTGTTGCACAATGGCTCCTTCAAACTACCATAGGAAGGGTTAAATCCATACTTAAAAGGCCATGGTTTTAATTTCTTGGGCTATATTAACAGAGCAATTTTTTAGGAAATATGTGAAGAATCCATTCATACACCTTTAAACCCCACACAGTAAACATAAACGGAGAAAACTGTTACTTGTTTAGTCTTAAACACATAAGAGAAAGAACATGCAGTGAGGCAGATGTGGTAGAAATTCATACTTTAACCCTTATCGTACTGGGCTGGATATTTAAATTCTAGCACATGGTTTATGGAAAACAGAGTATTATTTGAACACAAAAAATATAGTTATGAAACAAATGGCAGATTATGCAACA
>Ga0123352_10011717_pt1 | contig 13835 bp, 11 predicted proteins | sample TergutLab28metaG_FD_89700 | JGI IMG/M metagenome (GOLD analysis project Ga0123352, IMG submission 89700) | Labiotermes labralis P1 segment gut microbial communities from Petit-Saut dam, French Guiana - Lab288 P1 | ecosystem: Host-associated > Arthropoda: Insects > Digestive system > Gut ...
AGCCCCCGCCCTACAACTACCCTATATAATAATACGCGCTATTTGTAAGAAAAATGTAATTGCAAACTTTGCCATTTTGTATTATCATGGATATAGTTTCGTACTTTGAATGGTCGGCATACGCAATAAACAACAAAACAGGAGGAACAGTAATGTCAGACAACTCACAGCAAAATCTTCAAAATACACAAATGTTCAGCAACTTAGACAAAGAACTGGCTAACGTGCCAAAACAGGTTCTGGCTACTGTTCATACCGCGTTAATTCAAAAGGGCTACAATCCTGTGAACCAGATTGTGGGCTATATTTTGTCGGGCGACCCTACCTACATCACCAGCCATATGGGTGCGCGCTCATTAATCTGCAAACTTGAACGCGATGAGCTTTTAGAAGAGATTGTAACATTTTACCTTAACAAGAATCTGTCGTAGGGGTAGCAAACATGCTTGCAACTCATGCGAGAATTCTAGGGCTTGATTATGGCGACAAGACTGTCGGTGTCGCTGTTTCAGACCCTCTGATGCTTACCGCTGCCCCTCTTGAAACCATTGTACGGCCTGACGAAATCAGCATCAAGAAAACAATTGCACGTCTTTCAGAAATTATCAAAGAATATGATGTTCGCACAATTGTTCTCGGATATCCCAAAAACATGGATGGTTCCGAGGGCTTTCGTTGCGCAAAAACAAATGAGTTCAAAGCGCGTCTTGAACGCAACTTCAAGCGCATTGATATAATTTTGTGGGACGAGCGACTATCTACCATGTTCGCCGACCGTCATCTCGAAAATGTAAGCAAGAGCAAGCGCGACCGCGTTATAGATCAAGCCGCGGCAAGTGCCATCTTGCAGAATTATCTTGATTACATCAGACAAAACAAACAATCTAATTAACCGGGAGGAAACAACATGAGCAACGAATTTAACGAACACGAAGATTTAGAAATGGATTTTGACGACGACGCAAGCACAATTATCATGACAGACGAGGACGGAAACGACATCGAGTTTACGATAATTTCTATGCTTGAACACGACGGTGCCAACTACATTCTTGCCCTTGAATCAGAGTTTCTTGACGACGAAGAAGCATCTGCAACGGTATTGAAAGAAGTTGCGTCCGACGACGAAGACAGCGAAGAAATGCTCTTTGAGCCTATCATGGACGATGAAGAGTTTTTCAAGGTTATCGAATTATTCAAACAACAAAGTGACGAATTCGATATAGAAGAAATAGAAGGAGAGTAATTTTGTCAACAAGAAAACCTAAATTACGCGTCATCTCTCTCGGAGGGCTTCAAGAGATAGGCAAGAATATCACGGTACTCGAGTACGGTAACGACATTATCGTTATGGACTGCGGTGTAGCCTTCCCTGATGAAGAGATGCTGGGGATCGATTTGGTCATCCCCGATTTTTCGTATCTCGTAAAAAATAAGGATAAAGTACGCGGAGTATTCCTCACACATGGTCACGAGGATCATATCGGCTCACTTCCTTACTTTCTTAAAGAACTTGACGTGCCTATATACGGCACAAGGCTTACACTCGGGCTTTTGGAGTCCAAGTTTAAGGAACATGGCCTTACACCGACAACTCACGTTGTTGAATACGGCTCATATGTTCCCGTAGGCAGGATGAAGATTGAGTTCGTAAGAGTGACGCACTCAATTGCGGATTCCGCAGCACTCGCAATTCACACGCCGCTTGGCATAGTTGTCCACTCGGGCGACTTCAAGGTGGACTACACACCAATCGATGGCGACCCTATAGACCTTTCCCGTTTCGCAGAACTTGGGCGCAAAGGTGTAAAGCTGTTTTTGTGCGAAAGCACCAACGTAACCTCACCGGGATACGCGATGAGCGAACGTTCTATCGGCCCTATCTTCGAGAAAATCTTCATAGAATCACCGCAGAGCCGTATAATGGTTGCCACATTCAGCTCGAACATTCACAGGATACAGCAGATTATCAATTGCGCTATCAAGCATAACCGCAAGGTATGCTTCATTGGCCGCTCCATGCTGAACGCGGTGAAAATCTCTTCGGAGCTGGGTTATCTTGATATCCCAAAGAATCTGCAAATCGAGACCTACGAGCTTAAAAACTACTCTGACGACCAGCTTGTCATAATCATGACCGGTTCGCAAGGTGAGCCTATGGCAGCGCTTTCGCGCATTGCTTCGCGTGAGCATAAGCAGATTGAAGTCAAGCCGAGCGACAAAATAATACTTTCAGCATCACCAATACCGGGCAACGAGAAAACCATCAGCAAGGTTATCAACGAGCTGATGAAAGGCGGCGCAAGCGTTATCTACGAAGGTTTGATGGACGTTCACGTCTCCGGCCATGCTAAGCAGGAAGAAATCAAGCTCATGCACGCGCTTCTCAAGCCGCAGTACCTCATGCCGGTTCACGGCGAGTACCGCCACTTACAAGCACACAAAGAACTCGCGCTCTCAATGGGCATGAAACAGGAGAACATTTTCCTGATGGAATTGGGCGATGTTCTTGAAATCAACGATGCTGAAGCAAAGATTATCGGAGAAGTTCCCGCAGGGCAAGTCTTTGTTGATGGCCTTGGCGTTGGCGATGTCGGCAATATCGTTCTGCGTGACCGCCGCATTCTCTCGCAGGACGGACTCATAATCGTTGTCCTGACGACTGAGAAGTCAACAGGCGAAATCCTCAGCGGCCCTGACATCATCTCGCGCGGCTTTGTATACGTCCGCGAATCGGAAGACCTTCTCGAAGAGGCACGCCTCGTAGTCCAACGAGCAATCGACGGCTGCGAGATGAAGAACATCGGAGAATGGCAGTATATCAAAGGCACTATAAAGGACGATCTCCGCGACTACCTCTGGCAGAAAACCAAGCGCAACCCTATGATTCTGCCAATCATTATGGAAGTGTAATATCCATCCGCGAACCAAAGGCTTGAAAGCGCGAATATGCGATTTTCAAGCCTTTTTGTATACCCACCGGCAGATACAACGGCGGGGGCAAACCGAGCCGCTCACATATTATTTTCACGAAACCTTCAGCGGCATTATCCAATAACCGTGGTCATCGGCAGCGGGCTGCTTATCTTCGCAGCACTTAAACTGCGAAAAGCCCATCGACTGCGCCCCGGGCAGAAGCTGGTTGTCATAAAGCGCAGGGACCCCCAAGAACAGCTGCGTAGAGTCCTGCTCATCGCGCCCCAGAATCAAATGCCCATACTTTTCGCTGCACAGCACAATCAGCGGATTGTTCATGATACGCCAAAACTTAATAGGCAGAACCACAAGCTCTCTGAGAGACACCCGAACCCATTTTACCGACGTATCCTCACGCACAAACGGCTGCAACTGCACATTGCCTGCAAAAATACGCTCGACTTCATTCTGCTTGAACAATTCATCTTGCGCATCAAGATTCTGCTGCTTAATATCCTGCGTTGGCTCGTCAATGCTCTCTTCCGACTCTTCTTCGGGCAACTGTATCTCTGCAGTTTCAATGTCTGTGCCTTCGTTTGTATCTTCGTCCGTTGGCGGCAGCTCTGCGGCTTCAACATCAATGCCTTTGTCGATATCTTCTTCCGGCTGTTGCAGCTCCGCGGCTTCAATTCCGACACTCTCGTTGATTTCTCCAAGTGGGCCGCTCCCTACATACGCTTGCTCCATTATCGCGGAATCATCGTGCTCGACCGGCAGCGTTTCTGTCGGAATGTCTATATCTGCCGTGTCTTTCTTCTTTTGATGCTCTTTTCTTTCACTCACAAAATTTTTCCAGTTGTATGCGTTTGCGAACTCATCATCTACAAATCCGACAAGCGGCGTATCATCGCCTGCTTCCTTACTCACTGCAAGCACCACAACGCCAATTTCATCGAAATACAACTTCCCCGCAAATGCACCGTCGAACTCCTTACGCAACTCACCCCGCCCCTGCGCGTCCACTGCCAAATTTCCAACTTGCACACCGTGCGGCGGCATGCCCATCTCATTCGGCTTTTCTACTATGTACACCTTGTAATTGACATTCGGCTTAATGTCTTGCACAGTTAATACCGCCTTGAGTACACTGCCTCGCACCTCAAGTATACATCGCCCCGCAGGAGCGCGCCCCCCAAAACCGTAACCTGCCGCATCAGCCTTCATCGTTATAAACAATCTTGAATACAATCATATCACCACCTAATTTTCCTTCTATATCTATATTCAGGCCGGTGGATACAATAGAACCGGCATTCAAGTTGACATTCACATTTTCCATGCTGAACTATAAAAAATGAACTACCCGGCCGCTAGCAGCCGTGCAGTTCACTTTGCACTATAGTCGTATAAGTTGAAAAACGCCCGGGGACACCGTTTAATTGTGTTCTTCCGGTTTAAAACTTTTTACCGCCTTTTTGTTACGAGCTTTATACAAAAATCCGGGGCTTATCACCAGTTTATCACCAATATTGTCGTAAAGAGTAACGTTTTCTTCATAAGTTAATCTGCGGCTTTGGTTTTCCGGTAATTTTTCTGATCCGATAAAGATTGCACCGTTCGAATTATTAACTACCTGTAATAAACCATATTTTGATGTAAAGTAAATCCCTTCAGCACCTGAAACTTCATTGAGAATATTACATTCTTTCAATATTTTCTGAAGCGACACTTCTTGTGCTGTGCCAAATTCAAACTTTCGGGATAATTGTTCTTCTTCATTCTCAGCCGCGGCAACATGCACATCAAACTTTCCTGAGAATTTAAAGTTGCTTTCGAAGTCTTCATGGCTTTGCAATTCTGCATCTTCTTTTAATTCAGGCGAACTCCTCTTTTTACTCCAATGGAACAATATGAAGATACCGAATGCCAGTACCACAATCCCAATAATAATTACCGGCACATAATTAAAGCCTCTTTGCTCGGTAACATACGGCACTTCCGCAGCCGTTTCTTCCTCTGTTTCTCCAACCGGCTCTCCAGAAACTGCTTCTTCTGTAACAAACCCTTCTTCTGACGGAATATTCACTCTAACTTCCGCCGCTTGAATAAGATTAATTCCAAACGTGCTTAACGAGGTTTGGATTATATAATCCCCTTCTCTTAGGGTTTCATTGCTTAAATTTATGTATCCTTCTTCGATTCTTTCTTGGGTTTGAACACCATTTACTAAAACCGGAATGAACCGTCCTCCAAAGAATGTATCCGCTAAGACATTATTTCCCGTGTTATCGGAAAACCATAGTCTGACTGACCCATCATCCGATATATAAGACATGAGCTGCAAATCCCACTCCGCAATAATACTTACACTGCTGCTTCCGCGGGCCATAAATTCAATACTGATATTTCGATCCGTTGGGTTTAAAAGCTCTATAACGGCAAAGCGCCGCCCTGTATTTATCTCTATACTATCGGCAATACCATTTACAACTATGTCACCTTTAGGCGATTCCGACTCGATTAAAACCCTTACGAAATCTAACCCGTCATTTGGAAGCTGAAGCTGGAATCTCCCTGCTGAATAGTTCAAATGAGCTGCCCCAACCTGGTGCCGAGCCGCTCCGAAAACATTAAAGACCAGCGTTGAAGCCGCATTGCTAATCTCCTCCGAGACTAAGTCGCGAAACAAATATCCGCCCGTTGCATGCGCCAGCCCCATGGTTTTTTCATTATGAAATCTTTCAAAATTATCGCCTACGGCAATCGTATGTACTATTATATCAGACTCTATAATCTGCTCGATCATTTCTTCGGCATGAGCTATTGCTTCCGCTGTCGCTTGCCGCGTGGGCATTGCTGCCATTTCGCCGTCTGTCACATAGATGATCGTTTTGCTGAGTGCGTCCTCGGAAAACAGCTCTACAACCCGGTACAAGCCTGCGCCTGAATTTGTGAAACGCCTGTATCTTATATTATCTATGGCAGTGAGAACCTTTGCTCGATTATCCGCTTCCGGCCGCACGGCATCAACCACATCGGTATTAAATGTAACCAGACCTATACGCCAATAAGACGGCAAGCTGCCCACAACCTGCTTCATCGCATCCGGTGCCAAGAATTCAGGATCATTTCCTTGCATGGATGTGCTGATGTCGAACAGTATTATCAATTCGTGAGCACCCGAAATATTTGAATCGTCCGAGTACGTACCAAAAATCGGCTTTGAAAACACAAACATAGTGCATAGCATGAATAACAAAAAAATATGCCTTCTGTTTTTTCTCACAACAAAACCTGCCATTCTATGTTTAATTTTATTCTCGTTAAACGGTGAGCTACGAGCAGAAACTTTAAATTCAACCTATCTTATACGTCGAGCCTGTTCGCAAATACCAAAAAAGCCACAGGATGTATTCTCGCATGAATTCACGGGCTTATCCGAACAATCCATATCTTCGTCGGCGTCCAATTCATACGCATCTTCGAATGTCGGCTCAACGCTTTTTTCCCGCAGAGTATGTAAACGCAGAATTTCAGCTTTTAATGTTTTAATTTCAGTTTCGGAAACTTCCAGTTTATGCTCGGTTTCTTGGCATTTTGCCTGTATTTCAGATAAAGATTCAAGTTCACTTTTTAGGGCGTGAATCTCAGTTTCAGAAACCGACAACTTCTGTTCGGCTTCTTGGTTCAGTGTTTGTGCATCAGATAAAAGCTCAAGCTCATCTTGCAAAACTTTGATCTCGGCCTCATAAGCAGCTAGTTTCTGATTAGTTTCTTGGCTCTGCATCGGTGCATTGGATAAACGCTCAAGCTCAGCTTGCAAAGCTTTGACCTCAGCTTCAGAAGCCGCTAACTTCTGCTTTATTTCTTGGTCTTGTCCTTGTGCCTCAGATAATAAATCAAGCTCAGCTTTTAATGTTTTGATTTCAGCCTCGTAAGCTGTTAATTTTTGCTTGGTTTCTTGGTTCTGCCCTTGTGCCTTAGATAAAAGTTCAACTTCAGCTTTTAACGTTTTAGCCTCAGCCTCCGAAACCGTCAATTTCTGTTTGGTTTCTTCAAACTGCGATGCTGCTTTAGACAGACTCAACACTTCGTTTTTCAATCCGGCAATCTCAAATTTGCAGGCTTCCAGCTTTTTACTGTTTTCCGCAGAAAGCTTTACTTGTTCCTCCAAATCGACTGTTTTTCCTTGTAGTCGAAACAGTTCGTTCGATACTTTTTCTTTTTCCTGAATAAGTGATGTTGTTTCATGTTCAAGCTTATCAACTTTATTGTTTAGAGTATTTTTAGCTTCTTCAAGTTCCTTAACATACTTCTGCAAGTAACTTACATAGCTGTCTACATCTTCAGTTTTATACCCTCCAAATGCAGATTTTCCAAACTCAACATTGTACATACTTCAAAACATCTCCTTAGCCGCTAGGTCAATATAAATTCCCACATCCGAACTTGCTGAAAAAGACAAGTGCAGAACCTGCGTATAACCTATAAACACTCGCTATAGCAATGAATCCTATACTTCGATTAAAGCTCTGAGTTTACTTTTAGATTTTCACAGGTTCCATTTATCTTATCAATTTCACGGTTTTAGATTTTATTTATCTCTAGCCAGAAGTACACCAATGGCAGCATTAATCATTACATAGAACATCTCATCATTCGTTTTTAGAGTTAGAGCATTGCGAGTTTTTAAGTTCTTTCCTTTTGCCGCAAGATGCGAAACAAAATATTCCCCATCACCTATTTGAGCTTGCTCGGCATCTTCTGAAGTAATGTCCAAGAACAAGTCCATCATCGGGTGAATTTTGCGCAGAGAAAAATCGCCCAAATCTACAGGAGTAGATATTTTTGTTATAAGTTCAATAGGCTTGCCCAATGGTTTGCCGCTTACATCAACAAGTTTTGCTTTCGTAGCAAAGTTGCCTACATCCACAAAGACATAACGTTGGAATTTTTTCACAGACTTGCTTTTTTTCAATTGAACATACTTGCCCAAGCCGTTCAACGATCTCCAAACGGCTCTGTCTGCCTTTTTAACTTCTGCATATTCGCCGACAAAGTCTGAAATTTTATCTTTCAATAATCTTCCAAACAGTTCACCGCCGCCGCCAACTATTAATATAGTGTCCAGTGCCGACTTGTTTATGCCGCGTACTTTTATCAGAGTATCCAAATATCTTTTGAAAAGGCTGGCTATGCTGTCTGCCTTGTCGTTGAGCACTCTATTGACGATATCGGAGATATCGAAAACCTTTTGCCCAATTCTTATCCTGTTTCTTTTCATTTCAAAAGTGCCGCCGCAACTGCAAGTCTTGCCCGTAGCTGAACTAAGACCGCATTCATTGCAAATTCCCATAGGAAAACGTACCACATTTGAAATAAAAGATGTTTCAATGTATCCGCAATTATACTTTCTCTCAACTTCTTGAGCTATATCTGCAAATACATCGTTTGTCCCGATATTAAACTGCCTTGTTGAATCAGGGATAATATCAAAACCTTGTATCGAAGCCATATCTGTAGTTCCTGAACCTATGTCAATCAAAATATTGATAGAATTTACATGAACTGTCTTATTGAACTCACCATTATCGCTAATAACTCCATCCAACAGCGATGTTACCGCATCAGGCATAACATCAACGCCTACAATACTGTAACTTACTGATTTCCCCTCAAACTGATCGGAGCAAAATTTAACGTTTCTTTTCGAAACCAAGTTTCTTTTTATAATCTCAACGTTTTCCGGGGTGTATTCTTCCGGCGGAACTACAACGCCAAGATACACCTCTGTGTCCTCGTCTTCATCTGCATCGTCTTTGGATGGTACATTAACTTCATCATTGATAATGTTTTCATTAACCGGGCTTAAATCTTCCTCATCTTCTAAAGGCATCTCGTCCGGCTGGCTTTTCTCTAAAGCAGCCTCAGTCTCAGTTATAATATACTCCGAGCCTTGTTCTTCTTGCTCATCCCAAGCATCGATATTTTCAACTTTAATGTCCATAGTATTCTCTCCCTACCTAGATTAACTGACTGCCAACCGGCAGCCTGATGAAAGTATAGTATATACAGGTCCATTGCTATATATCTCTATCGGTATCAAAGCCGTTTTCGATATCTCACAATAGGTAATCTGTATACTTTGAACTCTCTGTTCTTGCAATTAAACCGACAAAACCCCGGTTTAGTCCGGTTTACCTTTCGCACCATACGAAACATTGTGTCTTCTTACATAGGCGTACTGTATCACCCCCTATTATATAAAGGTAAACTCCTTGATAAACATTGTCTGCTTTAATTGCAGTTACCGCAAACATTTGTTCCGGTGCCTAATCAACTATCGCAGTCAATGTGTATCATACATAAATATAAAAAAATTATATCATATAAGAGTTAAAGTTTCAACATTCGTTTTTTACATAATACAAAACAATTTTAGCAATTCACATCGAAAATACTATAACAACCTATACTTCGCAACCAAATCTTCCATAGTGTCTCGCTCACGTATCAGGGCTACCTCTGAGCTTTCGCGTATCAGGACTTCTGCGGGGCGCAGACGGTTGTTGTAGTTTGAACTCATCGAATGCCCGTATGCTCCCGCGTCCATCACACATATGATGTCGCCTTCCGACATTTTAGGCAGCATACGAGCGCGCGCCAAAATGTCCCCCGATTCGCATATATTGCCTGTTACGGTAACTGTTTCATCATGTGCGGAACAATCATCATTTGCACTGAACACTTCAATATCGTGGTGCGAATCGTACATTACAGGGCGCATAAGCACATTGAAACCTATATCCGTCCCAACGTATTTCGTCCCGTAGCTTTGCTTAATATCCCGAACATTACCGAGTATCACTGCGCTTTCAGCTACGATATAGCGTCCCGGCTCTATCTTGAATTCAAGCTGCTTGCCGTACTCCTTCGAGGCATTGTGCATGAACTCGGTTAGCTTGTTGCCCAAGTTACCCAAGTTTATGCCTTGCTGTCTGGCCTGTTTCATGTATGGTATGCCAAATCCTCCGCCAAGGTCGATAAAGCTAAGGTCGTCGAAATTCTTTGCAATTTCGAGCAAATGGTCGCTGCTTTGCATATAGCTGTCGGTGTTCATGAAGTGCGAACCGATATGCATGTTAACGCCCACAACCGTAAGGTTGTAGTTACGGCAAACTTCCTTGACCTTCGAGATATTTTCGGGCGTATTTTCAACGCCGAACTTTGTGTTGTCGCCCGCGGTAATTGTTTTGTCGTGGTGGCCTGCGCCTACACCCGGATTAAAACGCACCGCAACATTGCTGCCGGGATTCAAGCGTCCGAGCTGCTCAAGCTGCGCAATCGAATCCACACTGATGAGTATCCCCTGCTCGATGACATACTTCATTTCGAATTCAGACATATTGTTCGAGACGTAGAATATCCGGTCTTGCGTATATCCCGCCGCAAGCTCCGCGTACACTTCACCCGGTGTCATTGCGTCAATACTCAAACCCTCCGAGCGGATTATCTGCAGCAGTGCAAGGCTGCTGTTCGCCTTCGCAGAATAATGCACCTTAAAATTCGGATAGGCTACAAGGCTTTTCATTTCACGGCACTTTTGCCTCAAAATACGTTCATTGTACACATATAGGGGCGATCCGTAGTCTTTTGTCAGCTCGAAAGGTTTGTTGCCCTGAAAAAAGTTTCGCTCATCGCTTATGCGCATAATTGATCTTGGTGTTGTCATTTCATTGCCCCCCTGTTTCGATTTTTATCAGTATAGTTGAAGTCACTCGCATAGTCAATAAAAAAACGTCCGATATTAAAATCCGGACGCTTTGACATTTAATTTGATTACTTATCGCGCTTGCGCTGCAGGAATATTGGAATCTCAAACGGAGGTTCTCCGTCAGGGTCGTTCTTTGGTGCGATATCTCGTATCGGAGTAAGCTCACGAACCGCACGCATTGAACCGGTGTCAGACCCAACTGTTTGCTGAGGTTGAGTATGCTGCATGTTACGCTGCCCAAACGGCACGCGGGACGCGCTCTTTTGCTGCAGAGCATTCGCCTGCACATCTTCATCGAGACCTGTCGCGATAACTGTAACAACTACTTCGTCGCGAAGTTCGTCGTTGATGCTTGTTCCGAAAATTATTTCCGCATCAGGGTCGATTGCCGCATTGATAATGCTCGCCGCAACATCAATATCTGCAAGGGCAAGGCTGGAATCTCCCGAAATACTTATAAGAACAGACCTCGCGCCTGAAATTGACGTTTCGAGAAGCGGAGACTTGATAGCAAGCTCGGCGGCCGTTTCGGTTTTGTTCTTTCCGCTTGCACGTCCAACGCCCATGTGCGCAATGCCTTTTTGGAACATGATGGTTTTAACGTCGGCAAAGTCAAGATTGATTGTACCGGGCTTCGAGATAAGATCTGATATCCCTTGAACACCTTGGCGCAGCACTTCGTCGGCTTTACGGAACGAGTCTGTAAGAGTTGTGTCCTTATCAATGATTTCGAGAAGCTTTTGATTTGGGATAACTACAAGAGTGTCGACATGTTTACGAAGCTCGGTAATACCTTCAAGCGCATTTCTGAGACGCGGCTTGCCTTCGAAACTGAATGGCTTTGTAACAACGCCAACGGTAAGTATCCCCAGTTCTTGAGCAATAGACGCAATAATCGGCGCAGCACCTGTTCCGGTTCCTCCGCCCATTCCCGCCGTTATGAACAACATATCAGACCCGCTGATAGCAGCGGCAATTTCATCGCGCGATTCTTCCGCGGCGCGTTCACCAACTTCAGGCTTTCCTCCGGCACCGAGACCGCGTGTGAGCTTGTCTCCCAACTGGATTCTTACCGCCGCCTTTGAACGTTCAAGTGCTTGGTGATCCGTGTTTACCGATATAAAGTCTATAGATTCTACGTTATCTTCAATCATCCTGTCGACCGCGTTGTTACCACCGCCGCCAACACCAATTACTCTAAGCTTTGCGCCTGCCCCTTGTGAACTGAGTATATCGATCAAGAAAATGACCTCCTTAGTGTTTTATGTTAATTATGTTAAATGTCTTAGTATTGGATTTCGTGAAATGTCAGATATGTCGAGCGTACCCCTAATGTCCTCCCCTTCAAAATGGTTGAGAATCTGTATTAGCATTTGCATTTTTCGGTCTCCGTCGGTTGTATCACCGAACGAGACGACCAAATTATTTATAAATAGGCGAATGTTAGAGCTGTCGTTAACATCAACTCTGATAACATCCGATTCTATTTCATGTCTACTCAAAAACCTTGATATTTCCTGCAGATCTCGGAGGGCATGCTCGTTGGTAACTTCCAGCGGCGCGCCGACTGTGAAACCCGGGAGATCAAGCCCAACAATTATTGGCAGCCTCTCACTGAATGACGTTGCCGCCTCAAGCACTAAGCCGTTTTCATCGATGTAAAGATATTGCCCGTGAGCAAATTCAACAAACCCTATAAGCCTGCGTTCAATCACTGTAACTGTAATTTCTCTGGAGAAATATGCTTTGTCAATTGAAATGCTTTCAATGTACGGATTGTTCAGACGTTCTAACGCGCCGCGCCTTTCAAACAGAAAAACATTTACAGACGACGGTGAACCTAACCCCAAACCTCTTTGTATACTTTCGCCGGAAACTCGCTTGTTCCCTTCGACAATAACTTTTGTAACATTAAACAAAGGCGACAGCATCAAAAGTATAATTATAAATACAGCTGCAAATACACCCATGCCATACACAAAGAAGGTTTTTAGCCTTGACTTCTTCATAACATGTCCTTATACAGTGAGATAACAGCTAAAACCGACACACTTACGTGCAACAATTTTAGTTATCAGCAAACATCAATACACCAAGCTAAACGCAGTTTGGCGAGATGCGGATTTTCTTCCGAAAAATCAGCAACGGCTCTGCCAAAACTTATTTAATCGGCATTTACTTTGTTGCTAAAAATTTAGCCTATAACAACTTCACCATATATAATACTGCTAAAAATGCAATCTGTCAATATTTCAAATTGGTGAAAGTGTAAAAAATTTCGAAAAAGCATTCCATAATTATTCATTGCGTGGTATAATCTTCAAAGTTTAGTGTCTCCGCGAGACTTTATGGTATATTCAGCGCATTGCAGTTTAATCGCTGTAATACAAAAACGTTGAATTTTCAACAAAATTCATAAACATCTATATTATCGATTTAACATGACATTTTTCGAAATCTTGTATAATAATGCAATTGCACATAACAACTGTTTACTTATTAATGTGTCAAATGCCATCGGAGGTAGTATCATGAAAAAGAAATTAGCTGCAATAATCGTTTTGGCACTTACAAGTACCATTATTCTTACAAGCTGCGCACAGACTGAACCGCCTGCACCAACACCTGCACCCGTGCCTGCCGAAACACCTGCACCTGAAGAGCAGTCATGCCCATTTTTCGGACGCACCATTGTCATGGGTACTAACGCTGAATTCCCACCGTTTGAATTCATCGCTTACGGCGGACATGGTTCATGGGGGCAGTACGATGGTGTAGATATCGTAATCAGCATGAGAATTGCCGAACATCTCGGCGCAAACCTTGAAATAATGGATATGCCGTTTGGCGGCATCATCACGGCACTTGCCGCAGGACAGATCGACTTCGCCGCAGCCGCACTCACCATCACCGAAGAACGCGCTCAGCAGATTGATTTCAGCATACCTTACTTCACTGCTTATCAAACAATTTTGGTCACCTCCGATAATCTCGATATCAACGCAGCCCCCGATATCTACGGCAAAACCGTAGGTGTACAGCTTGGCACCACCGGCAACTTCACAGCATCCGGTATGCCGGGCGTAACCATAATGACATACAACCGCGCAGCCGATGCCGTCATACCGCTCCTTAACGGACAAAT